>Ga0213866_10000733_pt1 | contig 25555 bp, 28 predicted proteins | sample PICome_11_FD_160079 | JGI IMG/M metagenome (GOLD analysis project Ga0213866, IMG submission 160079) | Coastal seawater microbial communities near Pivers Island, North Carolina, United States - PICO284 | ecosystem: Environmental > Aquatic > Marine > Coastal | place: USA: North Carolina...
AAATACAAAAAACCAAAAAAAAAAAAGTTAAACGTATATGATACATATCATAAAAGATAAAAGAGATATTTGACTTTTTACAAAAATTAAGTAGAAAATATTTATGCGTATTACAAAAAGACAATTATACAGACCACTATATAAAAAGTTTTTGCCATTAAAGAAAAATATTCAAACTACTAACAAAATTTTGAAATTTAATAAACTAAAATGACAAAAATTTCAACATTCATTTTCAAAAAACAAAAAAAAAAAAATTTATAATCCTGTTTCTTATTTTGTATCTAATTTTAAGAATTTTTATAGTAAAAAATTTAAATATAATCTACAAAATAAGCAAAGATTAAGCTTATACTATGGTAAATTAAGAAAAAGCTACTTAAAACGAGTAGTTAAACTAGCTTTGAGAGAATCTAAAAGAATAAATATGCGCGCTTCTATCTTACTTGTCCAAAAATTAGAAACTAGGCTTGATACTATTCTCTGTCGTGCACATTTTTGTTATAGTTATTATAACGCAAGTCAAATGATTTCTCATAAAAAAATTTACGTAAACGATAGACTCATACAGCATAAGTTTTTTGAACTAAAGAAAGGTGATTTAATTACTGTTGATAAGAGCATTAGTACCAATGTTAAGTCAAATATATTACAATCAAAAATGTGACCAATACCTCCAAAGCATTTATATATCAATTATAAAACATTACAAATTCTAGTTGTAGAAAACATCAAATATACTAACTGTTTTACATATTATCAATTTTTAATAGATTTCAATTCGTTTATAAGGTATTATACAAGATAAATAGACTGCAATTAATATCTTCAGTAGCTCAAAGGCAGAGCGAGTGGCTGTTAACTACTAAGTTGTTAGTTCGAATCTAACCTGAAGAGAGAATTTTTTTCTTAAAATATTTTTGGAAATAATCGGAATCGAACCGATAACTTTATGCTTGCAAAGCATACACTCTACCAATTGAGTTATACTCCCTATTAAATTACTGAACAATTAATTTATATCTGTTGTTAATTAATTTTTTATTATTTGTTAAATCTAAATCCATTGCTGAAACAGATTTTGTATTTTTTATTAATTTTTTAACTCTAAATTTTTTTGTTTCTACATACTGTGGTATCACAGTATTAATGTTGAAATAGTAAAAAAACGATAAAGTTAACAAAAGTCCGAATATTTGTGCGCCTAAAGTTAAAATATCAAATTGTGGAATATCTAAAAAGCTCGTTTGGTGAAATTGGTAGACACGTCAGACTTAAAATCTGATTTTTTATAAAAGTATCGGTTCAAGTCCGATAACGAGTAGTATTTTTGTACCGCCAAAATGATGGAATTGGTAGACATACTAGGTTTAGGTTCTAGTTCTTTGTGATAAGAGTAAGGGTTCAAATCCCTTTTTTGGTAAAAATAAAAAATGCCCACTATTCATCAATTATGTCGTAACAAACGAAAAAAAAAAAATAAACAAAACAAAGTACCAGCATTAGACAGCTGCCCTCAAAAAAAAGGAGTGTGCGTTAAAATTTTTTTAAGAACACCTAAAAAACCTAACTCAGCATTAAGAAAACTTACAAGATTAAGACTAACAAATAATCGAAAAGTGATGGCATATATACCAGGTGAAGGACACAATCTGCAAGAATATTCAACTGTTTTAATAAGAGGTGGCCGTGTTAAAGACTTGCCAGGGATTAAATACCATTTGATTCGAGGAAAACTTGATTTTAATGGGTTAAAAAAAAGAAAGACATCACGCTCAAAATATGGCGCTAAAAAAAATAATTAAATAAAAGTAAATGAATAAACAAATAATCAATCAATTACTCTTAAAAGGTAAAATGATGACTTCTGAAAAAATTTGACTAAATAGTCTTAAAAGATTATATAAATCTTTTACAAAAAACCATAGAAAGTCTATCAATAAGGCATTAATAAATATCGCACCAATATTAAAAACAAAACAATTAAAACAAAAGAAAAAAAAATTTGCATTAAAAGAGTTTCCTTATGTGATAAAACATAAAAATAGAATTTCAGTTGCTTTAAAGTTTTTCTTGAATAAAAAAAAACAAAAAACTGAAAGAAAAATCCATAAGAAATTAGCAGACGAAATATTAAATGCTGCAAAAAATCTTGGAACAAATACATACCGGAAAAAAAGTTTGTATGAGTATGCATTTATCAAGAAAAAATATTTTTATTATAGATGATTTTAAAAAGGTTAATAAAGGCAATCTTCTACGTTTAATAGGACTTGAACCTATAACCTTTGGGACCGAAATCCAACGCTCTATCCAATTGAGCTATAAACGCAAAAAAATGATTCAACAACAAACAATTTTAAAAGTAGCAGATAATTCAGGTGCTAAATCTGTAAAATGTATAAAAGTTCTAGGTGGTTTTAATAGACGTTTTGCTGTTTTAAATGATATTATCATAGTGTCTGTTCAAAAACTTCGTAATAAAGCTCGATCAATATCTAAGGTACAAAAAGGTGAAGTTCATAAAGCAATTATAATTCGAACTAAGAAAAAAATAACTAAAAAAGACGGTACAGTTACTTTTTTTGCATCCAATGCTGTTAGTCTTATTAATAAACAAGGTAAACCTATAGCATCACGTATAATTGGCCCTATCCCTAGAAAACTAAAAAAAAGAAAAAATCTCAAGCTCATAACACTTTCTTCAGGCTTTATTTAATATAAATTCATATGTTTTTTTTTAAGAATTATTTTCACCAGGTCATAGAATACGACTCCATAAATGCTTTCTTTTTAAAAAATTTAAAGCAGATACCAAAACTACAAACAATTGTATTAAATTTTGGCTATCAAAAGTCAAATTTTAAACGCCTTATTTCTGGTCTTTTAGCTTTAGAGTTTATTACTACTAAAAAAAGTAAGCTAACTAAATCAAAACATTTAAATATAATACTAAAAATTAAACAAGGAAATCCCGTAGGTTGTAAAATCGTTTTGAAAAAAAAGATTATGTATCAATTTTATTTAAAGTTGATGACTTCAGTTTTTACAAAACTTAAAGCTCCTCAGAACAAACAATTTAGACAAAATTATAAATCTATGTCTATTGTTATTCAAAATCCTTTAATTTTTATGGAATTAGAAAACCATTATGAATTTTTTAAAGATATACCAAAATTAGATATTACATTTATTACAAATTCTAAATCTAAAAATGAGCTTTTTTTTCTTTTAAAATCAATAAAAATTTTTTTATAAACAAAATTATTGCAAAAGTAACTCAATTGGTAGAGTGTAATCTTGCCAAGATTATGGATGAGGGTTCAAATCCCTTCTTTTGCTTTTATTGGATAAGTGGCTGAGTGGTTTAAAGCGTTAGTTTTGAAAACTATTGTATTGAAAAATACCGTGGGTTCGAATCCTACCTTATCCTAAAATACATGTATATAAATATTGAATGTTATATACTTTAAATTAAAAATGATTTTATTAATAATTTGTACAGTATTAAAAATTCTTGCTATTGTTGTTCCTTTATTAATATCTGTGGCTTATTTCACTATAGCAGAAAGAAAAATTATGGGTATTATACAAAGAAGAAAAGGCCCTAACGTAATAGGATTTGTAGGTTTACTGCAACCACTAGCGGATGGACTAAAATTATTTGTTAAAGAAACTATTTTTCCCAGTAATTCGAATTTAACTATATTTCTAATTGCTCCTATGCTAACTTTTATTCTAAGTTTAATTGGTTGAGCAGTAATACCTTTATCAGAACAAATAGTGTTATCAGATTTAAATGTCGGCGTTCTTTATTTGTTTGCAACATCATCGTTAAGTGTTTATGGTATTATAATGGCCGGATGATCTAGTAATTCAAAATATCCATTTTTAGGAGCATTACGTTCTGCAGCCCAAATGATTTCGTATGAAGTATCGATTGGATTCATCATAATCAATGTTTGTATTTGTGCCGGCTCTTTTAACCTAAACTCTATTATACAAGCTCAAAAAAATGTTTGATTTATTATACCACTGTTTCCCATGTTTATACTTTTTTGTGTATCCATGCTTGCAGAAACCAATCGCCATCCTTTTGACTTGCCTGAAGCTGAGGCTGAATTAGTATCTGGATATAATGTTGAATACTCAGCTATGACTTTCGCTTTATTTTTTTTAGGCGAATATGCGAATATGCTGTTAATGAGCGCTTTTGTTTCAATATTATTTCTTGGTGGATGATTACCTTTCACTAATTTATTTTTTTTGAATGTTTTACCTAATAGTATATGGTTTAGTATTAAACTTATTTTAGGTGTAATCTTTTTTATTGTAACAAGAGCAACTTTGCCACGATATAGATATGATCAACTAATGTATATAGGGTGAAAAAGTTTTCTTCCTTTATCTTTAGGATATTTATTATTTACAGTGGCTATATTAATAAGCTTTAACTGATTGCCTACTTAGAATAAAGTAGTTCTATTTTAAATAGTAAATGAATTAAAATTAATTCATAAATCATTATAATACAAATGCTGGTAAATAATTGATGCTCCACATTTGGAGGTGTAATTAGTGTTGCCACTATAAAAAAAACAAAATATAGAACTTTCCGTAATCTTTTAATAATCGACAAATTAGTTGTAGATAAACTTAAAAAAATTCAGAAAAATACTATAAATTGATAAGCAAAGCACCATACGTAATATATAGTCAAATAAAAAGCTCAATATTCACTCAATTTTGCTTCAAAATAAAATGTCAAGTTTTGAGCTAATATAAAATTTTGAAACTGTAAAAAATAATTTCAACATGAAGGAAAAACAGTTCCATTTAATAATAGAATACACAAAACTCAACATACTGCAACAGTTAAACAGGTATTTTTGAAATAAACATATTCAAATGTAAATAAACCGGTAGAAATAAAAGCAAAAAATTGATAACATATAAACATAAAAGTTATTTGATTTGTGATAAAACATGTAAGCTGAAGGTATGTAATAAAAACCTCAGTTATATTAGTGATCAAAAAATAAACAGTGCCCTCATCAGTATGGATTGGATTTAATTTTAGAAAAGTGTATAACAAAGTTTCTTTAAAAAAGTAACAGTTTAACATCAAAAAACTTCAAGCAATAAAACAAAAAAAAGCTCTGTGTCTAATCTCTAGTAGGTATTTGTAAATCATGAATTTTTCAAATAATTAATTTTTAGGGGAATAGTTCAGTTGGTAGAGCAGTGGTTTCCAAAACCAAAGGTCAAGGGTTCAACTCCCTTTTTTCCTGAGTTTATTTCTTTTTTAAAGCTTTATACGTCTCATTCTGTTTAATTAGGTTTTGTAGCTTTTTTATTATTTTTGAAAAATCACTAAATAATAAAATGCCCACAAAAAGAACAATAATAAATTGGTAAATACTTATGTTTTTCATAATATCAAAAATTATTTGTGAACAAGCCTAGGCTTATAGTTTAAAGGTAGAACGTACCGCTCATAACGGTTTTGTCGTAGGTTCGAATCCTACTAAGCCTAAATAATGATAAATGAGTTTTAATCTAAAAACTTACAAACGTTTAAAAATTAAACACTATTTGAAAAAAATAAATTTTTTTTTCTTTTTTCATGGAACTTCTTTAAAAAATACGAATTGAATCAAAATTGAACAATTTTTAAAATTAGAGAAATTAAAATATTTTCGAATATTAAACACTTTAATGGTTCAGACAGTTAAAAATTCAACTTTCAAGAACTTAGCTGCACTAATTCACGGGCCTATCTTATTACTGCATACGACCAATGAAAAATTAGTCTTAAAAAATTTGAATAACTTGGGTATATGGGTTAGTTTGCTATGTTTAAAATTAAATAATAAAATTTACTCTAAAAAACAAATTACAAATTTAAAAAAACTGTCTTATGTTGCAAATGTTCATTTATTATATAATTCTATACGGTTTATAGTTAAAATACCTTGTAGTAAATTAAGAAATAAAAAAATCACGCAAGTTTCGAAATAATGTGATTTGAACACATGACTTCCTGTTCCCAAAACAGGCACGCTACCAAACTGCGTTATATTTCGGTGAAGGAAGTAGGATTCGAACCTACGATAAGATTAACTTAACAGATTTACAATCTGCCACTTTCAACCACTCAGTCATTCCTTCTATAATTTCTTTGTACGTGTACGAATCTTAAGTCGTTTTTTTTTTTTTAATCGACAGCCATTATGTGAGGCGTTGTTATAGCTTTTAATTAGTTTTATAAAAACTTTTTGTTTTAAACGTTTTAAAATATAAGATTGTTGATTAGAAAATAAATTGTTGAAATGTAAAGCAACCGGTATAGCTTTATAGTTTTTAAATTTTGATAATAAAGCTCTTAAGATAGTGATGACTGCTTTAGGCTGCTTAGTTTTCTGTTTTTTTTGAAAATTAAACATCCCTGCAGAAAAGAATGATTTAGGATAGCCTTTTATAGTATTTACATTTACAAAAGTGTTAGTTGGAGATAAATGAATATTTATTACATAACTAATTAATTTTTGACGATTGAAGAAAAAAGTATACAAAGATGTTATGAAATAGTTTGTCTGTTTTTTTAAAGCATAACACTTGGTATAGAAAAACAATATAAATCAGTTTGAATAAAAAGAAAGAGTTTCTTTTTTAATGAATTCTAAAATCTCAATTTTATGAAGAAAATACTTTATACGGTTTTGAAAAATTAAATTTGAAGGTAGAAAAGATTTGTTTACTATTTTTAATAAAAACATAAATTTCGAAAATAACTTATATTGATATGAATATAACAAAAAATAAATTTACATCAGTGACTCAAAAAAAATTAAACAACTTATTAAAAGGAAATTTGAGCAAGGGTCCTATAATTAAAAAAATGGTTTATGGGCAAAAGAAAAATGCGGGTAGAAATAACTCAGGCAAGATTACAATTCGACATCAAGGAGGTGGCCATAAAAGAAAATATAGAAAAATCGATTTTATGCGAGACCACAATTCAATAGGAATCGTAATTAGCTTAGAATATGATCCTTCTCGTACTGCGTTTATTGCTTCTATTTACGATTTTTTAAATTTAAAGTATTTCTACATAATTGCACCTCAAAGCTTGAATATTGGAGATATAGTTAAATCGGGGCTGAATGCTGAAATAAAAGTGGGGCATACACTATCATTGACAAAAATCCCTGTTGGTAGTTTTATCCACAACATTTCATTGAAAAAAAACAGAGAAGCTCAGCTTAGTAGATCTGCAGGAACAAGCGCACAATTAATAGAAAAAAATTCTAAATACTGTCGAGTCATTTTAAGTTCTGGTAAACAAAAAACTTTACCAAGTATGTGTCACGCAACTATTGGAACAGTTTCTAACGAATTTTCATTTTTTACAAAGATTAATAAAGCAGGCCGTAACCGATGACTAAATAAAAGGCCAACGGTTCGAGGAGTCGCTATGAACCCTATTGACCATCCTCACGGAGGAGGTGAAGGTAAAACATCAGGTGGAAGATCCTCTGTAACTCCTTGGGGTAAACCTACGAAAAACGGAAAAACAAGAAAAAACAATACCTAAATTATTAAAATATTAGTGAATGAGTAGAGTTAAATGAAAAGGACCACATATTAGCAATAAACTATTAAAAGAAGTCAAAAATACTGTTTCCAATCCTAAAACCGTGCTTAAAACATCTTCAAAAAATTCTATAATTGTACCAAAGTTTATTGGCCTTAAATTACAGATTTATAATGGAAAAACCTTTATAAACTTAAAAATCATCGAAGAAATGCTTCATCATAAATTAGGAGAATTTATTACTACACGAAAACAATTTTCATATAAGAAAAAGAAAAATAAATAAAAATGGGTCAAAAAGTAGATGCACGTATCTTTCGTTTAGGAGTATCTAAAAAAACTTGAGAACAAAAATATATTGAGAAAAATAATGAAGAATCCTCTTTATACTTATATAAAACTTTGGAAATACGAAAATATATAAATCGGATTTTTGATCTATATAAAATAAAGATTCATAATTGTAAAATATTATATTCAGAAACTTCTATACAAATCTTTATTTCTTTTTATTTGACAGAAAAAACAATTCAAAATATAGATAAAAATTTAACTAGATATCAAAAAAAATTTTTAATTAGAATTAAGCATTTACATGTCAAAAAAATGAATAAAAAAAATACACCATCATACGGTTTAAATGTAAAACAAACAACAGTTTTGAAAAAATTTGAGGACGTTTTGCTTGAAAGTTTAAACCTTTGTACAAAAGAAAAAATTAATATCTTTATAAAACTACAAAATTTGAATAAATGTAAACAATTTACTTACAGTCAAATTAAAAATTGTAAAATTGTTTTTAGACAATTAAAAAAATTTATTCGGAATTCTTTTTTTAAAGAAGCAATTAACATTTTAATCATCAATATTTCAAAGCGAAAATCTGCAAAACTACTTGCTGATTTTCTAAGCAACCAATTTAAACTAAATCAAATGAGAAGCGACCAAATTACTATCTCTAGAAAAGATAACTATTTTTTAGGATTTATAAAACAAAGTATAAAACTTTTAATAAATACTGAAGCTTCACGTCTTACAGGAGCAAAAATTGTAATTAAAGGTCGATTCAATCGGGCTCCAAGAGCGAAAAAGGTTATAATGCAGTTTGGAAAATTTTCTCTTCAATCAATTGATTCTAAAATAGACTATCATCAATCAACTGCATATACTAGCAATGGAACTTTTGGAATAAAAGTTTGATTATGTGAAAACTCTAAACTAAAAATTTATGATATTACAACCTAAAAAAACAAAATATAAAAAACTACAAAAAGGAAAATTAAAGAGATATAATTTTCGTTCAAACAAACTACAATTCGGAACTCTTGGTTTGAAAGCAGTGAACTCTGGTACTATATCTGCGAGACAAATTGAAGCTGCGAGACAAGCTATCGTGAGGAAATTAAGTCGAAAAGGAAAACTCTGAATACGAATTTTCCCAAATATCCCTATTACAGGAAAACCAACTGAAGTTAGAATGGGTAAAGGTAAAGGTGCAGTTTCTCATTGAGGGGTAAAAGTAAGTGCAGGAACAGTTATATTTGAAATTTGCGGAATAGCTAAAAATATTGCAATTACAGCTTTTAAAACTGGAGGAGCTAAATTGCCTATCAAAACAATGATTTTTTTCTAATTTAAAACTATTTTAAACTACAAAGACTACAAAAATTTTAATATTGATTTAAAACTATAAAATTTGATGGGAACTTTAAAAGAATAAATCTTTACATTTTAAGAGCTGCTTTAAAGCCACCGAAAAAAAATACATCTATCATAGATTCACATGTTATTACAAGCAGCTAAATTTATAGGAGCTGGATTAGCAACTATTGGACTTGCAGGAGCTGGAGTAGGAATTGGTACCGTATTCGGTGCATTAGTTATTGGTACTTCACGAAATCCGTCACTAAAAGACGAATTATTCAAAATGGCTATTTTAGGTTTCGCACTAACTGAAGCAATTGCACTTTTTTCATTAATGATGGCATTTTTAATTCTTTTTGCATTATAAGATTTTTTCATTAAAGAAATAAAAAAAAGGGTACGTAGCTTAGTCGGTAGAGCATTGGACTTTTAATCCACAGGTCTTGGGTTCGAGTCCCAATGTACCCAAAATTAATTAATATACACATGATAATCTTAAACATAAATTACATTTTAAATATCATTTTAATTTTATTTTTAATTGGAGTATTAGGGCTTGTATTAAATAGAAAAAATATACTAATAACGCTAATGTCAATTGAATTAATGCTTTTAGCAATCAATTTAAATTTCATCATCTTTTCTATCTATTTGGATAATGTTACAGGTTATATATTTGTTTTATTTATACTAACAATTGCTGCAACGGAATCTGCTATTGGTTTAGCTATATTAACTGTCTATTATAGGTTAAAGAACACGATTAAATTAGACAAGATTAAAAATATTAAAGGATAATACGAAAAACGGAAATAACAGGACTCGAACCTGCAATCTTCGACGTGACAGGTCGATGCTTTAACCATTAAAAGCTATATTTCCTAAAACTTAAATTAATTTTTCATAATTTTTGAAATATTTCTATATAAATGATATAAAATTTAACTATGATTTAGAATTTAAAAATAATTCGAATACTAACTTTTGGAAACAAAATACACCTCTTATTGAATACTGTGAAACATTAGGTATAACAATACCCCATTATTGTTATCACAAAGGTTTATCTATTTCAGGAAATTGCCGTATGTGTCTTGTAGAGCTAAAAAACTCACCTAAACCAATAGTATCTTGCGCAATGAATGCAAAATCTTGTTTAGCTAATGGTGATATTTTTACAAACAGCGCATTAGTTAAAAAAGCTCGAGAAAATATTCTAGAATTTTTATTGTTGAACCATCCTTTAGATTGCCCGATATGTGATCAAGGTGGAGAGTGTGACTTACAGGATCAATCTCTTTTTTTTGGATTAAGTAAAAAAAGATTTTACAACTTTAAACGAATTGTTATCAACAAAAATATTGGGCCTATAGTCAAAACAGTAATGACAAGATGTATCCATTGTACAAGATGTGTACGTTTTGCAGCAGAAATAGCTGGAGTTGAAAATATTGGAATGTTTGGTAGAGGTTTACATAGCGAAATCGGGACTTACGTTGAGAAAATTTTTCAGTCTGAATTATCTGGAAATGTAATAGACCTTTGCCCTGTAGGAGCTTTAACATCAAAACCATATCCATTTATAAGTCGAAATTGAGAATTAAAAAATCTTGCCTCTATTGACTTTACAGACGGGCTTGGTGAGCCAACTCAGTTATTTATAAAAAATAATCAAGTAATAAAAATTCTACCAAGTTATGATAAAACCACATATAAGACAAACTGAATTTCGGATAAGACTCGATTTTCATTCGATGGTATGTTTTCTCCTGAAAGAATTACATATAGCTTTTTAAAAACCAATACAAAGCTGAATGCGGGATTGCCTTGAAAAAAACTGTTTGAAGAAATTTTTTATATGTTATACTTTAGAAAACATCTATCAAAACATCTATATAAGCCATCTCAAGTAACAATTTGTATTAATAAAAATATAAACTTAGAAGTTTTAAATCTATTGTACTTTTTAAGTCATAAGTATTCTTTTTTTAAGATTAGACAATTCGAATCGCAAAGTGCAAACATTGACTTAGAACAAAACTATTTATTAAATTCGAGTTTGCGACCTTTGAATATTCTACAGTCAGATACTTGCTTATTAATAGGAATTAATCCTCGCTACGAGGGTTCCGCATTAAACTTAGCTCTTCGTGCAAGATATTTGAAAGGAAACTTTAACATAATTCAAATAAGTTCCTTAGCAAATTTAACATATGCAACACATAATCTTAGTAATAATACAAAAAATTTAAAATCTTTAATTGAAGGTAACAATTTATTTTGTCAAGAGCTTGTCAATACAACCAATCCTATTTTAATTTCAAACTCCGAAATATTTAAAAGAAAAGATTCTTTTAGTATTACAAACTCATTGAAATTATTGATAAAATACATTAATACGTACTCTTATTCAAAGACTAGACAACAATTAAATATTCTAAGTTCGGCTTTAAATGAAAGTGGTATTAATAATTTCAATAATTTCAAATCTCTTCAAAATCTAGACTTCAAAAATTCTCAAGCAATCTATTTTGTAAACACATCACTTAATACATACAACTTGAAAAAACTATTAAATTTAAAGTTATTAAATTTTTTTCAAACTCCTGAAAGCACAAGTAAGTTATTAATTACACAAAACAGTACTCTAGATACGAAAAAAATAGAACTTTTCAAGAAAAACTTTTATATAGCTAACCAAGTACATCTTCCTAATAACGTATTCTTTGAAACGTCTGGAACATACCTAGATAGTTATGGAAAAGTTAACAAAACAACTAAAGTAATAACACCAGTAAATCAAACTAAGAGTGACTGACAAATCATAAGAAAACTATTTTCTTATTGCAAAAAAACAGTTCATATTTCAAATGTTTTTAAAAATAATAAATTGATATATGACATAAATACACCTTACTACTTTAGAAACTATATAGGATTTCAACATTATGCAGTCTCTACTTTAAGTAACTTAGCGTTTCAGTTATTTAAAGAAGTTAAAAACCCACTGTGAATCAGTTTAGATTCAAACCTAAACGAGCTAAATTAGTAAAATCACAATTAAGACTTTGATTAAATGATTTTTATTTAGATAATAAAGATTGTAATACAAATCTTTCATCAACAATGATACAATGTTCCAAATTTTTTCGATTAGAACACACGAATTTTAAATACTAAATTGTAAAATATACAATAGGAATAAAATTAAAATATCTTCAACGGGATTCGAACCCGTGTTAACACCGTGAAAGGGTGGAGTCCTGACCACTAGACGATGAAGACTACTCATATCGAATATTTTGGAATAAAAGGATTCGAACCTTTGAATATTCGTACCAAAAACGAAGGCCTTACCTGCTTGGCTATATTCCAATAAAAAAACCAGAATTATCCTTACGGAAATTGAAAGAAAGGATGGGATTCGAACCCACGGTATAATATGTTATACAAAGGTTTAGCAAACCTTCACTTTAAGCCACTCAGTCACCTTTCTAATCTTCTTTGAACTAAAAAGTATCAACACAAATAAAAAAATAAAAACTTTATAAATTAACTAATATCTAATGCGCCTACACAATAAATGTAAATATAACCAATTCCTAGCTCAAACATAAAATCAATCATAGATCAAAACCCAACAATATCAAGCTGAGCTAGTACATTTGTCCAAGGAATTAAAAACATTGTCTCAATATCAAAGACTATAAATAAAATGGCGACTAGATAGAATTTAACATCGAAAGTGTGTCGTGCGTCTTCATAAGGTTCAAACCCACACTCATAAGACGACAATTTTTCAGTTTCAGGGTTTTGAACAACAAAAATATACGAAAAAAAGATGATAACTAGAGATAATATGACAGCAATAAAAATAAAAATAAGAATCACAGCATATTCATTATAAAATAATGAATCATTTAGATACAAATATTCGTTGCTGAATATAAAATTTTCAAAACAAAAGTAGTTTTTTGAGAAGGATAAAGTCATTTTTAGTTTATTTTTTATCAAGAAGATTTTTTTAATCCAACGATAGCACCAGATCGTACTAAGCGTAAAAAACTTAATCTTGAAAACTTTTTAAAAGCTTTATTGAATTTAGCCTTTCTCCGAGTTACAACACATCGATTTACAAATCGAGTTTTGTTTAAACGACTCGAAAGACTAGATAATTTTAATATAGCATTTCATTTTAAAATCAATGAAAAACTTTCATTTTTAATTATATTTTTTAAAATACTAGATGTTAATTCTAATTTATTAAAAAATTTACGAATTTTTAGATCTTTTTGAATTTGTTTTTTCATAGAAAACGTAGTACATTATCAAGGTGATAAGAATTTGAAAGTTCGATACTCTTGACATAACTCAATAGATTCATTTATTACTCTTTTTTCTGTTTCATTATATTTCATTTCAACAAAACCACTTAATGGAAAATCTTTTCTAAGTGGATGTCCTTCAAAACCATAGTCAGTTAAAATTCGTTTTAAATTAGAATGATTTTTAAAAAAAACACCATACATATCTCAAATTTCACACTCATATCAACCCGCCGTAAAATATAATTTGTCACAAGAATCTATCCCAAACAGCTCATGGGTAAATGTCTTAATTCTAAATCGAACATTATAACGAATACTTAACAAATCATATACTAGCTTAAATCTATATTTATTATTAGGGTAATCTACACCACTAATACACGTTAAAATATCAAATTGATACAAAATATGATACTTAAAAAAAAGTAAAATATCGTATAATAATTTTGGTCTTACAACAACTGTTAATTCTCTACCATAAAATTGAATCTTTTCTAATGGACACACTTCAAATAAATCTTTAATATTTCTTACGACTAATTGTGAATTCATATATTAAACTTTTAGGAATTTGATCTCGATATTTAAAATAGAAAAAATTTGAATGTTTTGTAATTGTTTGAGAAGGTTTTATTGAATTCATAACTAAATTTTTTTTGAAAAAATGATACTTCTTAAAAGATTTTGAATATACTGAAGAACTAAAGCAAACACAACCATTCGAGAAAACGCACAACGTTTTGAAAGATTTTAAATTGAAATGCATCGTTATACTTTAGCGGTCAACTTCACCAAATACAATATCTTGAGTACCTATAATTGTAACAACGTCAGCAATTAAATGGCCTTTAGACATGGCGTCTAGAGCCTGTAAATGATTAAATCCTGGAGCTTTGATTTTACACCTATAAGGTCTATTTGTGTTGTCGGAAATTAAGTAAACACCAAACTCACCTTTTGGGGCTTCTGTACCAATATAAGTCTCATTAGCTGGAATAATCACTCCTTGAGTATACATTTTAAAATGATGAATCAATGCTTCCATTGATTGTTTTATCTCAAAACGAGATGGTGGAGAAATTTTAAAATCGTTTGTTTTAACGTAACCTTTTGGCATTAAATTTAAACATTGTTCGATTATTTTCAAAGATTCTTTCATTTCAAAAACTCGAATCAAGTAACGGTCATAACAATCACCGTTTGTACCGACCGGAATCTCGAAATTCAATTTATCATAAATTTCATAAGGCTGACTTTTTCGTAAATCTCAATACACACCAGAACCACGTAACATAACTCCACTAAAACCTCATTGATATGCGTCTTCAGTGGTTACAACACCAATATCAACTAATCGTTGTTTTCAAATTCGGTTTTCAGTTAACATGTCTTCCATTTCAGTTAAACGTAATGTAAATTGATCGATAAACATATAAATATCATTTAACAAACCTTTCGGAATATCAACTTGTAAACCTCCAGGTCTAAAATAGGTCGCATGCATACGTGCACCGGATACTCGCTCGTAAAATTCCATTAATTTTTCTCTTTCTTCAAATGCTCATAAAAACGGAGTCATAGCACCTACATCCATAGCATGACAACCAACAGCTAATAAATGATTTAAAATTCTAGTAATTTCAGCAAAAAGCACTCTAATATACTGCGCACGCTTTGGGATTTTACAATTAAAAAGTTTTTCTACTGCTAAACAATAACTATGTTCTTGTGCCATCATAGAAACATAATCTAAACGATCAAAATAAGGTAAAGCTTGAGTATAGTTCTTATATTCAATTAATTTTTCTGTACCTCTATGTAACAAACCTATATGCGGATCAGCGCGGTTAACTATCTCACCATTTAGCTCTAACACTAATCTTAGAACACCGTGGGCTGCGGGATGTTGAGGCCCAAAATTAATTGTAAAATTTTTAATTTTTTTTAACAAATTCTTTTTTTTTACTGTCATTTTTAATTTAAAGGCTTTTGCTTTGTAATTCTTATATAATCAAACACAACAAATTGTGTAATATCTAAATTTTGAAAAAGCAAAAAAGCACTTTGCAAACTAAATGGTATCAATTAAATGTTTTACATAACTATTTTTTATAGATATGATTTATCAATTTTGTTTCAATAATTCCTATAACAGGAATTAAAACTATAAAGAATAAAAAGTAAAAAACTGTCGCTAATTGACCTACAAATACATAAGTATCTTTAACAGGTTTTTGACCTATTCAACCTAATAATAAAAAATCTGCAACGATTAATCAATAAAAAATTTTAAAAATCGGTCTAAAAGTTGTACTTCGAATCTCAGAAGTATTAGTAAAGGGTATCAAAAATAAAACAATAAGAGCTCCACCCATAGCAGCAACACCACCAAGTTTATCAGGAATAGATCGTAAAACAGCATAGAATGGTAAAAAATATCATTCAGGAACAATATGAGCTGGAGTTTGCATAGGATCTGCTGGTATATAATTATCTGGGTGACCTAATGCATTTGGGAAATAAAAAACAAACATTCCAAAAAAGAATAAAAAACAAAAAAATGCGAAAAGATCTTTAATAACGTAATACGGATAAAATGCAACTTTATCTACTTTACTATCAATTCCTAATGGGTTGTTTGAACCATCTTTATGTAAAAGAGCTAGATGTACTAAACTTAACGCTGCAATTATAAAAGGTAGAAAAAAATGTAAACTAAAAAATCTATTTAATGTAGCATTATTCACAGTAAAGCCTCCTCATAGCCAATCCACAATAGATTGACCTACAATAGGAACTGCAGTAACTAAACTTGTAATAACTGTAGCCCCTCAAAAACTCATTTGACCTCATGGTAAAACATAACCCATAAAAGCTGTTCCCATCATCAAAATAAAAATAAGAACACCTGAGCATCAAAGTAATTGTCTTGGCTGCATATAAGATCCAAAATAAAGTCCACGGAAAATATGACAATAAACTACAATAAAAAACATAGAAGCTCCATTTGCGTGTATATAGCGAATTAATCATCCATTGTTAACATCTCGCATAATATGCTCCACACTACTAAAAGCTAAATCAATGTGGGGTGTATAATGCATAGCTAAAAAAATCCCTGATAAAATTTGAATAACTAAACAGATACCTGCAGAAGATCCAAAACTTCAAGCATATGTTAAGTTTAAAGGGCTTGGGTAATGTATCAAATGACTATCTAAAAGAGCTAGCAAATAATTTTTACTTAATCTAATGTTTTTCACTACAAAAGAAGATAAAAAATTTGAATTACTATATTTTAACGAATTCGAATTGAAAAATTTACCAAAAATACGAGATGTGAGGTCATAGTCTAGAAGCACAGAATGGTAATAGAATTTAACTACCTTTAAATTACATAAAATCAAAAACCTATTATAGTACTATAGCAAACATATTATGACTAATCCAAAATGAAATAATAATTAATATTCTCTTTTGTTTATCTTATTAGACGAGAAAGCTTCAAATACCACATAAAAAAAGAATAGTGAAGAGATAGCTGAAATATATGAACCTCAAGACGCAAGTTTATTAAACGTAAAATATGCATCAGGGTAATCAGGGATACGTCGTGGCATACCTGCAACACCTAAGAAATGCATTGGAAAAAATGTTAAATTAACTCCAACAAAAAAACTTCAAAAATGAATTTTTCCTAATACTTCTGAATATCGAACACCAGTGATTTTTTCAAATCAAAAGTAAAGTCCGCCAAGCATAGAAAAAACAGCACCCATTGAAAGTAGTAGCCTAACTAATCAATCTCTCGTAATCTCTTACTACTTATCAATCAGTCGACCCCGAACCGTACGTGCAACTTTCACTGCATACGGCTCTCACCAAGTCTTACTATTTAATTTATTATATGATAGTTTTTCTACAATCGAAATTCTTTATTCCGTCTGCCCATGTATTTAACAAACAAGCTTCACGACTCTCAAAAACCACTCGAAACATCGCTTCAAGTAATATTGTTTCTAGATTGTCGTGAGTTTAGTTCTGTAAATAAGTTTATCCAGAGCTTGATCGAAACTTGGCTCTTTTATGACGAACAAATTATTGGGTCTAACGTATGAGATTTTAGGGAAAGATACAGACCTTTTGTTCCCCACGATTGTTAAATCTTTTCCGTACTTTCTGAAAGCTCCCCTCACGGTTTTAAGGTTCATCTTAGAACTTATAGTCAGAGCACAAGAATATTTTAAACTGAAATGAACCCTAGCCGCTAATCTACCATAATTATTGGCCATGGCGTAATAATTTAACACCCCTCTTTCAACAGTACGATATTTATCTACTATATTCCAGAGGTCAATATTAACATACCGTCCATTTTTGGTTGGCATATTTTTGTTATTTAGAAATCCTTTCTCTTTAAATTTTTGTAACACCATAGGGATAGGGGCTAATAAGATCGCCCGAGTTGTGCGCTTAGCTAATCTGCCTCTGGTGTCATAGCCTACACGCATTTTTCTAATAGGGGTACAACAAATTTGATAAGATAGAAACAGAGCTTTTCCCTTAGTAGCGTGAATAATCTTACATTTGTCTAAATTTAATAACAGCTTTTCGGACAGAAACAATTTAATTTCATCCCTAATTATTTCACAGGTCTTTTTAGACCCTGAAACTCCTATTATGAAGTTGTCGACATATCTAACATAATATACCCGACCATATTCAAGATCTTTCGGTATTCTAGTTCTAGTTGTTTTATTCACAGCGATACCATGTTCTCAAATCATTTTGCTGGACTCTAGATTAGTTTTTTTTCTTTTACCTAAAGAATATTTCAAAATTAAACTGTCCTCCATTCATACGTCAAGAACATGCATATAAATATTAGATAGAACATGGGAGATTAGACCACTATGAGTTAAACCTACTTTCATAAGTTTTATATTTTCAGCAGCCGTTTTACCATATCCTGCTCTTAAATATTTATAGATAAGATCGATGAACGGTTCGTCTTGAATTTTGCTCCGCAGAAGTGCAATTAAAACTTTGTCATCAATGCTGGGATATAGTTGATTAATATCACCTTCTATAAATCAATTCACTTTACCGAATTCCGTCCGAATCTGATTAAGGGCAGTATGACATCCTTTATTTGTTTGAAACGCGTGGGATGACTTACGGAAATCTTTTTCAAAGACAGCATTTAATAATATCCTCATACCTTCTTGAACAATTTTGTCCTGGAGCGATGGAATGGTCAATGGTTTCAATTTTTCATTACTCTTTGTAATATGTATTCTTTCCGAAGGTTTAAATTTATAAAATCCATTCCTAAAAGAATTGCATACTTTTTCAAATCATTTTGAATTGATGCCATCTAGAGTCCTCTTATCTAGACTATTCGTCATATTGCCCGGTTTGGGCTTTATGTTCAAGTAGCATCGCATTAAGAATTTCTGATTAGATAATATGGTAGTTAAATTATTAGCTTTTTTATTCAGTTTTAAATTTTCATATAATAAATCAAATTGATCTTTGATAGTAGAACCCTCAAACTCTACTTCGCCGACCGAAAACTTGCTAGATTCCTTCCTGCTGATGAACGCAGTACTATGAATCCTCCGTCTTCCCCACACTTTCGTGTTTCGGAAGATCGCGAATTCCATTTGTTTTGGGCAATAAGAGACATTTTTAGGACTCCCTTCGTTTTTCCTAGCACTGCTAGTTGGTTGCTTTGATTGACTGAATAAAGAATAAACTACGTAATATCCTTTACCCTGCACATCCTTATGCTCATTTAAAATATAAGGAAGGGGGACTTCAGACCCCACCTTCGAATTGAGATTCGTTATCCTATCCATGAATGCTCCGGTATAAATACCTTTTATCTCAGTCTCCACTCTTTCAGAAGACTTTTTCGTACATGCTGTGTTCCCTTTCAAGGTTAGCCCTTTCAGGTAAGTACGACGATTTACCATTATTGAATCTAATAAATATACGCTCATAAATACAATCAGTCAATTAAATGAGTCCTCATGGACAACCAAAAAACAACGTTAGACGCCGCACCATAATGAAAGTGTGCTACCACATAATAAGTATCATGTAGCGCAATATCTATACCTGAGTTAGCAAGAACAACTCCAGTAACCCCACCTACGGTAAATAAAAAAATAAAACCAATAGCAAAAAGACCTGGAGTTCTTAAATCAATAGATCCTTTTCATAAAGTAGCAAGTCAACTGAAAATTTTAATTCCTGTTGGTATAGCAATAATCATTGTTGCTGCTGTGAAATAAGCGCGGGTATCTATATCTAAGCCCACGGTAAACATATGATGAGCCCATACGATAAAACCTAAAACACCAATTGAAAACATCGCATAAACCATTCCAAGATAACCAAAAATAGGTTTTTTTGCTGTACTAACAACTATATGGCTAACAATTCCAAATCCAGGTAAAATTAGTGAGGTCACTCAACAGCAGCATAGTTTCTAAAAAAACGTTAGCTACTATTAAGTCCTCCCGAACCGTACGTGATACTTTCATATCATACGGCTCTCCAGTTTCAGACTAAGAAAACAATTCAACCAAAAACTATAAAACACACAAGGCTATTTCAACAAACTAACATTATCTGTGAATAACTTTCGTTCTGCAATTGTAAGAATATTCTTATGTAAAAACTTATGATGAACAGCGCACAACGGAACCTGCTTACAGTTTACCGCAGCCATTTGCATGGTGGAAAAATCCATACACTTACCTATAGCCTTCATTTTCAAATTTCTTATTTTACGAACATGGTGCATTTGTATATGGTCACTAGAACCACATATAATACATGCTTTAAACAAGTTATTCTTAATCAGTTTGTTGTTCCAATTATTAAATAACACGTCATCGGGTAGTGGTGTATTAATGTTAAACTGTTTAATATATTTTAAAGTTGTAGGAACAAACAGCTCAACCTTACCACAAGGAGATTTCAGCTTAGAGCCGAATTTTTTAAATATCTTTGAGGCGTGACGTAGCTTATATTTCAAAGCTAACGTTCGTGCACACGAAAACTTAAGCCCGTGAACAAAACTAACGAGAGATTTTCTATTATTCACAAAGGAATAATAGTTAAGAACACCATGGATAACAGAGTTATAATAACGCAAAATATCCGTATGATCCAAATTGATACATTTACCAACCTTGGTAGGGATAAATTTACCATTGAGTTTCTTAAAAAAACCATTTACAGCAGCTTTTTCGAAAATTGATTTAATGGGCGCTATCAACACAGTTCTAGACGCCACTCTTACTTTCCTAGTAACTCCTGTACGTTTCATAGTAACAACTTTTTTTTCCTCCTGCCAATTCCTTTTGATAAAAGTACCTAAGAAAAAAATAGGTTTTTTACTAAAATGAGTGATAATAGTTTTTTCGGAACTGAGGGTGAGTTTTAAAGCGCTTTTTAGAAACCCATCGATTTTATTTCGAATACCAACAGTTTCTTTGAAAGACCCTATTACGCCGACTATAAAACCGTCGTCATGACGTATATAATAAAGTCTTTTAAAATTAAGACCCAAGGAATCTTTACTATTTACCTTACCAAGCTTTCTACGTAACTTTTTTAAGGTTGGGATGTCTCCAGCCGCCTTTTCCATATGGCATGGAATACGTCTAAAAATCGGAGATTTGATACGACTTTCATCCTCAGCAAAAGCCTCGCTCAGTTCAAGCATAAATAAATCTAACTGGTGAAGATATATATTATTCAAAATTGGACTAATAACAGTTCCTTGGAAAATTCCTTTGTTAGAAGTAAAAAACTTCCCGTCTTCCACGTAACCAACCTTAAGATAATTTTTTATCAAGGCTAAAAATTTAGAGCAAACAATACGTTTACTCAGTAAATTTAATAAGATTTTATGATCAATGTTCAGAAAATTATTTTCAATGCCCGATTCTATACACCATTTTACGTTGTCAAACTTATATTTTATACTTTGAAGAGCTGTATGAGTACCTAAATTAGGACGCGAACCGTGTGACGATTCAAGAAAAGAAAATTCGTAAATTGCATTTAGAATAAGAAAAATAGCTTGTTGGACCACTTTGTCCCTATAACTGCTGATAGTTAGGGATCTTTTAATTTCCTTTCCCAATTTGGGTATATATACACGACGAGCGGGTTTAAACTTAAACTTACCAGCTTTAAGTTTTTCACTAATAGTATTAAACCACTTTAGGTCTTTATCATCTAATGTAAAAGAATCAATCCCAAGTGTAGTATTACCGGATTTACTTTTGACAATCTCGTAAGCTAGAATTAAAACCTTGGTGTCAGAAACAATATGAATTAACTTGTCATTTATATAGTTAGGGTTTTTTTTATTCAAATTCATTAGTTCTTCTAATCCGACGCACGATTTAACGCTAATGTTGGAAGTCGAACTAAAACGTCTAAAACCTGACTCTCTTACAGAGTCTCCGCCTCCATAGGGCTTTCGCCCCTTAGAATGTCCCACAGTTCCTAGAATTCCGTCGATGCTGTACTTAGGTCGTTGCTTCATATAAGGCTGCTGATTGCAGGGCTCTAGATCGACAATCAAAGGCCCCCTATATATCCTGGTAGAGGACCACGATCTAAACGACACGTAACGGGTTAAGTCGTTATCCAGTGGAAGATGAGCATGAAGTGACAACTTTGTTAACCTAACCTTATACAACGTAACTTGCCAACTGTTTTTGAGGTGAACCCGACCTCGCAAGTGACTTTCATTTCCGCTTCTAATAAGACCATTTCTAGACATATTAGGGAAAAGTGTTTTAATACTTAATAGATAGTTAAGCATAATCAAAAGAATAACGAAAAACTAAACGCAATGGCGCACAAATATAAACTTCAGGATGACCAAAAAATCAGAAAAGGTGTTGGAATAAAACAGGATCACCTCCTCCAGCAGGGTCAAAAAATGTAGTGTTAAAGTTTCTGTCTGTTAATAGCATTGTAATAGCTCCTGCCAATACAGGTAATGACAGCAGTAATAAAAATGCCGTAATTAAAACAGATCAAACAAATAAAGGTAAATTATGGAACGATAAACTTTTTACTCGCATGTTGAAAATTGTACAAATAAAATTGATAGCACCTAAAATAGAGGATGCACCAGATAAATGTAAACTAAAAATAGCTAAATCTACTGAACCACCAGAATGTGCTGTTGCACTCGACAATGGTGGGTATATAGTTCAACCTGTACCTACACCTGCTTCTGTTAACATAGATGCAAACAACAGCAATAATGACGGAGGTAACAACCAAAAACTAATATTATTCATTCTTGGGAAAGCCATATCAGGCGCACCAATCATTAACGGAACAAATCAATTACCAAAACCACCAATTAATGTCGGCATCACCATAAAAAAAATCATTAATATAGCATGACCGGTAACAATAACGTTATATAAATGATGGTTGTACTCTAAAAAACTACCGTTAGGTTGTGCTAATGTAATACGAATATACAAAGATAAAGCAGTTCCAGCTACACCAGAAATTGCACCAAAAATCAAATACAAAGTACCAATATCTTTGTGATTAGTTGAAAAAAGCCAACGAGTCGCAAATTTGTAAACAGGATTAAGTTGTGCATGATGAGTTGCCATTAATATGATATAAATGTTAAAGAACTTTTTTATTTACAAAAAATAAATTTAAGGCAAAAAACAAAATAAATATTTTAAAATCTATAAAGTTACCTGCAAAGATTCAAAACTGACGTACGCCTAAAATCATAGTAAGACCTACTAACATTAAAAAAGTATAATGATACAAATAACCTGTTTGTAATTTTGAAAGAATTCCGGCTTTTTTTGTTATTACAGATGACAATCCCATTGGACCAAAAACTTCAATGATTCCTCTATCAATTGTTTTATAAGTGATACTATAACTAATAGTAAAAAAATACTGACTGATATATTCATTATATATCTTATCAAAAAATCATTTTTTATTAAAAAAATTATAAATTTTTTTTCCTATTTTAGAAATTTTTAATTTAACTAATATCTTACTGCCTAATAAATACAACAAGAATGAAGATAATGCACCTAATAAACTTAAAGCTACAGGTAATATTTTATAGAAATGTGTAATAAACTCTGAATCTACTCTATTCATATTTTCAACTGTAACGAAAATAGCATTTCCTCAAAAATCACTTCCAAAACCTATAATCATATCTTTAGCATAAAACCCAATTAAAACACTGGGAATAACTAAAAAAAATAAAGAGCTTGATATTTGATAAGAAGAATCAAATGCAGAACAAATAACATTTTTATAACCATTTGGTTTGGATAGAAACGTTAGATAAATTAATCGAGTTGAATAAAATGCTGTCAAAAAAGCACCTATTGTACCTAAAACATAACTAAAATGTCCTTGTAACGTATATTTACCGTATGCAACTTCAAGAATAACATCTTTCGAATAAAATCCAGTCAAAAATGGAAAACCTATAAGAGCAAGAGAACCAATAACCATTGTAGAATATGTAAACGGAACTAATTTTTTCAATCCTCCCATTTTTCGCATGTCTTGTTCATCTGCTACAGCATGAATTATAGAACCTGCACCTAAGAAAAGTAGAGCCTTAAAAAAAGCATGGTTGATCAAATGAAAAACTCCAACAGAATAATTTGACAAACCACAAGCAAAAACCATGTATCCTAATTGACTACAAGTTGAGTATGCAATAACTCGTTTTAAATCGTTTTGTAATAATCCTACAGTTGCAGCAAAAAACGCTGTACACGCGCCTAAAACTGTAATTAAATTAAGCATACTAGAACTATGTTCAAACAAAGGAGATGAGCGTGCAATTAGAAACACTCCAGCAGTAACCATTGTAGCAGCGTGTATTAAAGCTGATACAGGAGTAGGACCTTCCATTGCATCAGGCAATCAAGTATGTAATCCTAATTGCGCTGATTTACCAATTGCACCAATAAATAAAAAAAAGCATATAATTGAAGTTAAATTAAATTCAAAATTTAAGAAATAATAAACTTTGTTTGTAAAAATTGAAGTTATTGCAAAAACTGTAGCATAATCTACAGCTTTATACTCAACAAAAATAATCAAAATCCCAATAACAAGTCCAAAATCACCAATTCGATTTAAAATCATTGCTTTTATGGCTGCTTTATTTGCTTGAATTCTCGTAAATCAAAAATTAATAAGTAAAAAAGAACAAAGACCTACTCCTTCTCAACCAACAAACATTTGGATAAAATTGTCAGCAGATACTAATATTAACATAAAAAATGTAAAAAGAGATAAATATGACATAAATCTAGAAAGATGAGGATCATATGCCATATATTCAGTAGAATATAAATGTACGATAGATGAAACAAAAGTTACTACACAACACATTACAACCGTTAAAGAATCAAACATAAATCCTCAATCAACATTTAATAATTCTGAATTAATTCAAGGTCCTAATTTAACATAAACACAACAATTCAATAATGCAACTTCATAAAAGGCAAAAAGAGATAAGCAAAATGTGCTTACTAAACAAAAAACAGTCATACAAGATGAACCTAAAGGACCAAGGAACCTGCCGAATAACCCAGCACAACAAGAGCCAATTAATGGCAAAAAGACTAAAAGTAGATACATACAAATGAGTTGAATGATTAATTCAATAAATTTATTTAAATATAAAACACTATATACATTTTTCATTCTTATAAAAAAAGAGTAATCACTACCTAATAACATATATATATAGATGAGTAATCATCCTAATAGTATTCATATTTATGTATTAGTATTTATGTAATAATTAGTTGGATGGTTATCTATTAATGATTAATTGGAGTATACCCCTATAATCCCCTCATCTCTCCTCCATCTCCCCTCTCTATCCCTCCAATCACCCCTCTGCTTCCCCAACATCACCCCT
>Ga0213866_10000734_pt1 | contig 25492 bp, 23 predicted proteins | sample PICome_11_FD_160079 | JGI IMG/M metagenome (GOLD analysis project Ga0213866, IMG submission 160079) | Coastal seawater microbial communities near Pivers Island, North Carolina, United States - PICO284 | ecosystem: Environmental > Aquatic > Marine > Coastal | place: USA: North Carolina...
ATTGCCTCGCTATCGCTCGCAATGACGCTTTATAATTCATTTCTTTGTTGTCATTCGACGATTTAATCGGCGAATCCATTTTTCATTTATAGACTCGCCGGTCAAGCCGTCGAGTGACAAATTACTATAGTCCATCAACATCAAAAAACCCCGCCTTGCTTAAGACGGGGTTCTTGAAGATTTCTCTTTAGAAAATTCTGCTTTTACGCAGCCTCATCTTTTACAAGTTTGTTCTTGCCAATCCAAGGCATGAGCTTACGGAGCTTAGAACCTACTTCTTCGATAGGGTGCTTAGCTTCTTTTTCACGAATCTCTTCTAACTTGTGAGCACCTTGCGCAGCACGATCAGCAATAAATTCTTTTGTGAATTTGCCAGTTTGGATATCTTCTAAAATACGCTTCATTTCAGCTTTAGTTTCAGAAGTAATAACACGTGGACCACTTACATAGTCACCATACTCAGCAGTGTTAGAGATTGAGTAACGCATGTTAGCCAAACCACCTTCATATAATAGGTCAACGATTAGCTTAGTTTCGTGCAAGCACTCAAAATAAGCCATCTCAGCAGGGTATCCAGCTTCAGTTAAAGTTTCAAAACCAGCTTTGATAAGCTCGCTAATACCACCACAAAGAACAGCCTGCTCACCAAATAGGTCAGTTTCGCACTCATCTTTGAAAGTAGTTTCAATAATTCCAGAACGTCCACCACCAACGCCAGAAGCCCAAGCAAGAGCTATAGCTTTAGCGTTACCAGATGCATCTTGAGCAACAGCGATTAAACATGGAACACCGCCACCTTTTACATATTCACCACGAACAGTATGGCCAGGGCCTTTTGGTGCAGTCATGAAAACGTCTAAATCGCTACGCGCTTTAATTAGATCGAAGTGAATGTTCAAACCATGTGCAAATGCAAGTGCGGCACCTTCTTTAATGTTTTCTTTTACAGCTTCATATAGATCAGCTTGGTTTTCATCAGGTACCAAGAACATAATAATGTCAGCATCTTTTACAGCCTCGATAGGCTCAGCAACTTCAAAACCTGCTTTTTTAGCAGCTTCAACGCTTGAAGAAGATGAACGAAGACCGACAGTAATATCGGCAACACCGCTATCTTTTAAGTTTTGTGCATGTGCGTGACCTTGGCTACCATAACCAAGAATTGTTATTTTTTTATCTTTAATAAGACCTAAATCGCAGTCTTTATCATAATATACATTTAAGCTCACGGATTCGCTCCCTTGTTCTTTGAAATTTAAAACATCACCCATAAAATCATACCTATTATTCGGGAAAGACGTGAATTATATGAGTTTTGCCATAAAAAGCAAGGAGTAAAAATCCTTTAGTCAAACAACATACAGAAACACTTTTATAACATCGAAAATCTTAAGCTAAAGCCCCTTAAGAAAATTTACAAAAGAAGCTTTCAAAAGAAACCTCTTAACAAATTAACCATTTTAGTGTATAACTATTCCAAAAGTACAAGAACTTAGAAAGATAGGAAAAGCTCTATATGCCGCCAAAAACATCAAGATTACCGCAAATATTCGGCACCAGACGAAACAGCATCCCCCAAGGTATCCCGCCAATAATTGCGTGCCACGATGAAAAAAGTCAGCCTCATAAAGATTTATACCACAGAGCAAAACATGGTGATGCCAGCACTGACCAAACAACTGAAGCTGCAATGACTGCAGGGCTCGATTACGCCGACAAAGTAATAACACAAGAGGTGGTCGACTCCTTAAAGGCTATCGCAAGCACTTATCCAAATGGGAAAAAACCTATTATCACTCCTATAGTTGGAGCTGAAAAACAAGACGGTAGTATAAACGTTCTACCTGTTGCATACGCAAAAACACTCGCAAATAAAACCGGATTACCATTCGAGTTCTCAGTTACACAAGAAGCAAGCGCTGGTCGTACAGGCTCCACTAGAAAAGGGCGCTTTTTTAAACAAGCAAAGTTTCGTAGCTTTCACGGCAATAGTAATCCTGATAATACTGAGGGAATTCGTCAAGGAAAAAGCTATATAGTAGTTGATGACAATGCAACCATGTGCGGAACATTACAAAATGCATCCGACTATATTATGCAGCAAGGTGGACAAATAGCTGGCTTCAGTACAATAAGCCGACATAAGGACACTCAGAGGCTTCAGGTTGAACGTTCTGATCTAGATGGCTTGAACAAACGCTGGCAAACCAAAAAACGTAATGACTTCATAAGTCTACATAATGAGTTAACAGGTACAAACATACCTGCAGGTAAGCAATTGGATCCTAATGATATCAGGTTGTCACAGCCTGAGTTTGCAGCCATTACCAGAGGACGAGTAGACAAATTCAGAAATGAACTATTAAAAGAATATAATGACAACTATCTGAGCAGCACTCCAGCTCAGCAGCAACAACCTGCTCCAACAGCAACCGCGTTACCAATTACTAGCAGAGAGCGCCTAATTAACGCCTTATCAAGCATAACTGGATATCATGCATTCTCAACGCCTGCTGCCAGAGCTCAAGAGCAAGAACAGACAGATGCTGAAACCAGTTATAACACAACTACAACCAATCCCCCCCAAGAAACCGGGCAGCCAAGGGCAAGAAGCTTTCTGGATGTATTGAAAGGTAAAAAACTACCACCAGCAAACCACTTAAAACAGCCTCCTCCCGCTCCACCAAGTACAGAACAAGCAGTACAAACTGCCGTTCCTATTGAAAGTGGGATTACAATGACACAGGAGCAACATGAACCTATTGCAACCTTAGCAGGAACAGTGAACATAGTCCCCGATGAGGCCGCACAATTAGCTACAAGCCAGCAACCTAGTAATACAACAACTACCCAAGATGAAAGGAAACCAGCAGCCATTGCACGAGCAACTCAAACAGAAGCTACTGTTAATGGACAAGCACCAATAAGCCAAGCTGAGGCAGTGGCATCATTAGTTCTAGCAGAAGAAAACTCACAACAAGGGGCAAGTCAGTCATCCCAGGTTGCATCAGCTGCATCTGGCCAAAACAACGAGGCACAACCAGATAGACCGCTAACTTACGCACAAATAGCCAACCCCAATATCAAGAAAACAGCACCAAAACTGACAAAACAAGAAAGCGCAGGCAGTATAAAGAGTAATCATAGTGCGAGTACAATAAATAGCATTATGTCAGCAGCTTCCGCTGTAGTAAATAGAGTTTTACACCCAAGAGGAGGCAATAGACCAGCACACGTAAAACATGACTCCCTTCAGACCAGCACAACATCCGCAAGCACTGAAAGTGGAGATACTCAACCACTATTACAAACCGTACACTCATCAATGCAACTTGATACCATTCAATCTGAACGCAGTGCCTCTGCTTCTGGGCAAAGTCAAAGTACGGAGCAAGCCCAACAAGCAACCGCACAAGCTCACAACAACACAAGGTGGCAACAAAGATATCAAAGCAACTCTAATGAATCAAACAGAGGCAATAGACGCAGAAGACCTCAACGCTACCAGCGACAAAACACAAGACCTCTTCAAGAAAACAGCCGATGGGCAAGAGACAATGAAGATGATAACAGCAGCAGAGGATTTAACAACAGAAACAACAGCAATGGACGATATTAAAGTTTTGTAATAAAAGCTTAATATCAAAATTGAGCATTGGACAAACAAGCCCAAGCATTGTAAATAATAACTTATAAAATTTAGTATTAATTATGGTAAATATGACAAACATGTTAAAGAGAATTCAAAAATTAGTTAACAAGAAAAACAGCAATTCAAATATGCGTTCTGGCACCTACTCTGGTGACTCAGCCGGAACCTACAACCCTTTAAGTCAAAGAAACCTGGAAAACGATACAATTGCGGGTGATAATAATACTATAAGCAAAGAAGCTTCATATATGACGGAGAAAACGCCAAAAGCGATGTCATATATTGACGCCATAAAAAAAGAACAAAATTTTATAGATGAGGAACTTATGAAAAAAGATGCAGAACAACAAAATGGTAAAACACCATATGAAGAAAAATTCTCTGAAAAGAATATTAAGAAAATTACTGATCAAGCTCAAAAAATATCAGATTTTGCTGATAAGTATTTTGAAGATAAGAACAGCGGCAAAGGTGATGAAGGTAAACAAAGATAATAAACTACACCTCTAACAGGCAATTCTAGTATGAATCATTTGCAATGGTGTGGAACTCATTAACCTTGCTGAATTCCTTTCTTAATATTGAAATAGTTTCTTCTTTTGCTTTATCGTTATAGGGGCTAGTTTGTGTTCCCCAGACAGGCTGAGGCCATATATCATCAGTTTTAAATCTTGCTATCATGTGCATATGAAGCTGTTCAACATGATTACCCATTGAGGCAATATTCATTTTATCTGGCCAGTAAGTATTTTTCATAACATCTTCAGCCAGAGCTATTTCTTCCATGAACTGCGCTCTTTGTTCAGAAGTTATATCAGTGATTTCAATAGCATTCTCGCACTTAGGCACTAATATTATCCAAGGGTATAACTTATTGTTCATAAGCAATACACCACAAAGAGGAAACTCACCTACAAAGAAAGTATTTTCTTCCAACTTGTTATCTAAATAAAAAAATAATTGCTCGTTATCCATAACCATAATGACCTCATTATGCGACAAACACCTTAACGAATCCTTAACGTGACGCAATTTTGTTACCCCAAAGGCAAATTATGCACAACTTTCATAACGATGAGTTCTTTTATCTTTGCCTTTTATAACTATAGGCAAAGCTCGAATCACTTTTAAAACTATCAGGATCTATTGATTTCTTTTTTCTAGTAGCGTCCCGTTCTTTAATAGTATCTGAGAATTTATTAGCTAAATCCTTCTGCCCCATTTCTATAAGTTTTTCAATTGCCTTTTCATCTTTTTCCCTAACAGTAAGTTTTTTTTGATTACCCCTATTTCCTTTACTTTCTCCTTCAGGAATCAATGCTATATCATTTTTTGAGGTACGTGCCACCCCTTCTAGAACATCACCCTGAAAAGATAGTTCACTCATATTATCAACATATTCATCATCCATTTTCCCCATCAAATTGCTTGGAGGAACTTTCTTATCACTGCTACTACTTGAACTAACTTGGCCAAGACTAGAGATAGAAGTAATGCTCTCGTCAGGTGTCAGTACACTGCGAGATATGCCCTCTATCTCATTCACCCTCTTTACATCACCTCCCCTATATTCAGTGCTATTATTTTTTGTTTTTAATTTTTCATAAGCATGACTATCTTTACTATTTGATTTTTGCAATTCACCCGATTCCACGCTCTGGCATGGCAAATCTTTATGATTAGGGTTATCTTTATCATATTCAATTAAGGTTCCTTTTATCACAAAGGTAGTTTTGATTGGCATGCCCCCCTCCCAAATAGTTAATTTATTAAGCATTGCACGCTAACTACATTTCTTACTTTTGTCAAATCAGGTAAGTTAATTTTTTTAAAATTTAAATAGAGAGTTATTTTTCCAGAACATACATAGCATGGCATGAAGGTCTGTCATTTGTTAGAAGATAATCACCATCTACAGCGGTAAATCAGTGCCCATCCCCGCTACAATAAGCCCTATTATTACTATAACTAACTTCAAAACCTAATTACCCCGCCTTTGCAAGAAGTAAAGCAATCTCTATCAACAAAAATACAGATATCTGAAACTAAAATAAAATCGTCAATTAAGTAATTATTATTGATTTATCTAATAAGATTTGCTTTTGTGTAGCCATGACTCTTTTATTATTTTACTTAATGCTTGCAATTTTGGTATCGTTTTTTTGCTCTATAGCTGAAGCGGTAATTCTTTCGGTACGACCGTCTTATGTTACGGCCATGGAATCAACAAATATCCGTAGCGCTAACAGGCTAAAAAAACTACGTAAAAACGTAGATCGCCCCCTAGCAGCCATTTTAACGGCAAACACTATAGCCCACACAGTCGGAGCAGCGGGCGTAGGGGCACAGGCAAGTATAGTTTTCGGCAGTCAATATTTGGGAATCACCTCAGCAATACTTACATTCCTGATTCTAATTTTCTCGGAGATTATCCCAAAAACCCTAGGGGCAACTTACTGGAAACAACTAGCGCCATTATTTGCTATATTGATAGAATATCTTACACGTATTTTATTTCCTTTTGTATGGATGTCGGAAAAAATAACACGCATAATCTCCAGTTCAAAATTACATGATAACACTTTTAGCCGTGATGAAATAGAAGCAATGGCACAAATAGGAGAAGAAGAAGGGGTGCTTCAAGAAAAAGAATTGAAGATAGTTTCTAATCTCATGCGATTACAAAAATTATCAGTGCGTGATATTATGACACCAAGAACAGTGATTTTTTCAGCTCCTGAAAAAATGGAAGTAAAAAACTTCTTTGAACAACATGCCCAAAAACCCTTTTCCCGCATACCGATTTACAATAAAAACCATGATGACATTACCGGATACGTACTAAAAAGTGACTTATTAATTGAACAAGCAAAAGATTGCTATACTACCCCCCTATTAGATTTCAAACGCCCTTTTCATATCATACCTGACAAAATTAATGCTTCAGAAGCATTTGACATATTGATGCATGAAAAAACCCATATTGCACTTGTGGCCGATGAATATGGTTCTGTAGAAGGTGTAGTAACCTTAGAAGATGTTGTAGAGACATTAATAGGTCTAGAAATTATAGACGAGCTGGATAATATAGAAAATATGCAAAAATACGCTCGTGACTGCTGGAAAAAACGTATGAAATCACTTGGAATTAATCACAAAGACTTATAGCACTTTGATACTATGTTTACGTCATAAAAGGTTATTGGAAAAAAGTCTTATGGCTATTTCGTTAATGAGTCTTAAAATATAGTGCACATGCAATGCCACTATACGAAACATTATATTCATCACTGCCATTACGACAATTAGCATTTGCCGAAAGGGTGCTAGCATGAAATGATCCTACTTCGCCACCAATAGGGTCTCCATCGTCAATTTTAAGGTCAATTTTATAAGCGTCTTTTGCCTCAATGAAAGCTCTGGTATGGTTCCAACATGTCGGATGATGCTTATTACCTATAACTAACCCTGTTGCCCCACCACCAATAGCATTAGAACTATAAAACTCCCAACCGCTTGCATCGATACCAGTGCCAATAGGAGCTTTGGGTATATTAACTCCAGCATGAGTTCCTCTTGAATTACATTGCACTCCAATACCGGTTAAGTTTGTATTTATCAAACCTGCTAATTGTAAATGCACCCAAGCTCTCAAAGACTCAACTCCATTAGGTCCATCCAACCAATATTGGACTGCCTTGTTACCATCTCCATTACAGTCATTTGCATTTCCAGCACAACTGTTGCCCCAATAAGCGTAAGCATTACTAAAGTCTCCGGGTATTGCATCGTATTCTAGCTTGAAAGTATTTATAGCTACTTTGTACTTAGTTACATCAGTTGCAATTTTCTTCAATTTAGCCTGATGCACTAAACTCTGCCCTCCTATGACACCTGCCACAATCAGCCCAATAATTACAATAACGATTGAGAGCTCAACAAGAGTAAAGCCTTTCTCAGCTCTATAGCTTTGATTTTTTATATTTGCAATCATGAATGCATTTGCTCTAAACAATCTATTGTTAACAATAGAGATATTATAGACTTTTTATATTAATATTTACTTAACCTTTCTTGGTATTAATATATTTGGCATTGATAAATATTCATGCCGCCAGTTACAGAACTATACAATTTAAGCGCTCTTAATCCCCAATTCCTTATTCTCCAACTGGTGCAATTCGTCCCTAAGCTCAGCAGCCTTTTCAAACTCAAGGTTAGAGGCCGCCTCAAGCATTTGCTTTTGCAATTTGTCGATATATTTATCAAGCTCCTTGCCTTTTAGCTTAGGCTTTTTCTGCTTGCTCTCTTTTTCTTCAACCTGCATGGACTCGCCGATTTTCTTCTTAATCGAAGCAGGCGTAATTCCATGTTCCTTATTAAAGGCTTTTTGAATTTCACGTCTTCTGTCGGTTTCATCCAAAGCTTTTTTCATCGATTTTGTAATTTTATCCGCATATAAAATAACAAAGCCATCAACATTTCTTGCCGCACGCCCAATTGTCTGAATAAGCGAAGTTTCAGAACGCAAGAACCCTTCCTTGTCAGCATCCATAATGGCAACCAAACCACATTCGGGAATGTCCAACCCCTCACGCAGCAAGTTCACCCCCACCAAAACATCATGCACGCCACGCCTTAAATCCTGAATAATCTCCGTCCGCTCCAAAGTCTGAATATCAGAGTGCATATAAGTAACATTCAAACCAGATTCTTGCAGGTAATTAGACAAATCCTCCGCCATGCGTTTTGTAAGGGTAGTAATAAGCGTTCTATAACCCTTTTTCGCCACCGCCTTACATTCTTTTATCACATCATCAACTTGCGTTGCCACTGACCTGATTACACATTCAGGGTCAATCAGACCTGTCGGCCTGATAAGCTGCTCAACAAATTCACCACCGGTCAGGTCAAGTTCAAACACACCTGGCGTTGCCGACACAAACAATGTCTGTGGCCTTAAATTATCCCACTCTTCAAATTTCAACGGACGATTATCCCTAGCCGATGGCAGCCTGAAGCCATGCTCCACCAGATTATTCTTTCGTGACCTGTCACCCTTATACATAGCCCCTACTTGCGGCGTAGTAACATGGCTTTCATCAATGAACAACATTGCATTATCAGGCAAATATTCAAATAATGTCGGTGGATTCTCGCCTGCCTTCCTGCCCGATAAATATCTTGAATAATTCTCAATTCCCTTGCATGAGCCAGTTTCTTGAATCATCTCAATATCAAACATAGTGCGTTGCTCAAGCCTTTGAGCTTCTACTAATTGATTATTTTTTTCCAAAAATTCCAGACGCTCTTTTAGCTCAACTTTTATTTCCTTTATTGCCTGCAATAATGTAGGGCGTGGTGTCACATAGTGACTATTTGCATATATAACCACCTCGTCCAAATCAGCGATTTTCTCGCCTGTAAGTGGGTCAAATTCGCTTATTTCTTCTAACTCATCACCAAAGAACGACAACCTCCAAGCCATATCCGCATAGTGCGACGGGAATATATCAATAACATCTCCCCTAATTCTGAACGCACCACGCACAAAATTAATATCATTCCTTTCATATGAAAGTTCAATCAACTGCTTGGTAAAGGCCGATTGCTTAATGTCATCACCAACCTTAACAGGAATGGTCATTTGGTAATAAAGCTCTGGCGAACCGATACCATAAATGCACGAAACCGATGCAACCACAATTACATCCTTGCGTTCCAACATAGCCCTTGTGGCCGAGTGACGCAGCAAGTCAATTTGCTCATTGATAGAAGAGTCCTTTTCAATATAAGTATCGCTTTTGGCTATATATGCCTCTGGTTGATAATAATCATAATATGAGACAAAATACTCAACCGCATTTTCAGGGAAAAACTCTTTCATCTCCGAATATAATTGAGCTGCCAGAGTTTTATTATGCGCCATGATAAGAGCCGGGCGTTGCGTACGCTCAATTATGTTGGCCATGGTGAACGTCTTTCCTGAACCCGTCACACCCAACAGCACTTGGTTTTTCTCAGTACCATCCATGCCACCAACTAATTTTTCAATTGCAACAGGCTGGTCACCTGCGGGCTTGAATTGCGAATTTATCTTAAACTTTTTCATTTATACTACCACTTGTCACACTGAACTTGTTTCAGTGTCTTTTATTATAATCATGAGGTGCTGAAACAAGTTCACCCATGACAATAATCAACTTTTAAAACGCCATACTAAATAACACAGTTTTTATAATATTGCAGAATAAAAACACATCTATTACAGCGATTTAATATTATAAGCATTGTTGAGCCTAAATAATCACAAAAGAGAATGATAAATAATCTCACGTTATTATTGACTACATACAAAACATCCTATATACCGCCTCAGGATTATATGGCAACCAAAACAAAGACGTTATTATTATGAAGCAAGCCTCAAATAATTTTACGAGAAGAGTTTTACAAAAAGCAACGTCAGCTACTCCAAAAAATAATGTGCGCAGGTTCGCTGATAAAGCCGCTAATAACAATGAAAAAGCCTTAGAAGAAGTGATTAAAAAGGATATTAACCACAAATCACTATTAGCTAGTAGTGAAGTGCTTAAGCATGAAAATGCTTGGCAAGGTCAGTCTCAAAATAGTACGAAATTTAAATTCAACGAACAAAAAGAAAAAGCATGGGCATCTAAAACTTCTAGCAAGAAAGCGTATGACGGATTTTCTGCCATATTAGGAGTGTTACCTGCAATCAATGTCGGCGTTTCAATCGCCCTTGCAAAAAGCATATATGATGAAAAGCAAAGAAGAAAAGAACAAGAAGAAATTAAGGTTGAAAACGATAACAAAGAGCCTTCATCACAAATTGCTAATCAAAACCTAAAGTCCCAAGAATCAACCGACCCACAAACTAAAAAGAACGACAACTCAAATTCAGGACGCTTGCTAGAAGCAGTTTTAAGTAACGACCTAACAGAGATTAGACGTATTTCAGAAAACGGCCAAGAAGTGAACGAACGCTTTAAGTCTAGCGAATCAAATAATACAACAGCTTTACATGCAGCCACAGAAGCAAAAAACACTGCTGCAATGAAGCTACTTATAAAAAATGGAGCCGATGTAAATGCTGAAAGTACTTTTTTTTGTGAAAACGACGATGATACAAAAGCAACCGGAGTTACTCCTATACATATCGCCGCAGAGCATACGAGTCCTGATGCTGTAAATATATTATTAGAAAACGGTGCTAATATAAAAGCTGAGTTCAATGCTAGCAATAAAGACAGAAAAACAACAGGAATTACTCCCTTGCATGATGCCACTCAAGAGAATGACACTGATTCCATAAATGCATTGGCTGCAAACGGTGCAAACTTCAATGCAACAACTAGCGAAGGAAAAACCGCTTTGTGTATAGCAATTGACAATGACCGTATTGACACTGCCATGATAATAAGAAAAGCTGGGGGCAACGTTGGTAATGAAAAAAAATCTACAGCTAAACTGAATGAAATGCTTTCTAAAACCATAGATGAGAGCGGCATTCATGAAAAAGACAAAATAAAAGACTTATTTTTCGTAGGGGCAAAAATGCCTGAATTGAAAAAATATAGCTATTCCACTAGGGAGACTCTTAAAGAACTGCAAAAAGAAGCTAGAAGGATTCCCATAAAAGGTCAAAGCCAATGGCAAATGGGCTGGCTTGGAAAATAACACTTGTATTTAGCATCTCCCCCCAACCTGCATCTAGACTTTCTTGCTAGGACTATTGATAGATACAAAAATAAATGCCTATTATTCAAAATATTAACCAAATATTAACCGCCCCTTGGTACAATATCGATACACAGCATGATATTTATCACCAATAGGATAATAAGTAAAGACGTGAGAAAGAGACTAAAAACACAAGCAACAAAAGCTAAAAACGGCTTCACTCTAGTTGAACTTTCAATAGTAATTGTGATTATAGGACTAATCGTAGCTGGTGTGGTTGGTGGACAATCTTTAATAAAACAAGCACAACTGAGAAGCATAAGCACAAAAACAAATGAATTCATTGTCGCTATTAATACTTTCAAATTAGAATATGACGCAATACCGGGTGACATGAGCAACGCGCATAATTATTGGGGGAACAACTGCGACACCACTCCCTCCCGCTGCAATGGCGACGGCAATGGTGCAGTTTTTTGGGGAAATCAGGGCGGAGGGTTCATTCTAGATAATGAATCCCTTAGATTTACTCAACACCTTTCTCTTGCAGGCCTTATCAAGGGTAATTACAGCCCATTGAGTGCCGGTGTTAACGCCTGTACTCCGGGTATAACTCATGTTGAGCTATTAAAAAACTCCGCAATTGAAATTGGTAATGCTTCCGACCCAAATAGAAAATTTACATATATTGATATTGCCGGATATATCGGAGCATCGAACGCTTGCTGGGGAGCATTCTTAACTCCCAGAGAAATGTATTCCATAGATTCCAAAATGGATGACGGATTGCCAGATAGCGGAAAATTAAAATCATGGACTGGAGGAGGAAGCACTAATGGCTGCGTTAATGCAAATGAATATAACATTGCCTTTAACACAATTGAATGTGCAGGTGGCATCTCAATCATGGGAGGAAATGCTTATCGATAAGCTAATTTGACCGTGACAATAGCACCCTATAAAAAACATAGCTTACAAGTAATATTAACCAAATATTAACCGCCCTTTGATACAATATAGATACACAGCATGATATTTATCACCAATAGGATAATAAGTAAAGACGTGAGAAAGAGACTAAAAACACAAGCAACAAAAGCTAAAAACGGCTTCACTCTAGTTAAACTTTCAATAGTAATTGTGATTATAGGACTTATCGTAGCTGGTGTGGTTGGCGGGCAAACTCTGGTAAAACAAGCCAAATTGCGAAGTATCGTTACAGATATGAACAAATATAAAGTTGCTCTAAATGCATTTCAGCTTGAATATGATGCAATAGCTGGCGACATGACAAATGCCAGCTCATATTGGCCATCCTGCACAAATGCAGCAAATAACCCATGCAATGGCAATGGAAATAAATATCTCGATCAAGATGGTACAGTAAAAGAAGAGGTAAGGTTCTGGCATCACCTGTCTTTGGCTGGTTTAACCGGTGGTAATTATAATGGAAGCGTTGCATCAGCAGTTTATGATGGTGGAATAAATCACCCCGCAGGCCCGGCTGAGAACTCAATATATTCAATGACCGTCAGCGTTTGGTTAAATCAACCTTTATATAATATAAGTTATGCAAGAACACCAGGTTGCAATAATAATCCTAATTTTGGTGCACTATCTGGCAAAGACGCATATAGCCTTGATGCAAAGTTAGATGACGGAGTACCAAACACAGGTAGCATTATCAGTCTAAACGCCACAACGGCCGCGGGGAATTGCACACAACTTACCTCATGCATATCCGGAGGGCAATATGTCTTAACAGATGATAACAGCTTTTCATGTAGGTTTTTACACAGTCTTAGATAAAACATCTTATATACGACCTATTTATCACTATCAGCTCCGAATCAGGACTATAAGAAAACGCCCATATACTAAATATAACACACTCTACTAGAGAACACTCCCAACACACAAAGAAAAAGGGTTAGAAGTAAGCTAATTAACTCTTTGAAGCATAAAATACAAAAAATAATTGAACTATATATCATCCTCTGATATACCCTAAATAATTAAAATTTTAACTACAAATAAAAGAGGGATAGATGAGAGCAAGAACGACACAAAACGGCAACCAACAAAAACAAGTTATAACACCAGAGCAGATAGGGCTACTAAAAGGGACTATTAAAACATGGGTTGACGACATAGCCGAAAACGCAGCAGATACAGGCTTAGCGCGATTTGCTTTTAAAGCAATTGAAAGCAAAAAAACCTACGACAAACTAAAAGATGAATTCCAGCAAAACAACATTCTTGATTCCATCGATTCAATTAGAAAAATATACAATGCCGAAGACCCAGGAAGCATGATTAACGAACCCAGCATAGAACCCAGCCAAGTAAAATGAACTATCAATCAGTTCACTGATGAATACGGTGGCAGAAAAATTGCTGAAAAAGAAATACAAAGAAGAAGTGCACCAATAACAAGGCATTCAGGCTATCAAAATGCATCAGCACCGACCGCTCCTATCGATGAAGATTATGCCAAAAAACCCGCAGCCATTGATTACAGCAAGGCAATTATTCCAAGGGCATACACTAGGCCCATCGTCCCACCGACTTCCACTCCCCCTCAAGAATCTTTAAGTAGCCATCCGAGGCGTAACCGTCCGGCAAGAAGAAATGAATCAGCACCAGACAAGCGAAGATACGCAAGACTAGACTCATCAGAAAACTTACCTGATATGGCAAATTTTGCAGATGACACTTCAAGGTGGATGCCCGCGAATAAGAATGCAGAACCTATAATGCCAGTAAGGGATCGATTGACATATGTAAGAAGCAGAAACTTCCCGACAGCGGTTGATTCCATGGGCAGAACAAACCTTCACATAGCAGCTACAAATAATGACCCCAAAACAATAAAAGAATTAGTAGAAGCAGAAGCGAACATAGAAGCAACTTATGACCAAACACCTACTCGCGCACTAAACATTTCATATAATAAACGCAAAGGAAGTAACAATCCCAAGCGTGAAGTTGGATTAACAGCCTTGCACGAAGCAGCAAAATACAACAGCCCCGATGCAATTAGGCAATTAGCAAAATCCGGTGCCAGTCTTAACAAAGGCTATGGCATTATGGAGGAATATGAACAATCTCATACACCGAAGAACACCAACAACTACTACAGCCTAGCAGAACGAAGGTTTATAGAAGACAGAACCGCTTTGCATGTTGCTGCAATTAATAACAACACAGAAGTAATTAAAGAGCTGTCTAAACAACCAGGTTTAACACCAAATTCATACGAATCAGAATATGAATATAGCATATACAGCCCAGGATACAGCAGATACCGCCCAACTTGTTCAAGTGCCTTGCATAAAGCTAGTAAAAATAACAGCGCTGACGCAATTAATGTTTTAACTGAAAATTTAGGTTTAAATCCGAACGAGAAACAATTTTATACTACTTGGGAGTCCAACAAATACATCAAACATTATAAAGACAACTCTTTGCACATAGCAGCTAAAAATAACAGCAACAATGCGGCAGAAGCTTTGTTAGCAGTTAATGGGATTAATGTTAATTCCAAGAATGACGAAAAAGATACAGCATTACATATAGCTGCAAAAAATAACAACTCTACTATAGTAGACGCATTACTTAGGCATGATGGAATTAATCTCAACGTCAAAAATGCCGATGAGAAGAAACCTATAGATATAGCATTTGACCAAATAAGCTCTGATAGCGCCATTCCTGTTGCCGTAGCACTCAAAAAAGCCGGTGCAAGATTTTCCGTGAGCAAAGAATCACAAAACAAAATAAACTCCAAACTCAATCAAATAATTGAGGATGGAGCCTTAGTAACCGCGCCTGACAAAGTAAGGGATATGTTCTTCATCGGTGCTAAAGCAGACATGAGCAAATACAGCTTTACCACTAAGGAAACACTAAAAAACCTACAAAAAGAAGCCAAACGAATCCCTGTTAAAAATTCATATGAGCAGATACAAACTTTCGCTACAGCCGAGCTACAAAGAAAGCAACAGCAATTTGAGGCTGAATGTTGCGTAATTATGTAATTCATTATTATAAAAAACATGCTTGAAGGGAGGGGTGGCATATGCAAAATAGCCACCCCCACCTGAATAGACTTTCATTTGGGGACTTAATAAATAAATTAAGGCATAACACTATTGCCATATTCAGGAATACGTTTAAAATAGCCATCAATTAAATAAGTTTTAAAGGTAACAAAATGCAGAATGTAGTAATTTACAGCACTCAAGTTTGTCCATATTGCGTTAGAGCAAAAATGCTTCTACAAAAGAAAGGTGCTGAATATAAAGAAATTGATGTTAGCAACCCTACTGACCGTGAGGCTATGATTGAAAAAACAGGCGGCGCCAGAACAGTTCCTCAAATTTATATCGGTGAAACTCATGTTGGCGGAGCTGATGACCTTTACGCCTTAGAAAGCGAAGGCAAATTAGATGAGCTACTTGCCGGGTAAATTCATTTTACTTATAAACCCACTTACAAACCATCACTGCTATAAGTATTTAGCAATATATTAGCGTTTCTAATTACAATTTACAAAAATAATACAAACTCAAATTAGGTTAGGAAAATATGGCACGAGAACGAAACAATGGCAATCAGCCAAATGAAGATATACCCCACCTGATACCAGAGAATCGCGAAGAGCGAGCAGAGCGTGTTGGTCAGGACGATTTTGATGCGCCAAATCCCAATTTACGCCAAGCCCCTCCTCAAAGAGAAATAATTGCCAGACAGCAACAAAATAACCAACAAAACGGAAACGCCCAAAGCTTTACTGATAGAGTAACTAGAGAATCACAAGAAAACCGCGACCGAAGAACCAGATAACCTAACTATAAAATGCAACCCTTTATGCACACCTTTCAAAGCTAGAATAATTTAAACACACAAAAAAAATCCCACATAATTTATGCGGGATTTTTTTAATATTCTTTATACCTAAAAGCTAATTAGCCTTGCACCTGCTTGTGACGAGGGTTTGTTTTGCAGATAACGCGGATTTTTCCTTTACGCTTGATTGTTCTGCAATCTTTACACATTGGCTTTACTGATGCTCTAACTTTCATTGTCCTATACCTACTCTTATTCCAAAAGGGAGCTTTCTTATATACTCGTGCATACCCATTGTCAATTAATATTTAAAATAATTTTAGCTATATGCTTGCTTAACATATGAAAAAATAGTATAAAAGCGCATCATCTATTACAAAAAGCATAGGGTTAAAAATGTTCAAAGGAGCAATAACGGCACTTATTACGCCGTTTGAAGATGGAAAAGTTGACGCACAGAAATTTGCTGATTTTGTTGAATGGCAAATATCTGAAGGCATTCATGGGCTAGTGCCATGTGGTACTACAGGTGAATCACCAACACTAACGCACGAACGCCATAATGAAGTTGTTGATATATGCATTGAATCTGCCAAAGGGCGCGTCCCTGTAATAGCAGGTGCAGGCTCAAACTCAACGGCCGAAGCTATTAGCCTTGCCCAACATGCGCAAAAAGCAAAAGCTGACGCAATTTTGGTTGCCACACCTTATTACAACAAACCAAATCAGGAAGGTTTATATCAACATTTCAAAGCCATTCATGATGCCGCTGACATACCTATGATATTATATAATATCCCGGGTCGTTCAGTAATTGATATGACAGACGCCACCATCGTTCGCCTTGCCAAGCTTGATAACGTGGTCGGAATCAAAGATGCAACAGGCGACTTGGCGAGGGTAGGTTCATTAATAACCGAACTAAAAGGCAAAGAATTCTGCTTATTATCTGGTGAAGATGCAACCGCTGTCGGATTCAACGCTCAAGGTGGTCAAGGCGTTATATCAGTAAGCTCAAACGTAGCCCCTGCAAAAGTGGCAAAAGTTCAGCAATTATGCCTTGAAGGAAAATATGATGAGGCGACACAATTACAAAACGAGCTTATCGCCCTGCATTGCGCCATGTTCTGTGATTCAAGTCCGGCTCCTGCAAAATACGCAGCATCACTGATGGGACTATGCAATAATGAGCTAAGGCTTCCTCTTATACCCTTACTAGATGAAAAAAAGCCACAGGTAGAAAAAGCCATTAAGGATTTAGGATTAATATAATGGCCAAGAAGGGCGAAAAGGAAAACAAGATTATTGCCCAAAACCGTAAGGCACGGCACGACTATTTTATTGAAGATAGCTTTGAAGCTGGCGTAGTTTTGCAAGGTAGTGAGGTAAAATCCATCCGAGCAGGCAACGTAAATTTAATTGATGCCTTTGCCGAACAAAAGGGTAGCGAAGTTTTTATGATGGGTGCTTATATCGCAGAATATAAAGGTGCTAACCAGTTCAATCACCACCCTAAACGCCCCCGTAAATTACTTTTGCATAAAAGCGAGATACAAAAAATGTTCGGAAAGCTAAAAGTAAAAGGCTACACACTTGTTCCATTATCCATTTACATTAATCATAAAAATCTTATAAAAGTAGAACTTGGGTTAGTAAAAGGTAAGAAGCAGCATGACAAGCGTGAAGCACAAAAAGAACGTGACTGGCAAAGGCAAAAAGATAGAGCCATGAAGGAATAATTAATGTAATCCTATAGAAAGAATTTAGGAAATCTTTAAGTAAAAAAACAAACATTTAAACAGGAAGTAAAATGAAAAAACTACAAGATCTATGGAAAAAAGGTACGGATTTCTTAGGCTCAGAATATGCAATATTAGGCGGCGCAATGAGCTGGGTATCAGAACGCAATCTTGTATCCGCTATCTCTAACGCCGGTGGCTTTGGTGTTATAGCTTGCAGTTCAATGACTACAGATTTACTTCGAAATGAAATAAGGGAAACAAAAAAACTAACAGATAAGCCATTTGGTGTTAACCTGATAATAATGCACCCTGATCTAGATGCATTAGTGCAGGTTTGCAAAGAAGAACAAGTAACGCATGTTGTACTAGCAGGAGGCTTACCATCTTCTAAAACCATAAAAGACATTAAAGAGTTCGGAGCAAAAGTTATATGCTTTGCCCCGGCTTTTATTATCGGCAAAAAACTTATCCGCTCAGGTGCTGACGCACTTGTGATTGAAGGCATGGAAGCAGGTGGCCATATTGGGCCCGTTGCAACCTCAGTTTTAGCACAGGAAATTATCCCTGAGCTAAAAAATGAAGTCCCTATTTTCGTAGCAGGCGGAATCGGCCGCGGTGAAGCTATGGCATCATATTTAGAGATGGGAGCAGCAGGTGTACAGCTTGGCACTCGTTTCGTATGTGCCACAGAATCCATAGCTCATGAAAATTTCAAACGTGCTTTTATCAAGGCTGCCGCAAGAAATGCAACTCCATCTGTGCAGATTGACCCCGACTTCCCTGTTATCCCGGTACGTGCAATTGAGAATAAAGCAACAGAAGACTTCAAAAAAGTTCAGTTAAGAACTATTGCAGAATTTAACGAGGGCAAGCTAGATAAAGAGCAAGCGCAGTTACAAATTGAACATTACTGGGCGGGTGCATTACGCAAAGCCGTAATTGACGGAGATGTTGAAAATGGCTCTTTAATGGCAGGCCAAAGTGTCGGCATGGTAAAAAAAGAACAACCCATTTCTGAAATACTGGACGAGCTTATCTCTCAAGCAAATGCTTACCTTAGCGAAAAACTGCCAAACGCTGCTTAGACAAAAAATCTTCATTTCGACATTGTCAGATTCTTTCGCCAACGCTCACAAGTGACACAAGAAACATGGTCATGCTGAATTTATTTCAGCATCTCTTAATGCGCGCGCCCCCCTAAAACAACACTGAAACTAATTCAGCACACGGTTCAGGGTTACATATCAACAAAAGACTAACAAAACCATAAAAACAGGCAAATCCCACCCAATTTGACACCGTTCAATTAAATTGTTATAATAACATTATTGTAACAAGGAGAACGTAAAATATATGATTAATATGAATAAAGCTAAAAAGATTATAAAAAAAATTGATATAACAGTATTTACAATATCAATCATACCAACATGCGGAATGTTGCTCTATCTTGCAATGTATGCATTTGGAGCGCACGAATCATTCACATTTCTTTTATATCCGGCATTTACAGTAGCCATTATATCCACGCTTTTTGGCTAAAAGATATCAAGAATCAAATCTAACATTAAGTTAAAAAAAATCTCCCCATAATTTGTTTTACAAAAATGGAGGGATGATATTTTTTACAACCAGATAATAAACTAACGTTTTTGCTTTTTTAAATTACGTATATCTTGGTCAAACTGCGCAGATGAATTGCTAGGCTGCAAAACATTGCCAGTTGGGCTTTTATACAAATCACTCTGCTTATCACCATCAGGAGCAGAGCCTTGCTTAGGCATGACAGGAAGCAAGTAAGGAGCAAGAGTACTCTGAGCAAAACCAGCCGCCTGCATCATCATCATATTACCTATCATAGGGAACGGGTTTTTATCATCAGCCTTAATAGTGATATTAACATCACGTCCCTCTTGAGTAGGCGCATCAGAAAGCTTTACCAAAACACTTTTTAAAGCCTGCTCAAATCCTTCCTTTATCTCAAAAGGTATTTGCTCACCTGATATTTCCTCATAAACAGGTCTAACATTATTTATGTAAGCCATGATATCATCAATAAGACTGCTATAATTTAACAAACTTATCGACATTGTAGCATTTGGCGCAGGCCTGTAGCTTATAACATCACCTTTTATCTGAATCCCTCTTTTCACACCATTGACTGTTGTGGTAAAATCTATTTTATTTATCTCAAGCTTCTTTTCACCGTTTACATCATAAACAATATCAACATTTTGATCTATAGTCCCCCAATCATGGAACTTCGGCATAATTATTTCAAGGTTGTCGATAAATTTAACAATAGTTGCCACCAACTCATCAGCACTTTTTCTTCTAAGCTTCCTTTGAACATTTCTAGGCATATCCTCAAATTTCTCCAAGGCCTCACTAGGGTCGTCCGCACTTAATAACTCCTGCTTCAGATCATCCATATCCTGAATGAAATAGTCATACCATTTTTCATCTAACTTAGTACGGCTATCATATTTGACTTTTAAGAAGTCCATTTTGCGTTTTGCACTTACAATGCTAAACTCAGCATCTGTAACCTGATTCTTAGAAAGATCATCATAATAGATTAGCTTAGGTATTTTCAAAGTGAATGAACCTTCTTTTTTCTTCAAGATTTCTTCACTAAGCCCGCCCTGATATATAATATGAGCATCAAGGTTCACTTTACCTCTCCTACTCAAATCATTTGACGCATAATTATTCGACAACTCCTCACTTATCATCAAGTTATGTATCTTAGAAAGCATTTGCTCATATTCTGGAGTGATCTGTGAGTCCTTGCCTTGAAACTTCAACTCAACTTCACCTTTACCCGAAGCATCTTTATTCATTCTATAGAAAAGGTGGGTTCCTTCTGATGACTGCAAAAGGTTGTTCGTATTATCATCATAAATTTCATTCTTGCCTTGAGTTAACTGGAAAAGTTTGATGTTACTTAGCATTTCCTTGAGGTACTCTTCGCCTTTTTTATCTTGATTATCACGGTCTATTAACAATGGAGACTTAGTAAATACAACTTTAACATCCGTGCCCGAACCTTTCATGGAAACATCAAATTGCTCACCATTTACCGCCCCTTTATAACGCATCACACCATCAGTCTTGATATTATACTCATTTGAAAGTATACCGCCTGATATAGTTACAGAACCTTCACGTACAAATGTGTCCTTCCAGTCAATATCATCTTTGAATAACTTTTTAGGCTTTCTTTTTTTAGACTTTCTTTCAAGCTCTGCCACTAGGCCTTTAAATATCTCACCGCTATTTAGTTCGGTCTTAGTATTTTTTAAAGTTACATCAACTCTAGTTGGAAAACCCGAAACCTCAACAGATTCATACTGAACGCTTCCAAGACCAGACTCCTTAAACGCCGTGTGGACATTTTGCGTAATAAATGTTTTTACATAGCTTGAATATCCAAACCAAGCTCCACAATATAGTGCAACTACAACTACTAAAAAAATTAAAAGCTTTTTCATCTTTCTTTTCCAACTAAGCGTTACAAATAACAATATTTTTCAACTATAAACACATATACTGTTATTAAAAGATATTTTATAAAAAATACATTACCTTTTTTCCAGCCATAACACTAAACGGCAGTTTTTACCGCTATCATTTAAGACATAATCGGCATCATCTGCGCTTTGATATGCGCTTACACATTTATCATTATTACTCGATAAGCTTTCAGATCTAACAGCATATATGTCTCCAGATGTGGCGCTTGCTATACCACTTTGCCCATCATCTATCTTCCTGTCTATGTAATAAACATCCTCTGAATTCATATTTCCATCCCAATATCCATCCGTTAATGAGCCGTCCTTTAATTGTATGAAAAAGCCTGCCGTATTGTATATATCATGTGCGAAGTCTGCAAAATATATGGCATTTTTAAGAGCACCACTTTCAGGAACATTAATTAGCGGGAATTGCTGTATGTAACTTCCCCCATAACCATTATAATCACCTATTATCATCCCTGACTTTGCAAGGTGCGACCATGCCTGATATCTTTCCTGATAGCTATTATATGTTTCACTCCCATCGCCATTCGTCACTCCCTTCTCGTTAGTTGACGAATTATACACACCCCAATAGCTAGTGGCATTTTGCATATCGCCCGGCCAGTAATTATATTTTATACGGAATTTATCAAATGCAATTTCATAATTTCTAAGCTCAGTTATTACCTTGTTGAGCTTGGCTGCATATAAAATATTCGACCCTGCTGCTATTCCCGCCACAATAAGGCCAATGACCACCAAAACTATAACAAGCTCTACCAGAGAGAAGCCTTTAGATTCCCGCTTTATCACAATGCCCCCAAATAATTTTATGAAAAGAAACCATCTCCGGCTTTATATTTTAGATATGATGCAGCATCCGTTGCAAGCTCAGTAGATTCTGAAACAGCCCCCTGACGTACTGTTCTATATACTTTACTTCCATCTAATGAAGCTATCATGAATTCTATTTTGATATTATCACCATCAATTCTTGCCAATGCACCTATGGGGGTTTTGCATGACCCCTCAAATTCTTTTAAGAAAACTCTTTCAGCCATTATGCATTTATATGTTGTTTCGTGATTCAAAGGAGCTAGAACATCCTTAAATTTACTATCATCTTTTCTTATTTGTATACCTATTGCACCTTGTGCAACAGCCGGCAACATTTCTTTATCATCTATAGGATATATAATATCGCTTTGGATATTACCTCTGATAAGACCTGCCATAGCAAGCAAAGTTGCATCTACAATATTATCTTCCAATTTTTGCAAACGAGTATGTATATTACCTCTAAATTGCACGATATTTATATCAGGACGGGCACTTAATATCTGCGCTGCACGCCTTGGAGATGAAGAACCCACAACAGCCCCTTGTGGTAGATCACTAATCTTGCTGCATTTTTTTGATATTAAAGCATCCCTTGCATCTTCACGTTCTAAAATACACGGTATTTCAAAAGCATCATGCATAAGAGCCGGCATGTCTTTCATTGAATGAACGGCAATATCGACCCTTCCATCCAACAGATGTTCTTCTATTTCCTTTATGAAAAGTCCTTTACCACCTATTTCGTTAAGGTTCTTCTCAAGAATTTTATCACCGGTAGTTTTTATTTTTATTATGTTAGTTTTTACGCCCTGATGGTGTTCTTTGAGCAGATTGCTAACTATATCAGCTTGTGCTAATGCAAGCTTACTTCCTCTAGTACCAATATTAATCGTCAATTTTTCATCCATGGGCAACTGAATATCATGATTTTCCAACTAATCAAGATTTATAGACATTTTATGTTATTTTCCGATTAAAATCTACCGGCCACCTAACTTATCAACGATAGAATCCCAGAAGCTACCTTTTTGCTTTCCTTTTTTAACTCGATAAACCGTTGTGGCTATTTTCCTACTGCTTGCATCTTTAGTTGCCTCTTGCATAAAATCTTTCCATATGACAGCCGGAGTACCACCGCCGCCTACCTTATGCATTGGGGTATTATCATCATTTCCCACCCAGACACCGGTAACCAGGTCATTTGTGTAACCGATAAACCATGCATCTCTTGAATCCTGGCTTGTGCCTGTTTTTCCTGCTGACTGCAATTTTATTCTGGACTGCTTGCCCGTTCCGCTTTCAACTACATTTAACAGCATATCATTCATATGAGCTGTTGCCTGATGGGATATGACTCGCCTTTGCTCTGGCGGCATTCTTTTATATATAACACTTCCATCTGATTTTTTTATCTCTTCAATGCCATGCACCCACACCGAGTTACCAAAATTAGCTAAATGTGCATAAGCTCCCGTTAGTTCCAGCAATGTCACTTCCGATGTGCCAAGCGCCGAAGTCAGGTCTTTATTCATATCCGATGTTATGCCAAGCTTGCGGGCAGCATGAATAACCTCATTAATTCCTATTTTTTGCGCAATGCCAACTGCGACGGTATTAATTGATTTAGCAAGTGCATTTCTTAAAGAAACATCACCGATATATTTTTCGTCCCAATTCTTTGGCGACCAGTCATCTATCGTTATCTCTTCATCTATTGCCATATATTCAGGGGTATAGCCTTTTTCCATTGCCGCAAGATATACGAACAACTTAAACGCTGAGCCTGGTTGCCTATAAGCTTGGGCGGCACGGTTGAACTGGCTTTTTTTATAATCAGTTCCCCCGACCATAGCCCTTACCTTACCGTCAGGAGATAGAGCCACTATAGCCCCCTGCCCTACTTTTCTATCCTTACCCGCAGCCTTAATATTAATGGTCAAAGCTTTTTGTGCCATTGCCTGTAGTTCAGGGTCTATAGTTGTCTTTACAATTATTTCTCCCTGCTGATTACCAATAAAATCTGGTAGCCTTTCTTTTATCCAATCAACGAAATACGGGTATTTTGATTTTATGTTATATCTTTGTACAACAAAATTATGCTTGATACCGCCATTTATTATATCATCGGTGGTAAGCATTTCATTATCTACCATTAGCCTTAAGACCTGATCTGCCCTGTCTTGTGACAGTTCAAAATTATTGGCAGGAGAATATCTAGATGGCGCTTTTATCATTCCCGCCAGCGTAGCAGCTTCAAATAGATTAATATCCTCAACTTTTTTCCCAAAATATGATTGCGAAGCAGCAGCCACACCATAATTACCGGAACCAAAATATATTCGGTTCAGATACATGGTCAATATTTCTTCTTTAGTGAAGTTCTTTTCAAGATAAAATGCCAGCAGCAACTCTTGCACCTTACGCTTCATTTTACGTTCATGACTTAGAAAGACCACTTTTGCCAGTTGCTGAGTGATGGTACTTCCCCCTTGCACTACTCTGCCTGCTTTATAATTTGACACCGCTGCTCTCATTATACCGATAGGGTCAACACCAAAATGTGAGAAAAATCTTCTGTCTTCAGTTGATATAACTGCATTTACCAGATGTTCAGGAAATTTATCATAGGTGACATAATCACCATACAGGTTGCCAATACTATCTATTACAACGCCATTTTTATCCAATATTTTTACATTTGGCGTTCTATAATCCTCATAAAGCTTATCAACATCTGGCAGGTCTGACGCAAAATAGGCTAAAATTATCGTTAATGCTATCACACCCCAAACGAACGCAACGAATAGCCATTTTATAAGCCATCTTTTTAACGAGAATTTTTTCTTACGTTTTGTATTATAACTACGTTTCTTTTTTGTATTAGTATTTTTCTTGCCGACCTTTTTTGAGGCAATTTTCTTTTTTCCTTTTTTCTTTAACTTCTTAGGGGGCATGTGTGTTTTTTATATAGGTTAAAAATACTAACTTAGAAATACGGTTTATATTTCTTTGGCAAAAAGATATGCTATATAATATAAGTTTTCCAAAAGAATTATAAATAAAAATAAAAAAATATTAATATGGAAGCTTCTCAATTCAAGCAACTTGCTGACCAAACGATAGAAAATCTAGGCGACTCTATAGAAGATGCTGATAAAGACTACAAATTAGAAATTGAT
>Ga0213866_10000735_pt1 | contig 25475 bp, 23 predicted proteins | sample PICome_11_FD_160079 | JGI IMG/M metagenome (GOLD analysis project Ga0213866, IMG submission 160079) | Coastal seawater microbial communities near Pivers Island, North Carolina, United States - PICO284 | ecosystem: Environmental > Aquatic > Marine > Coastal | place: USA: North Carolina...
GTTGACCTCGATCCGCACTCGACCGCCCACGAGGCCGTAGACCGACGAGGCCGGTTCACCCTCGTGGAAGAGGATGGCCCCGGCCTTCCTCCGCGTCGCGGTGCCCCGTTCGGCGAGCAGGTCGATGAGCGTCACGAGGGACAAAACTCGCGGGTCACGCCCGGGAGCGAGCCCGGATGCGATAGACGCATCGTTGATCCCCGGACAACAGATGAGTGGTGCGCTCGACCTCCGCAGCATCGCCGATCGCGGCCCGGAAGAGCTCGAGTTCGTTGCGGCAGAGGCTCTGACACTCGGTTGCCGCGGCACACACCGGACAGTGATGCTCGGTCAGGACCAACGCGTCGCCATCGACACTGACCTCGGCCATGTACCCCTGTCGGGTCCGTTGTTCGGCGAGCACCGCAACCCGTGACACCACGTCGTCGGCATCGAGGTCGACCATGGCGGCGTCGAGATCGGCGAGCTGTGTGCGATCCCTGGTCGCCAGGACCCGGTCGACCGCCTCGTCTCCGAGCTCCTCACGCATGGTGCGGAGCAGCTCGACGGTCAGGTCGCCGTGGCGGTCGGGAAACAGATCGATGGCGAGCGGCGCCAGCGCCCAGCCCACCGGCGGCCGGCCGCGCGTGCCCGTGACGAGCGTCTCCGCGTTGACGAGTCCGCGCTCCTCGAGTTCGACGAGCTGGGGGCGAACCGCCTGCGTGGTCACCCCGAGCGCGTCGGCGATGCCGGCCGTCGTACTGGCCCCGGCCCGCTTCAGATGGTCGACGATGCGCCGCTGGGCGTCACCGATCCCGGAGGAGTCGTGCATGACCGCCCAGGATAGCCGAGATTTCACAATGAAGCCCTTGCCAATTATGGCGTCGCTCCATCGGCTGCTCGGTCGGAAGACCGTGAACGGCGCGACAACGTGGTTCACTCGTGGGGTGACATCGCCGCAACGACTCGGGACGCCCCGACCCAACCCCGGCGACATCATCGCCGGCATCTCGGTGGCGCTCGTTCTCATCCCCCAGTCGCTCGCCTATGCGGAGATCGCCGGTGTCCCGCCCCATGTCGGCCTGTTCGCGGCTGCACTCCCGCCCCTCGTCGCCGCACCGTTCATGTCGTCGCCCTACCTGCAGACGGGCCCGGTGGCGCTGACCTCCCTCCTCACCTTCGGTGCGCTGTCGGGGCTCGAAGAGGTGCGCAGCGAGGACTATGTGAAAGCCGCGGCGCTGCTGGCCCTCATCGTCGGCATCACCCGCATGTTGCTGGGGCTGTTGCGCATGGGCACGGTTGCCTACCTCATGTCGCAGCCCGTCCTCCAGGGCTTCACGACGGGCGCGGCGATCCTGATCGTCTCCTCGCAACTCCCCTCCATGTTCGGCGTGTCGCCCGAGACCGACGGCGTGCTCGAACGGGCCTGGTGGAGCATCGTGCATCCCGACGAGTGGTCGGCCGTGGCGATCGCGCTGACGGTCGTCACGATCGTGGTGGTGCTCGGCGCGCGAAAGGTCCACAACCTCTTCCCGGGTGTGCTGCTCGTGGTCATCGGCGCCACCGCGTGGAGCGAGCTCTCCGACTACGACGGCCCGACGATCGGCGCGCTCCCCGGCGACTTCCTCTCGCTCAGCCTCGACCTGCCGTTCGGCAAGTTCTCCGACCTCGTCGTCCCCGGCATCATCATCGCCCTCGTGGGGTTCGCCGAGCCGGCGTCGATCAGCCGCACGTTCGCGGCCGCCGACCGCATCCCCTGGAGCGCCAACCGGGAGCTCGTCAGTTCCGGCATCGCCAACATGACGTCGGCGATCTCGGGCGCCTTCCCGGTGGGCGGGTCGTTCTCCCGCAGTTCGCTCAACCGGTTCGCGGGCGCGACCAGCAACCGGTCCGGCGCGGTCACCGGACTGGTGGTCATCGCGGCCCTCCCCCTCGCCTCGAACCTCGAACCACTGCCCCGCGCCGTGCTCGGCGCCGTGGTCTTCACCGCCGTCTTCCGACTGATCCAGCCCGCACCGATCATCAGGATGTGGCGCCAGAGTGCCCCCCAGGCCGCGATCGCCACGGGCACCTTCGTCGCCACGCTCGCCTTCTCCCCCAACGTCGAGCGGGGCGTGCTGCTCGGCGTCGCCCTCGCGATCGGCTTCCATCTCTACCGCGAGATGCGCGTCGACCACGTCCACGAGCTCGAGGGCGACACCATCGTGATCAGGCCGACCGGCGTGGTGTGGTTCGCCTCGACCCCCGCGCTCGAGGACGCCTTCCGCGCGGCCGTGCGCGAACACCCCGACGCCTCGGAGATCCGGATCGACTTCGCCAACTGTGGCCGGCTCGACTACAGCGGAGCCTCGACCCTCTCCGAGACGATCGACGATCTCACCGGCGACGGCTACGACGTCACGATCGTCAACATCCCCACCCACGCGCAACGGTCGCTGGCGGTGTTCCTGGGTGGCTCACACGGTGTGCCCGAACTCGGCGAGCTGTCGTCGTCGACCCGCTACCAGTGGATCGCTCCGTGGCGAAAGTGAACGCCTAGCCCTTCACGACGTCGGCGAGCAGCCTGATCTCTTCTTCGGTGCGAGCGCTGACGTTGAGCATCGTCACGGGGCTCTCCTCCCAGGCCTGGAGGCGTTCGCGAATGCGCTCCACCGGACCCACCAACGAGATCTCGTCGGCGAACTCCGTGGGCACCGTGGCGATGGCCTCGTCGCGCTTCCCCTCGAAGAAGAGGTCCTGGATCTTGTACGCCTCTTCCTCGTAGCCCATCCGCGCCATCAGCTTGGTGTGGTAGTTCTGCCCCTTGGCCCCCATGCCACCGATGTAGAACCCGAGCGACGCCTTCGTGCCGTAGAGCGCCGCCTCGATGTCGTCGGTGACCTTCATGGAGACGTTCACCGCGATCTCGAAGTCGTCGCTCGCCCCCGCCAGTTGATCGGCGTAGACCTCGGGGCGGAACGGCGAGTAGTAGAGCGGCAGCCAACCATCGGCGATCTCCGCGGTCTGGGTGACGTTCTTCGGGCCCTCCGCGCCGATCCAGATCGGGATCTCGCGCAGCGGATGGGTCATCACCTTGAGCGGTTTGCCGAGGCCCTCGGCGCCCTCGCCCGTGTAGGGCATCTGGATGTGGTCACCCTGGAACTCGACCGGACCCTCGCGCCGGAAGATGGTGCGGAGGACCTCGACGTATTCGCGGGTGCGGGCCAGAGGCTTCCGAGAGGGCATGCCGTACCACCCCTCGACGACCTGGGGCCCCGACACGCCGAGGCCGAGGATCAGTCGACCGCCCGAGAGATGGTCGAGGGTGATGGCGTGCATCGCCGTCGCCGCGGCCGTGCGAGCCGAGAGCTGCACCACACCCGTACCCAGCTTGATCCGGTCGGTGTGGGCCGCGATGTACGCGAGCGGCGAGAAGGCATCCGACCCCCACGACTCGGCCGACCAGATGCAGTCGAACCCGGCGTCCTCTGCGATCTTGCTCAACTCGAGGAAGTTCTCGGGCATCGCCTGCGTCCAGTAGCCCCACGTGAATCCAAGTTCCATGGCGGCGACGCTATCCCCCCCGGGCGCTCCGACCGAAACTCCGTCAGCGGGAGCCGACGACGCCGTCGACGAGGGAGAACGTCGCCTCGGCGATCGGACGCCAGTCGAGCGCCTCCTGACGCCCCGGGATCGCCGCGCGCGCCGCGTCGAGGACCTCGGACGTCAACCCGTCGACGCAGGCGGTGAGGTCCTCCCGGGTGTCGCCGTAGTAGATGCCGGCGTCACCCATCGCCTCGCGGAGGTATCCCCACGACGAGCAGAGCGCGGGTATGCCGACGCCGATCGCGTCGCCGATCGTGCCCGTGGTCAGCATCCCCTCGGTGAACGGCAGGACGAGCGCGTCGAGGGTGTAGAGCCGTTTGGCGTAGACGTGGTGCTCGGTCATCGAGTACTCGAACGCGTGGATCCTCGGATCGTCGGGCACCTCCTCGTCACGCAGAGACCAGCACCACAGCTCGATGTCGTCACGCTCGCTCGCGTGCACGGCGTCGATCACGAGCTGGGTGTCCTTCTGCACACGGGGTGCACCGACGAGCCCGAGGCGAAGGCCGGTGGGCGACATGCCGAGGGCCGCCTCGGCCTCGTCGCGACCACCGGCCGGTCGCATCGGCGCGAGCATGTGGCCCCAATGCCCGTGGGGGATGACGGCGTGCACCGTGTGCTCGCCATAGGTGTAGGCATCCTCCATCACCGCCCGGCCGTAGTCGCTGTGGTGGACGACCACGTCGGCCTCGGACGCCCAGATCTCGTAGATCTCGGTGGCGTCCTGGGCGGCGTGGGGCACCCGGTTGTGCTGGGTCCAGAAGATCGTGACTCCTGCGGCCCGCAACGACGCGATCGTGCGGCGAGCGTCCTCCGGTCGGAGGCCACTGGTCCACTCCGGCCAGTGAATGTGGGCGACATCGAAGGCCGACATCATTGCGGGGTCGTGCAGCACGGCCCCCGACTCGGTGACACGATCCCCGAGCGGCCTCCACAGGCTCTGGTCGTACCAGTGCCCATGGGCCGTGCTCGCGACCCGCAGCGGCGGAGTGACCCGGACCCGGTAGTCGAGCACCCGGGCCGGTTCGAGCACGAGCTCGTGCAGACGCCGGTGCTCGTTCCAGAACGACCGGTGTTGCTGCATCCCGCGCACGTCGACCGTCGTGGCCGTGTGGGCGTGGTCGGTCTCGAACTCGACCGCCAAGGGCTGACACTCGACCTCGGGGATGTCGACGACCACCGCGTCGACGGTGTCCGGCTCGCGGTCGAGCGTGATCGAGTCCTCGATCACCAGCGAACGCCCTTCGACCCGGTAGGTCGCGGTGCGGTTCCCCTGGATCGGCACCTTGGCGTCGTCGCCCGCGCCGAAATCGAGCGTCGAGAAGTAGTCGTGGGTGACCGTCACCGTGCCGTCGTCGTGCGACAGCGCCGAGGGGGCACCGTTCACGGTCCGCACGGCCCCATCGGCGTGGACCAGCGGAAGCCAGCCGATGTGGCGGGCCGACTCCACCGCGGTCTCGAACCGCCCCGGCCATCGCGGCGACGGCGTGTAATCGCCCCACATGCCCCCGACGAACGGGATGACGAAGTCGAGACCACCGCCACGATGGACCCAGGCCGCCGCGTTGCGCTCGTCCTCGAACGCGACCAGCCGGTCGACCGCCGAGAAACTGTCGGCGGGAGTAGCGGCCTCGAGTGGCGGCGCCTCTCGCAGTTCGTGAGCCGCCTGCAGCAGCTTGCCGAGCAGATCGAGCGTCATCTGGAGTCGCCGCTCGGGACCGCGGTAGCCCATCGTCATCCGGTGCTGGTGGGCCGTCACGAGCCCCCGCGAGAACCATCCCTCGAGCGCAGTCGTGGCCAGCTCGGCCTTGCCGAGCCACCCGGCCACGTCGGAACCGAGCACCCGGCCGGCTGCGGTCGCGCCGAGCTCGACGTTCATCACCACGCCGAGGGCACCGGTCGAGCGGCCCCACGACACGGCCCCACCGGGCGTGGCGAGATCGGCAAGGTCGTCGAGGACCCGATCGAGGCCCGCCGCCCAACTGTCGCCGAGTTCGTCGGCGAACGGCTCGGCGAACAGGTACACGTCGGGCGTGTACATGTCGTAGTTGGCCCCGCCGAAGTCGTCCCACCAACCGTGGGGCAGACCTCCGAACAACGACCGGAGCCGGCCGAGCAGCTCCTCGAGCCGGTTGTCGGCCGGCAGGCGGCCGAGCGCCCGACGGGCGATCTCGCAGCGGGTGAGCACGACGGCGAAGTTGTTGGGGAGCTTTCCCTCGTCGAGCATCGACAACATCGCCGTCGAGTCGATCGCCGACTCGACGTTGGCGTGATCGGCCTCGCGCCACTGATCGAGGCGAGGATTCTCGTCGAGCCCACCGAGGCGCGTCACGGTCTCGGCGGCGCGATACGAGTAGAAGCTGTGGGTCGCCGGCCCGTCCAGACGGCGCACGATCTCCAGCGCCGAGGTCGCACAGTCGACACCGGCCACCTGCTCGACCCCTTGGCTGTGGAGCAATCCGAGCGTGAAGGCGAGATCGGCTCGGGCATCGGGCCCCACCGGGTAGCCACCGAACACCAACGGGAGCTCGAGTCCCGGCGCGTGGTGGGCCTCGAGGTCGACGAGGACGGATTCGGTGAGGGCTACGAGCCGGTCTGCGAGTTGAGCGGGTGTGGTCATGGCGGCATCTCCGATCGACGCGAGCCCGTACGGTAGTGCTCGTGACGACGGTGTACGGAATGACCACGGGCAACGCACTGCAGCCCGCGACGATGGTGCAGCGACATCGGCTCGAGGCCTCGTCCGGCCTCGCGATCGAGCTGCTCGACCTCGGCGCGACCCTCGCCCGCGTCGAGGTGCCGGGCGACGACGGCGAGGCGGTCCCACTCCTTCTCGACCTCGACGGACTCGCCGACCGCGAGGATCCGGTGCGCAACCCCTACCTCGGCGTGACCGTGGGGCGCTACGCCAACCGTCTGCGGGCCGCCCAGTTCCCGCTCGACGGCATCACCTACGCCGTCGACGCGAACGAGGGTGACAACCAGCTCCACGGCGGATCGCCGGGGTTCTCGCATGTCGTCTGGGAGGCCGAGGCCGCCGCGGACCAAGTGGTGTTCCGGCGGACCAGCCCGGCCGGCGAGAACGGCTTCCCCGGCACCCTCGACGTGCAGGCGACCTACCGGCTCGAGGACCACACGATCCACGTCATCTACGAAGCGACCACCGACGCGCCGACCGTGGTCTCGATGACCAACCACGCCTACTGGAACCTCGGCGGACCGGGCGAGGACGACATCGGCCGTCATGCCGTGATGCTGGCGGCCGAGACCGTGGTGCCGATCGACGAGGCCACCCTTCCCGCCGGACCCCCCGAACCGGTCGACGGCACCCCGTTCGATCTCCGACAGCCGGTCACCCTGTCGGATCGACTCGGTTTCGCCCTTCCCAACGGGTTCGATCACTGTTTCATGGTCGAAGGCGACGGCCTGCGCCGCCACGCGCGGGTGAGCCACCCGAGCGGGCGCACCCTCGAAGTGTGGAGCGACCACCCGGCGATCCAGCTCTACACCGGCGCGTTTCTCGGGGGTGGCCCAGGGGCCGACGGCCGCCGCCACGATCCGTTCGCCGCGCTCTGCCTCGAACCCCAGCGGGTTCCGGACGCGCCCAACCTCGACTGGGCGCCGTCGGCGGTGCTCCGACCCGGCGAGCGCTACCGTCACGAGATCCGCTTCCACCTCGACTGGCGCTGACCGGGGCGCCAGGAGGGCCCGCGACAGGAGCCGCCATGCCCCGCCTCAGCACTCGAAGCCGATCCGTCGCCGACAAGGTCGTCCTGATCACGGGCGCCGCGTCCGGCATGGGTCGGGCCGAAGCCCACCTGTTCGCCGACGAGGGCGCGAAGGTCGCCGTGACCGATCTGGCCGCCGACGCCGTCGATGCGGTCGTCGCGGAGATCACCGAGGCCGGCGGCACCGCCCGCGGCTATGTCCTCGACGTCACCGATGCCGATGCGATCTCCTCGGTGACGGCGCGGATCCGTGACGAACTCGGACCGATCGGCATTCTCGTCAACAATGCCGGCGTGGCCGTGGGTTCCGCGGTCGACGACGAGGCCTTCGACGAACGATTCCAGTTCGCCCTCGACGTGCTGCTCACTCCCCACCAGCGACTCATCCGCGCCTGCCTCGACGACCTACGGGCCGACGGGGAGGGCCGGATCATCAACATCTCCTCGACGGAGGGTCTCGGCGCATCGCGCGGTTCGATGCAGTACACCACGGCCAAGCACGGCGTCATCGGTCTGACCCGCGCGATGGCGCTCGCCCTGGCCCCCGACGGCATCACCGTCAACGCGGTGTGCCCCGGGCCCATCCTCACTGGCATGACCGAGCTCATCCCGGCCGAACACCGCGACACGTTCGCCCGCCGCCGCACCGCGCTGCGTCGCTATGGCGACCCCGAGGAGGTCGCCCACATGGTGCTCAACCTGGCGCTGCCGGCATCGAGCTATGTGACCGGGGCGGTCATCCCGGTCGACGGCGGCCAGACCATGAAGAACGACTGACGACAGGCCCCGGGAGAGGGGCGCGCGAGACGACGGAGACCGGGGCCCGCTGGTACCGTTCATTCTTTGCGATTGTGTGACGAACCGGTCACCTCCCGCTCCCACCTCACGCATGCGTCACCTTCTTCGACCTCTCCGCCGCGGCAACGCGATGCTCCTGGGCCTTCTGGGCGCGCTGGTGATCGCGGCGACCCTGGCGTCGGCCCAGGAGTCGCCCGAGGACCTCCGGGAGCAACGCCGCGAGGTGCAGGAGGACGCCGCCGAGCTGGCCGGCGAGGTCGACGCCCTCACCGACGACATCGAGGAACTCACCGCTGCACTCGATGCCCTGCGGGCTGCGGTCGACGCCCAACAGTCGGCGCTCGAGGCCGCCCAGCGGCGCGTCGCCGCCGCCGAAGCCGCCGAGGCCTCCGCCGAAGCCGCAATCACCGCGCTCGAGGATAAGACGTCGGCCACCCGTTCGCTGCTCGAACGGTCGGCCGTCGAGGCGTTCATCGGGCACCAGGGCCCCAACAGCGACCAGGGCGCACTCGACGCGAACCCGTGGCAGTACGCCCGCACCGAGTCGCTCATCGAGTTCGGCACCGGCGACACCGCCGACCTCATCGACGAACTGCGCCGGATCGGCTCGGCCCTCGAACGCGAACGAGACGACGCCGCGGCCATCACGATCGAGCGGGCCGCTGAAGAGGCCGAGGTCGCCCGCCGCGTGAGCGAGCTCGACGCCGCCCTGCTGCGCGAGGAGCAGATCCTCGCCGACGTCGAGGATCGACTCGATGCCCGACTGGCCGAGGTCCAGTCGCTCGAGGCCCTCGACGCCGACCTCGCCGCCGAGATCAAGGCCGAGGAGCAGCGCATCGCCGACGCCATCGCCACCCGGAATCGCAGCAACCGTACGGTCACCATCCCCGACAACGCGCCCGTCGAGCTCGCGACCGTGCGCGGCATCGTGGTCAACGTGGCGCTCGCCGAGAACCTCGAGGGATTCCTCGCCGCGATGGAGGCGCGCGGCTACCCACTGGGTGGCGGCGGCTATCGCAGCTCCGACTCCCAGATCCGCCTCCGCCGAGCCCACTGCGGCACGTCCGACTACGCCATCTGGGAGATGCCCGCGTCCCAGTGCCGCCCGCCCACGGCCCGGCCGGGCCGGTCGGCCCACGAGCGCGGGCTGGCGATCGACTTCACCTACGGCGGCTCCATCATCCGCAGCCGCAACACCGACGTGTTTCGGGTGATGTCGGAGGTCGCGCCGGCCTACGGGCTCTACAACCTGCCGAGCGAGCCCTGGCACTGGTCGACCACCGGCGGCTGACGCGATGATCCTCGACCTCGCGGTGACCGACCCCGCTGCCCTGGCCCTGACCGACGACCTCGGCGGGCGCCGCACCCGCGCCGAGCTCGTCGACCGAGCGACGCGACTCGGCCACGCGTTGCGCGACGACCTCGGAGTGGGCGTCGGTGGCCATGTCGCCCTGCTGACCGACAATCGGGTCGAGGTCTTCGAGATCTATCTCGCCGCGGTGCTCAGCGGCGTGTGGTTCGTGCCGGTGAACGGCCTGCTCGCCCCCCACGAGGTCGACTACGTCCTGCGCGACGCCGACGCGCGAGTCGTGCTCGTCGAACCCGAACTGGTCCATCTCGTCCCCGACGACCTCGCCCGCGTCACGATCGGCCCCGAACTCGACGCGCTCATCGAGACGGCGTCTCCCGAGCCCTTCCCGCTCGACGGCCCGGCCGGCTCGCGCTTCAGCTACACCTCGGGTACCACCGGGCATCCCAAGGGGGTCAAGCGGACGATCCCGCCGACCCTCGGTGAGATGCTGACGCTCCAGCAACGACTCGGGATGCAGGTCGGTTTCGATGGCGACGGCACCCAGCTGGTGACCGGGCCGGCGTATCACGCAGCCGTCGGCGGCTACGGGTTCTTCGATCTCTGCAACGGCGCCCACCTGCACCTCATGCGCCGTTTCGACGCCGAGCGCACCCTCGACCTGATCGAATCGCTCGACGTCCGTCGCACCCATCTCGTCCCCACGATGATGGTGCGCATGCTCCGGCTGCCCGAGGAGCGTCGCGCATCGTTCGATCCGAGCGGCTTGGCGATGGTGCTCCACGGGGCGGCACCGATCTCGCGGTCGGTCAAGGAGTCGATGATCGAGTGGTTCGGCCCCATCCTCACCGAGTACTGGGGCACTTCCGAGGCCGGCGTGTTCACCCGGGTCGACAGCGACGACTGGCGGCGCAACCCCGGCACCGTCGGCCGATCGGTCACGGGCTTCGAGGTCTTCGCGGTGGACGACACCGGCCGACGCCTTCCATCGGGAGAGGTCGGCACGCTCTACTGCCACACCCCCGGCCAGGACCGGCCCTTCGAGTACTGGAACGCTCCCGAGAAGACCGACGCCTCGTACCTCGAGCCCGGTGTGTTCTCACTGGGCGACATGGGTTCCGTTGATGCCGATGGCTGGGTCCATCTCGCCGATCGGGCGACCAACATGATCATCAGTGGCGGGGTCAACATCTACCCCACCGAGGTCGAGCAGGTGCTGCTCGACCACCCCGCCGTCGTCGACGTCGCCGTCTTCGGCATACCCGACGAGGAATGGGGCGAGCAGGTCAAGGCCGCGCTCGAGCTCGTGCCCGGCAGCGACGACCACACCGTCGAGGCGATCCGCGAGTTCGCCCGAGAGCGGCTCGGCCGCCACAAGGTCCCCCGATCCTTCGACGTCCACGAGGCCCTGCCCCGCCAGCCCAACGGCAAGCTCTACGTCCGGGAGCTGCGCGACCCGTACTGGGCCGGCCAGGACCGGGCCATCTAGGGAGTCCGGTCAGCGTGATCCCGCCTGCTCCCGCCGTCGGCGCCATCGCCCCCGACGTCACGTTCCTCGACGCCGAGGGCCGCCCGTGGCGGCTCACCGACCAACGCGGCTCGGTGGTCGTGCTGGTGTTCCATCGCCACATCCATTGACTGCCCTGCATCGACCACGCGAGCGCCGTGCGCGACCGCATCGACGAGTTCGGCAGCGAGGCGACCGTCGTCCTCGTGACCTTCACCGATGCCGAGTCGCTCGCCGAGTACCAGTCGCGCCACTCGCTCGGGTTCGTCGCGCTCCGTGATCCCGACCGCCACGGCTACCGGGCCTTCGGTCTCGGGCGCGGCAGCGTCGCCCGCGTCTGGGGACTGCGGGCGGCGAAGCGCTATCTCGAGCTGATCCGTCGCGACGGCATCGGCGGTGTGCGACGGCCGACCGAAGACCCTCGTCAGCTCGGCGGCGACTTCGTGATCGACGGCGAGGGTCGCCTGGTGTGGGGCTTCTGGGGCGACGGTCCCGATCACCGACCGGCGATCGGCGACCTCATCGCCGCCGTGCGCAACGCGGCGCGCTGATTCACCCCTCGATCCTCGCCCGGGTCCGGAGCTCGTCCTCGGTCTGCGTGCCGAACGAGCCGAGCGAGTGGGCCGGGTTGTCGGGATCGAGCACCACCAGCGGATCGCGCAGATCGTCGATGTAGCCGAGGGCGTAGGCCCCCATGCGATACCCCATCAACCGCTGGAGGGGCTCGGGGAACGTCGCCGCGACCTCCAACGGCACCGACAGGTACTGGTTCTCCTCCTGGCGGAGAAAGCTCACGTTGTAGGTGATGTTGATCGCCCGGCGGTGGGCGTCGGTCGTGTTGGGTCCGCCGCCGTGATACACCGACCCGCTGTAGAAGAGCACCGACCCCCGGCCCATCTCGGCGGGCACGCTGGCGTCGATGTCGAACTGGAGACCATCGGGTTGCCGGTTGCTGCCGACGACCACCCGTGTCGCCCCGTTCGCCTCGGTGAAGTCGTCACCGGCCCAGATGGTGTTGCACTGCACCTCGTATCCCTGCGGGAAGGGGAAGAAGTCGAACGCCCACTGGTCGCGGTGGATCTGCTGGCCGACCGACCCGGGCCCGATGTCGATGATCTGGGTCAGGTGCAGCTGGTAGCTGGTGACATGGCCGAGGAAGTCGTCGCAGGTCGCCAGCGCCGTCGGGTGCATCACGAGGTCTCGGGCAGTCTCCGAACGGGCGAGCAGGCCCCCGGTTCGTCGCGTGTTGCGGCCCGTGAAGTCGTCCTGACCGACCCCGGTCCGTTCGGTCCACGGGCGCATCTCGTCGAAGAACGCATCGAGTTGTGCGTCGTCGGCGAGGTCGTCGACGATCACCCCGCCGTCTCGCCGCAGCACCTCGGCGATCTCGGGACCGGTCGCCGTCGGGGGCAGGTGGGTCAGCATGCCCGAACGGTAGTCGCATCGGCTGACATGCGACGATGGCCCGATGCGCATCGTGTTCTTCCTCTACGAGGGTCTCACCACACTCGACATCATCGGCCCTCACGACGTGCTGTCACGCCTCCCCGGGGTCGACGCGATCAGTGTCTCGAAGCACGGCGGGCCGGTCGCGGCCGACACCGGCGCGCTCGGCCTGACCGCCACCCACGCCATGGCCGACGTCGATCACTGCGACGTCCTCGTGGTGCCCGGCGGGCTGGCGGGCACCTTCGCCGCGATGGAGGACCCCGAGACCCTCGACTGGATCCGGTCGGTGACGACCGACGCGACCTGGGTCTGCTCGGTCTGCACCGGCGCGCTGATCCTGGGAGCCGCAGGCCTGCTCGACGGCAAGCGGGCCACCACCCACTGGGGCGCGGTCGACCTCCTCCCCGCGTACGGCGCCGAACCGGTCCGCGAGCGGGTGGTGTTCGACGGCAACGTGGTGACGGGCGCGGGCGTGTCGGCCGGCATCGACTTCGCGCTCACGCTCGCCGCACGCATCGCCGGCGACGAGGTCGCCCAGACCATCCAGCTCGGCATCGAGTACGACCCGAGTCCGCCCTTCGACTGCGGGTCACCCGACAAGGCGCCGGCCGCCGTGACCGAGCTGGCCGGTTCGCTCTTCAGCTGAAGGGTTGCTCGACCGTGGCTACTCGACGTTGAGCATCTGCCGCGTGCGCTCGAGCGAGTCGACACACTCCTCGACCATCTCGAAGATCACGTCAGCGCTGCGCTTCACCTTGTTCATGGTCCCGACGATCTGACCCACGGGGTTGAAGGCCACGTCCTGGGCCTTGTCGGGATAGCGACCGCTGCGGGTCATGGCCTCGTGCACCGCCATCATCTGCAACGGCATGCCGAGCGTGTCGGGCGTGTCGCTGCGTTCCCAGGCCTCGGTCCAGTCGTTGCGCAGCATCCGGCAGGGCTTGCCCGTGTAGGAACGGCTGCGCACCGTGTCCTTGCTGGTGGCGTTCATGTAGGAATCGATCTGCGCGGGCGACGCCGCCGCTTCTTCGACGGCCAGCCACAAGGAGCCGGTCCACACACCGGCCGCACCCATCGAGAGGGCTGCAGCCATCTGACGGCCGTTGCCGATCCCGCCGGCGGCGAGCACGGGCACCGGCGCGACCTCGTCGATCACCTGGGGCCAGAGCACGACAGAACCGATGTCGCCGGTGTGACCGCCGCCCTCGTAGCCCTGGGCGATCACGAAGTCGAGACCCGCAGCAGCGTGGCGGCCGGCCTGGGCCGGCGTGCCGCACAGGGCGCCCACGGCGCGGCCGCTGGCTTGGATCTGCTGCACGAGATCGGGCGGCGGGGTGCCGAGCGCGTTGGCGACCATCACCACGTTGGGGTGGCGCAGGATCTCCTCGACCTGGGGCACCGCGGTGGCGGCGTTCCAGCCCATGAGGCCGGAGCCCCGCTCCTCGTCGGCCGGCAGGTCGGGCACGTCGTGCTCATCGAGGATCTGACGCACGAACGCACGGTGCTCGTCGGGGATCATGTCCTGGAGCTGCCCGGTCAGCTTGTCGAGGTCCATCTCTCCGGCGCCGTCGTACTTGGCCGGCAACACGATGTCGACGCCGTAGGGCTTGTCGCCGATGTGCTCGTCGATCCAGTCGAGTTCGATCTGGAGTTGTTCGACGGAGAACCCGACGGCGCCCAGCACGCCGAGACCGCCGGCCTTGCTCACTGCGACGACCACGTCGCGGCAGTGAGTGAAGGCGTAGATGGGGAACTCGATACCGAAACGTTCAGTCAGCTCGTTCTGCATGCCCGCGACCGTAGGCGCGCAGGCATCCGTTGCCGAATCGATCCGCCGTCACTCGGGCGAGATCGGCGCCGTGTGACGCGACGCCGGCATCCAGTTCGGACCGGCCCACTCGTCGATTCGGGCGAGGAAGGCGTCGTGGTGAGGTTCGAGGAGTTCACAGAACGCGATGGTGCTCTCCTCGCCGAGGGTCTCCCACACCTGGCCGCAGATCTCGTCGGTCCGCACCTCGAGGTGATTGCGGGCGACGCGGGCGGCCTCGGTGAACCGGCGACCTTCGGCGAAGCCCTTGCGTTCGAGCCGTTCCCACCCGACGGAGATCTCCTCGTCGCTCGCGCCGCGGCTCCGGGCGATCCACTCCGCCTCGTCGTACTCGACCATCACGTTGTGGAGGAGACCCACCTCCGCACCGTTGAGGTCGGCAGCGGCGACCAGCGCCCAGTGGGTGTCGCCTCGCCACTCCCGGAGGCAGTTGAACGCGAGCCAGGCCGACAGCGCCGGGTTTCCGGCATGCCGCTCGGTCCGCTCCCGGTGAGCAGCAAAGAGCACCCGGGCCCCCTGGTGCAACCCGTCGACGACATCCCACGCGTCGGCTGCGAACCGGCCCAGTCCTTCCGCGATCGACGGCGAGATCGCATCGAGGCCCGGGACCACCATCGCGTCGCGCATCTGCATGACCGACTCGGGGTCGGTGTGCTCGCGGAGGAGGTCCATCGCCAGCCCGATGAACGGCGGGTTGATGGAGTAGGCGGTGGCCGCGACCGCGTCGTTGCCTGCGCCGGCCAGGGGCGCGAACCGCGTGGCGGCGTAGTAGCCGAGACCGTCGGGCACGCCCAGTTCGGCGTAGTTCTTCGGCCCGGCGGGATCGAAGTAGATCCAACCGATCAGATCGTGCGACGCCCGGGAGGCACGTTGGGCGAGTGCGGGCCAATCGGTCACGCTGGCCTCCCTCAGCCCTCGGCTACGGCCGGGAGCACCTTGTCGACCGTCAACTCGAGCGACTGCCAGGCCGACTCGATCGGCATACCGCCGACGAGCGGGTGCAGCGACAAGGCACCGGTCTCGCGGATCCGGTCGATGGCCTGCTCGGGCGAGAGGAACTGGTAGATGCCCTCGGCGCGGAGCTCGTCGACATTGCTCGCGTGGCTGTGCACCGCCGACGTCTGGTCGGGGGTCTGCCACGAGTCGTAGGTCGATGCTTCGAGCCAGAAGTGGTGCCCGAGTTCGGCCCAGGCCTTGTCGGGGTCCTCGACCACATGGACCATGGCCACCTTCTCGGGGGCGATGCAGAACCCGGCGGTGCCGTGCTTCTCGCACTCCTCGTAGTAGAGCGCCTCGACCTCGGGAATGGGGGCGGGCAGCTGCAGCGGGAGGCCGAATCGGGCGGCGCGCCTGGCCGCGGCCGGGCCGGAGCCACCGATCATGACCATCGGGTGGGGTCGCGTGTAGGGCATCGGTCCGACCTTGATCGGCTCCCCGTTGATCTCGAACTCCTCACCCGACCAGACCTTGAGCATGGTCTCGAGACAGTGGTCGAGGATCTTGCCCCGGCGCTTCCATTCCTTGCCCAACGCCGCGTACTCGGCCGGTCGGTACCCCAGGCCGGTGGTGATCGACAGCCGGCCCTTGCTCACCAGATCGATGACCGCCATCTGCTGGGCGAGCCGAACCGGGTCGTGCAGGGGCACGAGCAATGCGGTGATCGCGACCGAGAGATTCTGCGTGCGGTTGAGAATCATCGCCGCCGTCAGCAACGGCGTCGGACTCCAGCCGATCTCGGTGGCGGTGTGCTCCTCGGTGCTGACCATCGCGAAGCCGTTCTTGTCGGCGTATTCGGCAAGATCGATCCCGGCCCGATAGCGATCGCTCATCTGCTCGGCGTCGGTGGGGTCCGGATGCACGAAGTTGAGGCGCATCATCATGAAGGCCACTGGCGGTCTCCTTGGTCGTGTGGGTCTGGCTTCAGCTGAATGGGTCGGCCACACCGGACCGCACTCCGGGCGAGAACCTAACCGGCATCGTCACCACGCCCGTCATCAACAGGTTCCCCGGATAGGGACGGAAGCCGTCGGCATCGATCTCGTAGTCGGGCATGCGGGCCAACACGTCGGCGATCATCAGCTCCGACTCGACGCGGGCGATGCTCGACCCGATGCAGCGATGGCCGCCCAGGCCGAACGCGAGATGCTTGTTCTCCGCACGCTCGATGTCGACACGGTCGGCGTGCGGGAACATCGACTCGTCGTGGTTGGCGCTGACCCAGGAGATGAACACGACGTCGCCCCGCTTGATCCAGCGTCCGCCGAGCTCGACGTCCTTGGTGGCCGTCCGGGTGAGCGATTCGCTCGGGCTGTAGAAGCGCAGAAACTCTTCGACGGCCGCGGGGATGGCCGTCGGGTCGTCGATCAACCGTTGCCGATCGGACGGGTTGGTGCCGAGGTGGTGGAGACCCCAACCGACGAGTGAGGTGGTGGTATCGAGACCACCGGCGACGAGGTTCCAGAGGATCCCGACCACCTCGTCATCGGTCAGCAGGCGGCCGTCGATCTCGCTCGCCACGATCGCCGACGTGAGGTCGTCGCCCGGGTCGGCGCGGCGGGCCCGGGCGAACTCGCCCAGTTCACCCCACATGTCGCCGACCCGGCTCACCGCCTCCTGGAACTCCCTGTCGGAGGGCTTGAACGACGAGGTCGCGTGGAAGAAGTCGGCGTAGTAGCGCCAGTTGGTCGACGGCATCCCCATCATCTCGAGGGTCATCACCCCGGGGACCGGGGTCGCGTAATCGAGGATGAGGTCGCCCTCGCCGGCCTCGATCATCTCGTCGAGGAACCAGCTCGACACATGGGCGATCCGCTCGCGACTCGCCTCGACGGCCTTCGTGACCATGAACGGGTTGAGGACTCGCCGGAGATCGGCGTGAGCCGGACCGTCGATCTCCGACACCCCCATGCGCGGCGTCTGCGGTGGCCGCGGGATCCCGCAGATCCCGTGGTAGTCGATGCCGTCGTCGGCGGAGGGCTCGTACTTGTGCGCGAAGGTCTCGTTGTCACGAGCGACGGCGGCCACCGACTCGTAGTCCGTCACCATCCAGAACCCGCCGTGGTGTTCGTTGAAGACCACCGGGCACTCGGCCCGGAGTTCGGCGTAGCGCTCGTGCCGGCCCCGCACCCACTCCCGGTCCTGATGGTCGACGTCGATGCGGTCGGTCACGACGGCTCTCCCCTGATCTCGTCTCCCCTGATCTCGGCCTCGAGGGCGGCGAAGTACTCGAAGTCCTCGGTGTGGGTGAGGTGGCGCTGGTCCACGAAACGGCGGCCGCGGGGGTGGGTGAGGATCAGTGTCCGGTCGTCCTCGATCCCGGCGACGACGAACCGGCCGACGTCCTCCTGGGCCATCGCGTAGGGCATCGCGCCGAGCGTTGCCCCCACCTCGACCGACCCGCCGAACCGCTCGGGTCGGTGTTTCATCGACGTCTGCATCAGGTTCGAGTCGACCGTGCCTGGACAGAGGCACGAGACGCCGATCCCGTCCTCGGCCAACTCACCGCGCAGCGTGTCGGTGTAGCCGACGACCGCGTGCTTGGTGGTCGTGTAGAGGCCCAGGTGGGTGCCCGACACCTCCTCGGGGCGAGACGCCCACAGACCCGCCATCGACGCGGTGTTGACGATGTGGCCGCCGCGTCCATGGGCGAGGATCCGAGGCGCGATCACCGCACACGCCCGCACGATCGTCATCAGGTTGAACTCGATGACCCATCCCCACTCGGATTCGGTGGCGTCGAGCACCTCTCCGCTGTGCACCACCCCGACATTGTTCGACAGGACGTCGATCGCGCCGAACGCCGTTTCGGCGGTGTCGGCCAGGGCGGTCAGCGAGTCGGTGTCGGTCGCGTCGACGGTGGCGGCCACCGAGCGATGCCCGAGCCGGGTGAGCTCCTCGGCCACGGCCGAGGCGGTGTCGCCGTCGATGTCGGCGATCACCGTGCGGGCACCCTTCGCCGCGAGCCCCAGCGCGATGCCGCGGCCGACCCCACCGCCCCCGCCGATGATCACGGCCGTCGTGTCGTCGGTGATCCTCATGCGTCCACCTGCGCGATCGCGAGGGTTCGGGCGACCGTCTGATCGGCGAGCACTCCCCGGTCGGCATCCGCTTCGTAGTGGATCGTCGTCATACGTTGTTTCTAACATCCGTGTCATGTCCCCCTCCAACGACCCACTCACCCGCCGCGGGTTCCTCGCTGCGTCCGCTGGGCTGGTGGCCGCCGCGTGCGCGAGCGAGGGCAGCGACGACCAGTCGGCCGCGACGTCGTCGTCCACAACCACGACGGCATCACCGACGACCCCCACCACGACCACGACCACCACGACGACGGCGACCTCGCTCCCACCCACACCGGTTCTCGCCACCGATCCGTTCGTGTTCGGCGTCGCCTCGGGCGACCCGCTCCCCGACGCGGTCGTGATCTGGACCCGCCTCGCCCTCGATCCCATGACGGGCGACGGTGGCATCGACGCCGACGAGGTGCCGGTCGTGTGGCAGGTGTTCCCCGCTGGGGGCGACGACATCGTGGCCAGTGGCACCTTCGTCACGTCGGTCGAGCACGGACACTCGGTCCATGTCGACGTCAGCGGCCTCGAGCCGGCGAGCCGCTACCGCTACCGGTTCCAGGTCGGTCCGCACGTCGCCGAGGGGCAGACGCGCACGGCGCCGGCGGCCGGTGCCGCGGTCGACTCGTTGCGCTTCGCCGTCGCCTCGTGCAGCGCCTGGAAGTCGGGCCACTTCACCCCCTACGCCCACATGACCGAGGAAGACCTCGATGCCGTGGTGTTCGTCGGCGACTACATCTACGAGCTCGAGAGCGGGAACTTCCGCCAGCACGGCCTGCCCAATCCGTTCTCCCTCGACGAGTACCGCCAGTACTACGCGATCGCCCGGCTCGAACCCGAGCTGGCCGATTGCCACGCCCGCCACCCGTGGATCGTGATGTGGGACGACCACGAGGTCGAGGACAACTACGCGGCCTGGGAACCCGGCGGCATCGGTGCACTCGACCCCCAGGCCTCGGCGAACTTTCGGGACCGCCGCATCGCCGCCTACCAGGCCTGGTGGGAGTTCATGCCGGTGCGCACCGGACCGCCGGTCGACGGTGAACTGACCGTGTACCGCGACTTCGACTTCGGCGATCTCGCCCGGCTCACGCTGATCGATGATCGCCAGTACCGGTCGTCGATCATCCAGGGTGAGGGCAACGGCAACCTCCCTCGACCGTTCGGCGGCGGCCCCCAACTCGAGGAGACCTTCGACGAGTCGCGCACGATGCTCGGTGCCGAGCAGGAGGCATGGCTCGCCGACCGGCTCCGCAACGACGCGCGCTGGAACCTGCTCGCCCAGCAGACGATCATGGCCGAGGTCGATCGGGCCCCCGCCGATCCGACGCGTGGCTTCTCGATGGATGCGTGGGACGGATATGCCGCTCCTCGCGAGCGGCTTCTCGCCCAGATCGCCGACGAAGGGATCGAGAACTTCGTGGTCCTCGGCGGCGACATCCACACGTCGGCCGTCACCGATCTCCACGTCTCCTATCGCGACGACGACTCGCCGATGGTCGGCACCGAGTTCGTGGCGCCGTCGATCACCAGCCTCGAGCTGTTGCTGCCCGAGTTCGTCGAAGGGTCGCAGGAGAACGACCACGTCCACCTCTACGAGACCGAGCACCGCGGCTACCTCCTCGTCGAGGTCACTCCCGACGAACTCCTCGGCCATTTCCGCTGGGTCGAGACCACCCATGCGCCGACGTCGCCCATCGAGACTGCGTCGTCATGGCGGGTCGCGGCCGGCGCCGTCGGCGTCGAGCAGATCGCATGAGCGGCGACTTCGCCGTCCCGCCCTACGACGAGTGGGAGACCGCGCAGCCCTACCCGATGTGGTCCCGAGCCCGACACGACTGTCCGGTCGTCGAGACCCCCGGCAACGACTGGGCCCCTCTCCCGACGTTCAGCACCACGACCTTCGCCGACGCCGACCGGGTCCTGCGCGATGCCGACACGTTCTCCGCGTCGATCAACGCCGAGGCGATGGCGCCGTTCATGGGCGAGCTCATGCTCGGACTCGACGGCGAGGAGCACCGCCGCTACCGGAGCCTCGTCGCCCAGGCGTTCAAGCGATCCTCGATCGAGCGTTGGAAGCCCGAACTGGTCGACGGTGTCCTGACCCGGCTGCTCGACGAGCTTGCGCCACGGGGTTGCGGCGACCTCGTCGAGTCGCTCACGGCCAAGTTCCCGGTCCAGGTGATCTGCGGCGTCGTCGGCGTGCCCCTGGAGGACCACGACCGGTTCAACCAGTGGGCCGAGAAGATCAACTACGGACCGCTCGATCCCGAGGCGGGCATGGCGGCGAGCGCGGCGATGGTCGCCTACCTCGAGCCGCTGGTCGCGGCTCGCCGGGCCGAGCCGACCGGCGACCTCCTCAGCGAGCTGGTGCATGCCGAGATCGACGGCGAACGGCTGTCCGACGCACGCCTCTACGGCTTCCTCCGCCTGCTGCTGCCGGCCGGCGCCGAGACCACGTATCGGGTCTTCGGGTCGGCGCTCCTCGTACTCGCCGGCGACGCGACGCTTCGTGACCGTGTCGACGCCGATCGGCGCCTGGTGCCATCGCTCATCGAGGAGACGCTGCGCTGGGAGACCTCGGTCACGATGGTCAGCCGTCGGGCCACCGTCGACACCGAGATCGACGGGGTGGCCGTCGCTGCGGGCTGCCCGGTGACGGTCTACAACGGCGCCGCCAACCGCGACCCGGCCCGCTGGCCCGACCCCGACTCGTTCGACCTCGACCGCGAACCCGTCGCCCATCTCGCCTTCGGGACCGGCCCCCACCAATGCCTCGGGATGCACCTCGCCCGCGTCGAGCTCGTGTCGGCCATCAACGCCGTGCTCGACCGTCTCCCCGACCTCCGCCTCGATCCCGACGTGCCCCTCCCGAAGATCGCCGGCTATGCCTTCCGCGGCCCCGCCACCCTCCCCGCCCTCTGGACCCCTTGACCCGTCACCCCGGTGTCAGACACTCGTCACGCCGGTCGCTCCCACACGGTCGGGCCGAACGCCGCGAGTCGGGTACGGGCATCGGCGACAATCCGCGCGAACGCCGGATCCGAGTCGAGGCGCACCCGGGCCCGCCGGACGGCCATCCGCACGCCGCTTCCGCTCCGGTAGCCGTAGTGCTCGGCGAGATCGGCCGACGAAAGGCCCGTCGCCTCGGTCGCCATCAACACGGCGGCGAGCCGCACAGTCGCCCGCAGTTCGCTGCCGCGGACGAGATCCAGCTCCTCGCGAGAAGCGATCCCGAGGGCCCGATTCACCGCTTCGACGGTGTCGGGACGAACTCGGGTCGGCCGTTCGCCGAACGCTCCAGCCGTTCCATCGACGCTCGCGTCACCGAGGTATCTCCGGTAGGCGTCTCGCGAACCGAGTTGCCCGAGCAATGCGCCGACTGTGAGCCAGGACGGCCCAGGGCCCGCACCCGCGTAGGCGTTGTGGCTGGACCAGCGATGGTCGAGGCCACCGATGCCGTGTTCGACCGGGTTGCGGTGGATGTACCGCAACACCTGCAAGAGGTAGCGCTCCGACTCGATCGGCTTGGAGCGGTAGCGACCCCGGAACAGCGGTCCGTCGAGTCCGTACTTGGCGTTGAAGCGACGGGTGAAGTGCTCGCCGATGTGCTTCATCGCCGCGCCGAGTCGGCACGCAGGCGCTTCGACGAGGAGATGGAAGTGGTTGCCCATGAGCACGTAGGCGTGCACCCGCACATCGCACCGCCCGACCGCTTCGCCGACCAGCCGCAGGAAGAACTGATGGTCGTCTTCGTCACCGAACACCGGGAGCCGCCGGGCTCCGCGGTTCATGACATGGTGCCAGTTGGCGGTGGATGCGGTTCGTGCCGGTCGTCCCATGCCCGGCGAACCTATTGGGGTGGTCTGACACTGCCGTGGGCGCTCAGCCGTGACGAGTGTCTGACACCGGTGTGACGGGTCAGCCTCGGGGGAGGCCGAGCACGCGTTCGGCGACGATGTTGCGCTGGATCTCGGAGGATCCGGCGCTGATCGTCGACCCGAACGTGGTGAAGTAGGCGTCGAGGGAACCCACCGCGCCATGACGAGACAAGCCGGTGGGCAGCGCCGCGGGGCCCTGCAACTCGGCCGCGATCTGCAGCAGGTCGCGACGGATCTCGGTCGAGTACATCTTCATCAACGCCTGTTCGGGCGCGGAGCCGGTCTTCACGTAGCGGGCGAACCCGCGGTAGCCGAGGCAACGCGACGCCACCGTGTCGATGTAGAGCCCGGCGATGTCGTCGGCCGCCGTCGCTCGTTCCGCCGCCGACCGGGACGCCAGCAGCGCGGGGGCCTCGGCCAACAGCTCGTTCATCGAGGACTCCATGCCCATGACGCCCATGAGCCAGACCATCGAACGTTCGTGGGCCAGCGACCCGTTGGCCATCGCCCAGCCGTTGTTGAGCTCACCCACGAGGTTCGACACCGGCAGCACCACGTCGTCGAGGAAGACCTCGTTGAGGTCGGGGTACTCGGGCGAGATGATCTCGGTCAGCGGACGCACGGTCACGCCGGGGGTGTCCATCGGCATGAGGACGATCGAGATTCCCTTGTGCTTGGGAGCATCGGGGTCGGTGCGGCAGAAGAGGAAACAGAAGTCGGCGAAGTTCGCCCCGCTGGTCCAGACCTTCTGGCCGTTGATGACGAAGTTGTCGCCATCACGCACCGCCCTCGTCTTCAGGTTCGCGAGGTCGCTCCCGGCGTCGGGCTCGCTCATGCCGAGACAGGCCGAGGTCTCCCCCCGCAACAGCGGCATGGCGTAGTTCTCGATCTGTTCCTCGGTGCCGTAGTCGAGCAATGACGGGGCGATGATCCCGAGACCCTGCGGGTTCGTGGTTCGCGGGATGTCGGCCTTGTTCAGCTCCTCGAGGTAGACGAGCGTCTCGATCGGCCCGGCGTTGCGGCCGCCCCGCTCGGGTGGCCAACCGGGCACGAGCCATCCGTCGTCGAACATCCGCCGGGTGAAGGTGGCCGCCCATTCGGGGACGTAGGCGCTCGATCGTGGCGGGTCGGCCTCGATCGCCTCGGCCGGCGGACGGTTGACCGCCAGCCACTCGAGGAACTCCGCACGGAAGGCCTCGACCGAATCGTCGAATCGGAGTTTCATGCTGCCTCCCCGAGGCCGAGGAGCGCAGCGAGCCGCGCCCGATGGAACGATCGACCGCCACAGAGCACGTCACCGGACTTCGCTCGCTTGAGAAGGAAGTGGAGGTCGTTCTCCCACGTGTAGCCGATGCCACCGTGGAGTTGCAGTCCGTCCTGGGCGAGCAGCCGCTGACAATCGCCCGCGGCGGCCTTCGCCACGTGCACCGCCTCGGCCCGGTCGTCGGCGTCTTCGGCGATCGCCAGTGCCGCGTAGTAGCCGACGGCGTTGGCCCGCTCGACTGCGAGGTACATGTCGGCGAATCGGTGTTTGAGCGCCTGGAACGAGCCGATGACCCGGTCGTATTGCTCCCGGACCTTGGCGTAGTCGAGGGTGACCTCGAAGATCCGCCGGCAGGCGCCGATCACGTGAAGGGCCATGGCCACGCTCGCCTGCGCCGCAACGGCATCGATCACCGCCTCGGCATCGGGGCCGGGAGCGAGGAGCACCGTCGCCGGCGCGGCGGCGAACTCGACGTCGGCCAGCTCGAGACCGGGGTCGAGAAGAAGGGGGAGGTCGACGGCGACATCGGCGCGCTCGACCAGGAAGACCCCGAGCCCGGCATCGGTGCGGGCGACGACGGCGAACACATCGGCGTTCGCGCCGCCGAGCACGGCGTCCTTGGCGCCGGTGATCGACCACGTGTCGCCTGATGCTTCGGCGGTGGTTGCCACGCCGGCGCCCTCCCAGCGTCCGTTTTCGGCGTACGCCAGCGCACCGATCGTCTCACCGGCGATCGCCGCGGCGAGGGCGTCAGCCGCGCCGGCCGCCTCGACCATCGGGATGTACTGGGTCACCATGGCGAGCAGCGGACCGGGCGCGCTGGCCCGTCCGAGTTCCTCGGCCAGCAACCCGACCTCCACGAATCCCATGCCGAGACCACCTGCGTCCTCGGCCACGCCGAGCGCCGGCCAGTACAGCTCGACCATCTGTTGCCAGAGCTCGGCCGAGGTCCCCTCGTTCTCGTAGACCGCCCGAACAACCGAAGGCGGACACGCGCCCTCCAGCACCGAACGGATGTTGTCTCTCAACTCGAACTGGTCGTCGGAGAGTTCGAGATCCATACTGCTCCTGTCGCACGCGTCTAACAGTGGCGTCACCGTACACACCCACGACCCCGAGAGAGAAACCATGACCATCGACTTGTTCCGCTACGAGGGAAAGCGCGCCGTTGTGATCGGCGGAGCGACCGGCATGGGGGCGGAAACCGCCCGCATGGCCGGCGACCTGGGGGCGGAGGTGATCGTGCTCGACGTCGCGCCGGTCGAGTACGACTGCGCCCAGAAGATCGAGGTCGACCTTCGCAATCAGGCCAGCGTCGACGCCGCCGTCGACTCGATCGACGGACCGGTCGACGCCGTGTTCGCGTGCGCCGGCGTGGCCGACGGTACCGCCGGCATCATGCTGATCAACTTCACCGGGCAGCGGCACTTCATCGACCGACTCATCGCCCAGGACAAGCTGGCCAAGGGCGGGGCCGTCGCCTTCATCTCGTCGACCGCCGGGCTCGGGTGGAAGAACAACCTCGACCGGGTGCGGGACTTCCTGAGCAACGAAGACTGGGCATCGGCCGCGGCCTGGACCGAGGAGAACCCCGACACCGACAGCTATGGCTTCAGCAAGGAAGCGATCAACCTCTACGTCGTCCAGCAGGCGTTCCCGATGCTGAAGGCGGGCTACCGGATCAACGCAATCTGCCCGGGCCCGACCGTCACCCCGCTGGCCGAGGCCAACGCCGACATGTGGCTCACTTACGCCGCCGACTTCCGGGCCGACGCCGGCGTCGACACGCTGCAGCCCGAACAGATGGCGAGCACGCTCGTCTTCCTGTGCAGCGCCGCGGCGAGCGGGGTCAACGGCGAGATGCTGCAGGTCGACCAGGGCCACACCAACGCCTCGCTGTACGACGCGTACGACGCCCCCATCGTCAAGATGATCGCCGGCGAGATCGAGTTCGACCTCGCCGCCCTCGGCTTCGAATAGCCCGCGCAGCTTCTGGGGTCAGGCACCCGCGCCTTCTGGGGTCAGGCACCGGCAACCGACGTCACACCTCCTGCCTAGCGTCGCGCCGCATGGCACGACGACT
>Ga0213866_10000736_pt1 | contig 25458 bp, 19 predicted proteins | sample PICome_11_FD_160079 | JGI IMG/M metagenome (GOLD analysis project Ga0213866, IMG submission 160079) | Coastal seawater microbial communities near Pivers Island, North Carolina, United States - PICO284 | ecosystem: Environmental > Aquatic > Marine > Coastal | place: USA: North Carolina...
TGGAAAACCCAGAATCGATAGTCTCTGTCGGTGTAGAAAACCTGTGCTAGTCGATGAAACAGGATGAGCATAGCGTTATAAACACGTCCTAGCGCCAATACGGTCGCGCTCTATGTATTTTCTCATTTCAGGATGCCCGGTCGCTCACCGAGTGTCCGCCTCACCGCAGATCGAGTCCGCTTGATCGAATAATAGTCGAGTCAGGAGCCGACAACAGCAAATACTCTGAATTGACAAGAATTGCATCGGGGTCTAAATACATGCGGGTAAGACATCTATGGGTACTTGCGGTGATGATAACTGCAATACCCCCGGCCCTGGCGGATAGTTCCACCCATGACCCCAACCGATCGATATACCGTGCTCCCTACGCTCAAGTATCTCCAACGGTGGACGGACTTCCTGACGACCAGGCCTGGAGGTTTGCGAATTGGCGGGCCGTGAAAGAACGGTGGCTGGGGCCGGCTTACACCCCCGATGACTTCTCAGGTCGCTATAAAGTCGTTTGGACCGAAAATCATCTTCATATCCTGTTCGAGCTTACTGACGACATCATCATCGATCGGTATAGAAACCCACTCATTCGCTACTGGGACGACGACACCCTGGAAATATTCATTGACGAGGATCACTCCGGCGGGAATCACCAGTACAACCACAACGCCTTTGCTTACCACATTTCGCTGGATAACCAGGCCATCGATCTTGGCACCGATAGCAAGCCGAGATCGTACACTCATCATGTCGAAAGTCGTTGGAAACAGAATGGTGATCTCATTCACTGGGAAGTAAATATTCAGGTTTACTCCGACAGTTATAACGATGATGGCCAAGACAATAGTCCGGTCAAACTCCATAGGGGCAAGGTCATGGGCTTCCTGCTCGCTTACTGTGACAATGACGGCAGTGAAATCAGGGAGAACTTCATTGGTTCCGAGATCGCCGAGGGGCCGTCGCCAGACCGTGGCTGGATCGATGCAGGGCTATTTGGCACGCTGGAGTTGGTTGATTAAACGTGTCGTCCAATGGTGACCTTGGCGTCCCTAACCCATCATCGACTTCGTTGTGACCTGCGACTGCAGGAATTTCGCCAAGTAATCAGTATGTGAGGGCATCCCGGCAACCGTGCGATCAACATGACCCTTCACCTGATTGAGAAAGTCGCGCAGCTCATGCTCCGGCATTGTATCGACCAGTGCGTGGTAGCGCTCCGGCATCAAGCCCTGACCGATCATGACCTGCTGCCACGAGTCGTCAAACAATTCAGCGGCCTCTCGAAATACGTGCCCCGTTTCCAGGAAAATCCGAAGGCGATGTTCCAGCGTGTCAGGAATTTCCATCGATTGGCAGTGCCGCCAGAACTCGGAGTCGGTGCGTTCAGTCACCTTGTAGTGAAGGATGATGAAGTCGCGAATTTTCTCAATATCGAAGTTCGCCTGTTTGTTGAACTCATCGACCTCGCTCTGCTGGACTCCGGTCGCCGGGAACATTCGCAGGAAACGAATAATGTTCTGCTGAATAAGATGAATGCTGGTAGATTCAAGGGGCTCAAGGAAGCCACTCGATAAGCCGACAGCAAGGCAGTTCTTGTGCCATTGCTTCAGGCGCCGGCCGGGACTAAACCTAATATGCAGTGGGTTCGTTAGAGTTTTTCCCTCTACATTGCCCAATAGCAGAGCCTCGGCGTCGTCCTTGGTCTTGTAGCGACTGCAATATACGATACCGTTACCAACGCGGTGCTGAAGAGGAATGCGCCACTGCCACCCTGAGTCGCGAGCGATCGCGCGCGTGTAGGGAATGGGGTCGCCGACACCTTCAGTTTGAATCGCCACAGCCGAATCACACGGCAGCCACTGAGACCAGGACTCATACCCCGTGTGTAGTGCACCCTCGATGAGAAGGGCGCGCATACCGGTGCAATCGATAAAAAAATCACCCTCAATGTCTTCACCGCTATCTAGTGTCAGAGAAGTGATATATCCCGATTCCGGATTCAGGTTTACCCTCGATATTTTGCCTTCCTGTCGCCGCACACCGTGCTCTTCGCTCAGCTTGCGCAGAAACTTTGCATACAGTGAGGCATCGATGTGAAACGCGTAATTCAATCCGTTTTTGGGTAGGTGAGCGAAACGCTGAGCTTCCGCTGCCGCACGCTCCAGGCAGTAGTCGCCAAACCCTGAAGCTAGACCCAGTTGCCTCCCCCGCAGCCAGAAGTGCTGGAAGCCGCAGGCCCAACAGTCCTTGCCAGTGACGCCGAACGCGTGGATGTATTTATCACCCTGCGCGCCCCAGTTTTCGAAACTGATTCCGAGCTTATAGGTGCCCTGTACTTCACGGATGAAGTCGGCTTCATTGATGCCTAGCAATCGATTGAACCAAACCATCGTTGGGATGGTGGCTTCGCCTACCCCAATTGTGCCGATCATCTCGGACTCAACTAGGATAATTTCGAGGTTTTTACCCATCAACTTGGAGATGGCCGCGGCGGCCATCCAGCCCGCCGTGCCGCCGCCGGCAATAACGACTTTCTTTATCGCAGATTCTTGCATTTCTTTACCTCACCGCCGCGCCCTGCGGCTGCTTCTCATTATAAACGGTTAGCCCTGCAGCGCGTTGCGCAGCATGTCGCGCAGTTGTTTTTGGGTCTGCCTGTCCAGGGTGCCGAGTACGCCGCGCCGGTCCTCTGGAATGTGTGCATGCGCGTCTTCGCTCGCCGTAAACACGTAATGCTCGAACAAGCCCTGCCAGGCGCGCCGCTTCTCGGGCGTCAGCCCGCGGATCGATAGCAGGGCGTGGATGAGCGCGTTCATGGGGTTTCCTGACGCCAGACCGGGACGGCTCCACCAATAGTTAACCAATACATTGACGTCTGCTAGCGCCTCTACGTGGTGCCACCACATCGACGGCAAATAGAGGGCGTCTCCCGGGCCTAGCTCTGCCACCTGCGCGGCAGCCATCGCTTCTGCAAACCGAGGAAATCGAGAGAGATCAGGGTCTGCAAAATCGACAAGGCTGATTGCCTGTCCTGCGGGAGTCAAATCAATTGGTCCGACATACAGGTTCGGCAGCTGCTCCGGCGGAAACAGCGTAAATCGACGGCGGCCCGCCACAACGCAGGCAACGTTACTCGGTGCGTCAAAATGCGCGGCAACACGTGACTGGTTACCCATCCAGATAGAAATCAGTGGATTTTCTATCCCTATGTCCAGCATGTTCTGTTGCTCAAAACCGGGAAAGTAATGCTGTACCGTGGATGAACCGATGTACGCGTGATTATCGACGTCCTTGGCGGCCATGCGATCAAGGAAGCGACCCACGGTGGTGTTGACCGTGTCGAAGTTGAACCCGCTCAGATCGTCGTTATAAAAAAAACGTCCCCGCATCTCGGCACTGCCCTGGAACGCCAGGATGGGTCTATCACGATGCAACTTGCGGAGATATGAGAGAAGCGCGCCGTTTCCTGCAACCGCGGACTCCACGCTGGGCCAGTGCGCGACCAGATCACGAATGACAGTGGGCCGAGCGGCTTCCAGCACAGCACGCGGCGCGACGCCGGGCGCTTCAGCCCTGACTTCATCGACCAATGCGTGCACGTCTATCACTGCGAAGTGCGCATACTTAACCGCGTTGATTTCTCAGCCGGATCAGCCGCGGAATATTCGACATTGACGCAAGCTGCATGTACGCCAATTGCAAAATTCCTCTGCGGCTGAAGTCGGCGAGTACGCCTGCGTCCAGAGAGGACAACCGCTCTTCATGAATGGTGTAGAAACCCTCCAAGCGATGGTTGTCACCACTATTCAGGCGAACGTCTAACGCAAATGGTTCAACTAGATCGTGCGTCACCAAGGCTTGATTGAACTCATCAAGGGCCGCCTGACCCCGATCGATTTCCTGAAGTATCCCCACAACTCGGTCAGTGTATTCAGAGTTCCCTCCAAACGGCTGGAACAAGGCCTCTCCGTCACCGCCCACCCGCGGGTTGTCCATGTCAAGCGTAACCACCATGTTGCGCTCCGTGCTCAAGCCAGGTTCACCATCCTGGAATCCGATCAAGAAAGGCCCGCGTTGAACCATCAGTGGAATGTAGTTCGCCTGCCACTTGTCGCCTTCAAGGAACAGGTTCTCCTCGACCTCAAAACCAAACATGGCCATGGGCAAGAATTTATCTGAGCCTTCGTCTTTGTGAAGAAAGATCGGGTAATCGGCTACGAGGCTGCGAAATTCCGATGGTATAGCCAGCACGCACATCACGTTGTCGCCGTACGCCACACCATACCCGGTATGAACCCGGACTTCCCGGTGCTGAAGCTCGTTCAGCATCATGTGATTCGGCATAGTGATGACTCCTTATTGTTTATTGTGCGAGCTGAGCGAGTATCTCACGATTGGCTGGCAACCCTGCTAGCATTTTGCGCGTTTGCCTGCCGTTCTCCTCGAACTGCCGGATCGCCAGTTCATCCGCTTCATTGGGACGTCGACTGTCGCCGTACTGTGTCTTGAACCCCATCCCATAGAGCACATACTGGTAGCTCGCTGCCGGAAAAATCTCCTCGGTCTGGAAGAAATCCAGCCGCGAAGGTGCGCGATACTTCCAGGTCTCCAAGAGCTCACGAAGTCGATCCGGCAGATCTTCTGGTTTGCGATGATCGCGCCAGTAGTCAGTATCTGCCCGCTCGGAGAGGACGTAATGCAGCTTGAGGAAATCGATTACCCTGTCCCAGCGATAGCGAAAACGCTCGTTAAAACGCGCCGCGGTAATTTCCATTACTGCGCGATCAGCAGGGAGATCATCCCGAATCATCGCCGCCGAGAGTTCTACCAGCGCCAGGGCAGACGCTTCCAGGGGCTCAATGAATCCAGCTGACATGCCCACAGCGACACAGTTGCGGTGCCAGAACGTTTCGAGGTGGCCAGGATTGAAAGTCAGCTTGCGAAACTCCAGCGATTCAGCAACGGTTTCACCCACACTTCGCGCAAGGTAGCCCCGCAGTTCACCTTCGGCATCGCTGTCTCTGCAATGACTGCTAGAGTACACATAGCCAACGCCACGACGGGTAGGCAAGCCAATATCCCAGACCCAACCACAGCTTAGCGCCGTTGATATCGTGGCGGAGGCTATGGGATCCGTGGGCGAGCCGTAGGGGACCTGCACTGCTAACGCGCTGTCATTGAACAACACCCCGCTTCGATCAATACGCCGCCTACCGTAGTGGTCACCCAGAAGTAGCGAGCGACCTCCGGAGCAGTCGATGAACAGGTCACCTGCAAGTTCACCCTGTTCACAGGTTTGCAACGCGGTGACATAGCCCTGCTCGTCCTCCGTCACGGAAGCAACATTCGCGCTGACGTGACGCACCCCCAGCTCTTTGACACAATGTTCCTTAAGGAACTGGCCGAATTTGCATGCATCCAGGTGATAGGCGTAGTTCACCACAGCGGCAAACTCAGGGGTGACTAACTGCTTGGGCGCCAGGGATTGCTGGCAGATGCTTTCCTGCGGACTTACCGCGGCGGCAAAGGACTGACTGGCCGCGAGTGACTGCCAGCAGGGCACGGTGTTCACCTCCAGAAAACCATGTGGCAAAGAGAACGGGTGGTAGTAGTACTCATCCTGGCGCCCGGTCTGCCAACCGACAAACTTAGTGCCCTGCTTGAATGACACATCACAGGCTTTAAGAAACGCGGTTTCCGACACGCCAATACGGCGTAGCGATTCCCGCATCGTTGGCCAGGTGCCCTCGCCCACGCCGATGATAGGCACGTCTGGCGACTCCACCAGGGTAACTGCCACTGACTGTCCATGTTCTGCCGCAAGGATTCCAGCGGTCAACCAACCCGCGGAGCCACCGCCTAGAATGACAATCGATTTCACTGGAGCGTTCATAGGCAACACACGCAATTGCACCCATACTTGTAACGACAAGCCCTGAATATACAAGGCATAGGGAGCGATGATCCAGACATCGTCGAACTAACGAACGGCTTAGCTCAAAAAAAAACAGCCGCTGTTTCCAGCGGCTGTAACGGTTCTTTTTCAAGAACCCGCAGGGGTATCAGACACTCAGAACTGATACCGCACTCCAAGGCTGTAACGGGCGCCCTGCTCTATGGCCAGGATCACCATGTTCTCATCACGACCATACAGTCGGCGAGGCTCGTCAAGTACGTTGATGCCCTCGGCTAGCACGGTCAGACCTTCCACCCAGGGAAGTTCGTAGCTGACGTTGAAATCCAGCTGACCATAGTCTTCGGTATAAACCGGGTTACGCTCGCCGTTGCCATCGATGGTGTTGGTCAGGAAATCATCGCGCCAGTTATAGGCGATGCGGGCCTGAATACCATCCTTGTCGTAGAAAGCGATCGCGTTCGCGGAGTCAGAAAGTCCCAACAGAGCGAACTGGTTCTCAACGCCCTCGCCCTTATTGGTATTGAAGTCGTCGTACTCAACATCTCCATCAACAGTAGTGTAGTTAAGGATGAAGCCGAAACCGGAATCACCAAACATGTGCTGCCAAGCAATTTCAACGCCGTCAATTTCCGCCTCTTCAGCGTTGACTGGAGTGATTAAGGCGAACAGTGCATCGGGGTCACCCTGAGAAGCGTCGCCGGCTACCGGAGCTCCGTAGAGCCCTTCCATGTAGGGTCGCACAACAGCGGGATCATCCGTACCTAGCGTTGCAACCGCATCTGCGTAGCGTGGGCCCTGTGCCGGGTGTGCGAGGTTAAAGGCCGGCGAGCTAACCGTGGTGTTTCCAATGAAATTTTCGACGTCTTTGCGGTAGTAGCCCACCGAGAAGTAACTACCATCGGCGTAATACCATTCACCCGAGAAATCGAAGTTAGTTGACTCGAAGGGATCGAGGTCAGGGTTGCCCGAGTTACCATTGCCCCCATTGAAACGCACCGGGTTGCTAATGGTTACGCCACCCTGGAGGTCATTAAAGCTGGGTCGGGTAATCGTTACGCTGCTGGAGGCTCTCAGAACCACGTTCTCGACCACTTCGATATTAAAATCGATGTTAGGCAATACGTTGTCATAGCCACCATCCTGACTGGTGAAACCACCGCCCGAGGAAATTGCTGAGAACTCATTATCGCCGGCCCACACTATCGAGTCATAAAGCGGGACAAAAGCCTTGGCGCTGACATCAGTGTCTTCCCACCGCACGCCCACGCTCAAGTACATCGGCATGGCAGCCTCGTCCCAGGCAAAATTCAGCTGGGCATAGACAGCGGTTTGCTCTTCCTCGACCGTGCGATCGGTGTTGTAAAAGGGGTCAGCACAGAGGCGCGTACCGCAGGGGCTGATAACTTCGCCGTTCGAGGCTGCGATGCCTGAGATGGCGCCTATCAGCCCGTCGAAGTCGGCCTCGTAGTAGTGCGGGAGCAGGTCAGGATTACTGGAACCAGACAGCTCATCAAACTGTCCAGGCAGGCTCTGCATGCTGTAGATGCTGTCATCGTAATCATCCGCAGAACCGTAGCCACCCCAAGTGTCACGCTGCGCGTTGGAGAAGGCCGAGCGGTTACTGGAATCAGTGAACGAGGCGCCGAAATCTACGCTGGCAATGCCCATGGGCCGTTCATCAAACCGCCACTGCCCTGACAGTGAAGCCTGCTCGATTTCGTGCAGCATGTAACTGTTTCGGAACGAGGTACCGGAGGACAGCATCTCCGCGGGATCGAACGGAGTCGCCAGGTCAAGAGAAAGTACGGGTAACTCCTGAGAATAATCGACGGTGTTACCAATGCGGTTGTACTGTACGCCTGAGACCACGTTGTTGGTACCGCGATCATCAACCGCACCGTTTTCAGCCTCCGAGTCGTGGTAGTCAAATGCAAGGGTCAATGCCTCTGTCGGACGCCACTCAATATTGAATCCGATAGACTCGAGTTCATTCTCGCTGCCCCATTCTCCAGCACCCCACGTCACGTCGGAGCCGGTAGAGTCCGAGTAGATAACTGGCGCTACAACGCTGCCATTGCCACCGCCCGAGGTGAACTCACCAGAGGCCGGATTACCGTTAAACCAGGCACCCAGTTCGTGACGCTGCTCTTCAACCTCGAACTTGGAATAGGTGTAATCCAAAGTCGCAGTGATGGACTCAATAGGCTCCCACTGCAGGGTCAACTGCAGGTTTGTGCGCTCGCGCTGCACCTGCCCAAACGAGTAGTTGATATTACGCGGCACCGAGTACACGTCGCCTTCCTGCGGCGCGTTAAGGAAGTTGGTGTTATCAGGCGCCACCGACCCCCAATCACCCTGACCACCGGGAATCGTATACCAACCGCTGGTGGTGCCGGCCTGATCGTAACCACTGTCGCGCTCTGAATAGCTGGCCGAAACTGCCACACCGAAGGTCCCGTCGGCAAAATTGTCAGCGTAAATACCAGACACCTCGGGAGTCCAGTCGTCGCCACCGTCTTCATTGGTTGAATCATTGTGCGCCTTAGCACCCAGGCTCAGCACCATTTCTGGTACTTCGAGAGGCCGGGTGGTGGAGATGTTGATAACCGAGCCTATACCACCTGTCGGGAGATCAGCGCGACCTGTCTTGTAAACCTGTACGCCCGATACCGCCTCAGCAGCCAGCTGCGCAAAATCAAATGAGCGCGCCGCAGACACCGTAGTGGCCTCGATATTTGCCGCCGGCATATGGCGTCCGTTCAGCGTTATCACGTTGTAGTCAGGACCAAATCCGCGGACCGTCACCCGACTGCCCTCCCCGTTGGCGCGATCAATAGATACACCGGTAACGCGCTGCAGGGACTCAGCGAGGTTTGTATCCGGCATTTTGCCGATATCTTCAGCCGTGATGGCGTCAACAACACCCTGCGCATCGCGTTTGATGTCCATCGAGCGTTGTAGCGAGCTACGGATACCAGTGACGACCACTTCTTCCATCAGGCCGGGCGGTGAGTTGCTTGCTTCCTGCGCAGCGGCCCCCTGGATCCCTCCAAGGACTGTGCAGGAGGCAACAGCGCTCGCAATGAGATTCTTTCTAAACGGTAAGGTAGTCATCGTTAGTCTCTCCGTCGACGTGTTTTTATTGCTGTGCACTGGTTTTATTATGTGCACGCTCTCTTCGTCTATGCCGCGGCGGTCTTGTTCTGGGCACCGCGCTACAAATCTGTGACCGTAACCTGCTACGTTTTCTTAACCGGTGCTATCTAATTCCGATGAGGCGGACTATGAATGCGGTAAAACGGACACCAGGCTCTCGCTCCCTGCGTGTGGAGTCTTCACGCCATCGCCGCTGCACACAGGGAACCATTCGCGCAGTTAAACACATGTAAACGTTTACACTTTTAATTGTCCATGTGCTGTCGACATCCATTCTTGCACTTATTTGCTTGCACTTGAGTGCAGAATTCGCGGCAAACCAGCAATATTTGAAGCGTGCGCAGAGACACGATACTCCTGGTCAGCTGACAGCCCGTGGTGCAACTGATCGCCGAACGGCCGCAACCACCGCTCCTCAAGATATCCCGGCCCGAAAAGCACGCCGAGAATGGAACCCGCGGTTGCGCCAAAGCTGTCTGTGTCGTTTCCCTGGCTCACTTGCAAACCTATCCCGTGACCAATATCACGGGCGAACTTCAATGTGTTCAGTAAAGTGCCGATCTCCTGGTAGACCGCGCAATGACTATATCGCCGATAACGACCATGTATTGCGGCATAGCCAGACTCCCAATCGTCAGCTGCCTCAACAGCCGATTGTGCGGATGCAATCACCTCACTGAAGCGCGTGTTAGAGGGCACGCGCGCCCTCGCCTCCTCGACCAGCGCCAAGCGATGATTGCCCGGCCTGCCAGCCACTGCACCGTGACATGCGGCGATTAGTGCAGCGACAAACATTGAGCCGTAGACCCCGGTTTTGATATGAGTGAATGAGGCGTCTTTCCAGGCTAACCAGGCCGCAAGATCGGGATTACCGGGACAGGCGTACCCGTAAGCATCCGCGCGAATAAGCGCACCGCACAACTCGTCGCCAGGGTTCAGCAACAGCACGTCATGCGAGTCGGAAACAAAGTCAATGTGCTCGAACAGGTGGTGACGGTTGATTCCCTCTACTAACAGCGTCGATCGCTCCGGCCCCCAGGTCCATCCGTGTGGAATGTTCAGAGACCACAGTTCGTACAAGTCTGAATGACTGAAGTTCCGCCCATACTGCTGAAGCGTCTTCATACCCAACAGGGTGTAATGAATATCATCGTCGGCTGACACCGCACTGATGTGCCCGCGCGTCGTTTCACGCCAAGACTCGTGGCGGCGTCCCAGGCGCCGTAGAAAATCGACCGACACATAGTTATCCAGGGGCCAACCGTCCTCACCCTGGGCGGCTTTTTTCAGCTCAGCCAGCGTGGGGTCAATCTCGATCGGCTTTCCCAGCATGCCGCCACAGACGGAGCCCAGGAACCCGGCACTGGCCTGGGCCCCTGCGCGCTCAAAATCTGGCTCGGGCCAATAGGCCTGGGGGTCCAGTTTCGGCGATGCCGACTGGATGCCCGGCCAGTCGACTGGTTCAAGGTAGGCCCAATCCGAGCGAATGGGCGGTTCACGCAACTCCAACGCTAGTTCATAGAGCGCGTCATAGCTATCACTCGCGGCTTCAATACGGGTGATCACCCCCCCGCGATGCAGGTCAGCGCCCTGTGCGAGCCGCTGGTCTAGTACCGCCACCAGCACTGATTTCAACCTGTGCTTCTCAATCAGCATAGGTACCTCACCGGGTGACCGTTGGGGATCTGCCGGGATAGTCCGTCTTGTCCTGTTTTGAGTCCGCTTAGGCGATTCATGCTGGCGACTGCGCCTCATAAGACGACAATTAGAACAAAGAGTGCTCGAACCTCGACCCACAGCCGTGGCCGGGGTGGACACGCAGGCGAGCGAAACGAATAATTGAAAAATTAGAACGAGAGTGAAACAGTATGCTGCATAATCTGCAAATAGAAGAAATGCATGCTGAGGTAGAGAGCCCAGAAAAGCGCGCAAGAGCTCTGCTTGGACAAATGACCCTGGAAGAAAAGATCGGACAGCTGAGTCAGGTCAATGGCAGCGGTCACCACCTGCACGATGACATCCGCGCTGGTCGCATTGGTTCGATCCTCAATGAAGTAAACGTCGACGAGATCAACGAGGCGCAACGGATTGCGCTAAAAGAAAGCAGGCTTGGTATCCCACTGCTCATCGGCCGCGACGTTATTCACGGCTTCAAGACAATTTTTCCGATACCGCTCGGCCAAGCTGCCACCTGGGATACGGAGTCCGTGCGGGCCGCGGCGGCCGTTGCCGCCCTAGAAGCGGCATCAAAGGGCGTGAACTGGACCTTCGCACCGATGATAGATATCACTCGCGATCCGCGCTGGGGCCGCATCGCTGAGAGCCTGGGTGAGGACCCGTTACTCTGCAGCAAACTGGGCGCCGCCATGATCGAGGGCTTTCAGGGTTCGCGGTTATCCGACGCTGGCTCCATTGCTGCTTGCGCCAAGCACTTTGCAGGCTACGGCGCGGTAGAGAGTGGTCTCGACTATGCGACCGCCAATATCCCTGAGAACGAACTGCGTAATGTGTATCTGACTCCGTTCAAGGCTGCCGCCGACGCAGGGGTTGCCACCTTTATGGCGTCCTTCAGCGACCTGAACGGCGTTCCAGCCAGTGGCAATGAGTTCCTGATGAAACAGGTTCTCCGCGATGAGTGGGGGTTCGGCGGTTTCGTGGTCAGTGACTGGGATTCGATCAAGGAACTTACCGTGCACGGCTTCGCAGCCGATGATCGTCAAGCCGCCTACGAGGCTGCCTCGGCAGGCGTGGATATGGAGATGGCCAGTTCGCTGTATCGTGAGCAACTGCCAGCTCTCATTGAGTCAGGAAAGCTCAGCGAATCGCGCATCGACGAAATGGTACTCAACGTGCTGCGCATCAAATACGAAAGTGGCTTGTTCGAAAATGCATATACGGACCCACACCGTTTCCCAGCACTCGTGAATGCAGACCACCGCAAACTGGCTAAAGCAGTCGCAATCAAGAGTTGCGTGCTACTGAAGAACGACGGCCCGGTACTACCGCTTTCAGTCGAACATCTAAGCGACATAGCCGTCATTGGCCCGCTCGCAGACGACGGCTACGAACAGCTAGGCACCTGGGTATTTGACGGCGAGTCGCACCACAGTCATACCTGTCTTCGAGCCATTTACGAGATGGCCGGAGATAAGGCGCGAGTGCATTGGGCGCCCGGCATGCGCGGTTTGCGATGCCGTGAAAGTGTTGGTCTCAATGACGCCGTCGCGGCCGCTGAGCAATCTGATGTGGCGCTGCTGTTCATGGGTGAAGAATCTATCTTGTCAGGCGAGGCGCACTGCCGTGCTGACATAGATCTGCCCGGCCAGCAAGAGGCGCTCATCGAAGCGGTTGCAGCGACAGGCACACCCATCGTCTTGGTTGTAATGGCGGGCAGGCCACTCACCCTTGGTAAAATTCTCGATAAAGTTGCAGCGGTTCTTTACGCTTGGCACCCAGGCACTATGGGTGGGCCTGCCATCGCAGACATCCTATTTGGAAAAGAGTCACCCTCCGGCAAGCTGCCAGTGTCTTTTCCAAGGGTAGTGGGCCAGATCCCGATTTACTATTCGCGCAAAAACACCGGCCGCCCACCCTCGCACGATTCAATCACCCATATCGATGAGATTGACGGCAAGGCAGAACAGACCTCGCTAGGCATGTCGGCATTTCACCTGGATGCTGGCTTCACTCCACAGTTCCATTTTGGCTACGGCCTAAGCTATACCAAGTTCGCCTACCGTGACATGTCACTCTCCACCCACCAACTCAGGATGGGAGAGACGCTAACCTTGCGTTGTGTAGTGGAAAATATCGGTGAGCGCACTTCCGAGGAAGTGGTGCAGCTTTATATTCGTGATCTCGTTGGCAATGTCACTCGACCCGTGAGGGAACTGAAAGGTTTTCAGCGCCTGCCACTACAACCCGGTGAAAGCCGCGAAGTGACCTTCGCACTACACACCGACGATCTGGCCTTTTATGATCGTCGCATGGAACTGGTTACTGAGGCCGGGGGCTTTCATGCCTGGATCGGCAGCAGTTCAGACCCCGAGCTCTGGGCAGAATTTGAAGTGGTGGACTAATGAACAGCATCGTGCATGACCATATCCGGGATCGTGTTGATCAACTGCTCGAAAAGATGACCCTGGCACAAAAGATCGGTCAGATGGTTCAGACAGAGCGTATGGCCATTACACCGGAAGAAGTGAAAGCATGGCACATCGGTTCGATTCTGAGTGGCGGGGGATCGTGCCCAGGCAACAACGAGGTCTGCGACTGGGTGGAAATGAACGACGCCTTTTGGGCCGCCTCCATGGAGGAGGATGATGAGCATCTGGCAATTCCAATCATTTACGGGGTTGACGCCATCCACGGCAACAATAATGTCAGCGGGGCCACGATATTTCCTCACAACATCGGCCTTGGTGCCGCCGATGACCCCGACCTCATGGAACGTATTGCGCGGGTAACTGCACGCGAGGTACTCGCGACCGGTGTCGATTGGACCTTCGCACCGACCCTGGCCGTTTCGCAGAACCTCCATTGGGGGCGCATGTACGAGAGCTACTCAGAACACCCCGATATCGTCGGGCGCTATTCGGGGCGCTTCGTAAAAGGCTTGCAAGGCGACCTGGGTGATGACGGTATTGTGGCAACGGTGAAACACTGGGTGGGCGATGGCGGTACTACCTACGGTATTGAGCAAGGTGATACGCGGGTGACCGAATCTGTACTTCGTCGCACGCACATGGCGCCCTACCTTCCTGCGCTGGAAGCGGGTGTCCTAAGTGTCATGGTGTCTTTCAATTCCTGGAATGGTGAGAAGTGCCACGGCCATGGCTACCTTGTTCGCTATGTGCTCAAAGAACAGCTCGGCTTCAAGGGCTGCGTAATTTCCGATTGGGATGGAATCGACTATCTCGCTGAAAATTACTTTGACGCGGTTGCCATGGGTGTGAATGCGGGCATCGATATGTTTATGGTTTCGGAGAACTGGCAACCGTTCATCCAGCACCTGAAAGCGCATGTTACCCATGGCACTGTGCCAATGGAACGCATCGACGATGCGGTTCGCCGTATTCTGGGTATGAAAATCGCGGCGGGGTTATTTGAAAAGCCCAGACCCGCGGAGAGACCCTGGTCGAATCACGAAAGTTTCGGCTGCAAAGAACACCGGGAGCTGGCTAGGGAAGCGGTAAGAAAGTCCCTTGTGATGCTAAAGAATGACAATGCAATACTTCCCTTGTCCAAAGAAGCTCGTGTGATTGTTGCAGGCAAGAATGCCGACAACCTGGGACACCAGTGCGGGGGATTTACCGTGGCCTGGCAGGGAACGTCCGGGAACGAATTTGTCACAGGTGGCACTTCGATCTGGGACGGTATCCGCAACATCGCACCAAACGCAATGATCAGCAAGGGTGGTGTCGGTCAAGATGCGGACCCCGAGAAGCATGATGTTGCAATCGTGGTTATCGGCGAAAAGCCGTACGCCGAGGGTATGGGAGATATACGCGACGGTGATGACGTAATCGTTCAGACCGGGTCCCAGATCAACGGCAAACTGAAGGTCCTGGCACCTTACGGTGATAGCGTTGCGCTTGAGGACCTTCACCCGGAGGATCTCGCGACAATCAATCGTATATCCGACAAGGGCATTCCCGTTGTAGCGGTGATGGTTTCCGGCAGACCACTGGTGACAAATAGCGAGTTGGCGGCCGCCTCGGCCTTTGTGGCTGCGTGGCTACCCGGATCAGAAGGCCAGGGCGTTGCCGACGTCCTGTTTGGCGATCATCCATTTACCGGGAGATTGTCATTTTCATGGCCACGCTCCGTCGAATCACCTGTCAACGTCGACGACCCAGCGCACGACCCGCTCTTCCACCGGGGATACGGCCTATCCTGACTCTGGCGCCGCCACAGAACCGCCATGCAAAGCGGCCCAAAAAAGAATAACAACAGTGGTCGTGGCTCAAGCCAACGCCTCGGGAAACATTACATGACGCCAGCGGAACACTACGAAACCGCACCTCAAGACCGCATCCCGCTGCCTCAGAAGGTGATCTACGGCACCGGCGCGTTCGTCAACAACATTCTCGCCGCCGCCATTGGCGGGATGTCCATCGTGCTCAATCTCGCGCTGGGGATGAATCCGGCACTGGTGGGACTGCTCGGCGCCCTACCGCGTCTGGTGGATGCGTTCACGGACCCGCTCATGGGCTACATTTCTGACCACACCCGCTCCCGTTGGGGACGAAGGCGCCCCTATATATTCGGCGGCGCTATCTTTGTGGGTATCGTCTATATGCTGTTGTGGCAGCTACCGGAGGGAAAAAGTGAGAGCTTCTACTTCTGGTATTTTCTCGGCGGATCACTCGTGTTCTACCTAGGCTACACGATCTTCGCGACGCCGTGGGTGGCACTGGGCTATGAGCTGACACCGGACTACCACGAACGCACCAGGGTCATGGCTGTTCAGAATTTCATGGGGCAACTGGCCTACCTCATATCGCCCTGGTTCCTGTGGATTATGCAGCATGAAGGCCTTTTCGAAGATATGGTCAGTGGCGCCGCCGGACTTGCCATTGCGGTCGGAGCCGCCGCCATCATCATCGGTGTGTTGCCGGCGATATTTTTACGGGAGCGATTCAATGATGTCGCGGTGCGCGAATTGTCGACAACGACTGAAACAAAACGGCGGAAAACTGCGCGCGAGGTGGTTGCCGATTTCTTCCATGGTTTCGCTATTACATTGAAGTTCAGCCCTTTCCTTAAACTCTGCCTGGCCACTTTCATGGTGTTTAATGGATTTATGATGATCGCCGCCTTCCAATCCTACGTGATCATCTACTACATTTTTTCGGGTGATCAGGCGCTGGGGGCCGAATACGCTGGCTGGGCAGGAACGGCATCCGCCGTCGGTACATTCACTGCCATATTCCTGATCAGTTGGCTGTCGACACGCATCGGCAAACGAAGGGCGTTCTTCGTTTCCACCGGAATTTCCATGGTCGGCTACGCACTCAAGTGGGTCTGTTACACACCCGAGAATCCAATGCTGTTGCTATTACCAGCACCCCTCATTGCGTTTGGTCTCGGCGGCTTGTTTACCTTGATGGGGTCCATGATCGCCGACGTGTGTGATCTGGATGAGCTGAATACCCATGAACGTCGCGAGGGCATGTTCGGTTCCATCTATTGGTGGATTGTAAAGCTTGGCATGGCCGCAGCGTTGGCCATCGGCGGTGTTCTGCTGAACGCAACTGGATTCGACGTGACTCTGGGTGGCGCGCAATCGGCAGACACACTGTTTCTGATGAGGGTGTATGACATCGCGGTACCACTGATCGGTTCGGCCATTGCCATTTATCTAATCTGGCTTTACCCGATAACCGAGCAGAAAGCGCACGAGGTGCGCGCGGCCCTGGAAGCCCGTCGCGGCGCGCCCGCCTGAAGACCCGAGGGACATGTCCGACAGAACCGGCTCAGGGCGCAAGCCAAACGAGTCTTCGTTGCCTTACAGGAGGCGACGCGGAATGCGCCAACACAGATTGGGCGGCGACTTCAAAGTTAATGTGGAAGCCAACCAAAAAAATGGCGGACTGGGCAGCGGTGGGCTGAACTTCGACACCAAGGTTCGGCGCGAATCTATCGATATGTCCGACATTTTTATCAGCCGCATCGGCGGCCTGGACAGCTTCGCTAGAAGTCTCGGAGTCGCCCACAAACTCATCAATGAAAGCCCGTTGGTCTACAGCCGGCAGTCACGTTACGCCAGCTACGATAGCGGTCCGGGTTCGGAATTTGAACAAGGTAGGCTGAGTCTCGTCGATCTCGGTAACATCGCTGTCCACAACGGTGAGCCGACACCAACCAGCGCACGGCTGGAATGGTTCGGGAATCTGGTCAATCAATACATCTGATACAGTGGTACGCCAATAATAAAACCTTACAGAGCGGTCGCCGCCTATGTCGAATAATCACGCGCACACGTTGCGTATAGCGCTAGCCGTCTCTCTGGGTGGCTTTGTTTTTGGTTTCGACGCATCGGTCATTTCCGGCGTCGTTCGCTTTGTTGCCCAGGACTTCAATCTCGGGGACATACAGATAGGTCTGATGGTAGGCGCCCCTACCCTCGGAGGCATTCTATCCGCGACCTGCGCTGCGCCCCTGAGCGACCTGTACGGCCGCAAAACCATACTTCTTGTTCTGGCGGCTCTTTACGTGCTGTCGGCCGCGGTTTCTGCATTCGCACCTAACTACGAGGTGCTGATGGTGGCTCGCTTCATCGGCGGCATGGCGTTTGCCTCACTGGGAATGGCGCCAATCTACATCTCTGAAATCGCCGCTGCGAAGTCCCGCGGACGCATGGTCGCAATCAACCAGTTCAATATTGTCCTGGGCTTATCGGCAGCTTACTTCGTCAACTACGTCATTCTTCAATTGAGCGATTTTGATGCGCCATGGGTGTCACAGCTTGGGTTTGACCAACACACCTGGCGCTGGATGCTGGGCTTTGAACTTTTCCCCGCGATCATCTGGCTACTGCTGCTGCTACGCCTGCCCGAAAGCCCGCGCTGGTTGATCATCAACGGCCGCGAGGAAGAAGGCCGAGCAATCCTAGCAACCCTGGAACTGGATAGCGATCTCGAGACCGAAGTCGCTGAAATTCGCAACAGCGCGCACGGTGAGATTGATTCACTCGTCGCCAGAGCGAAGGAAGTTCTCAGCCCACGTCTAAGACTTGCGCTGATCGTGGGTCTACTGCTTGCGGTGATTCAGCAGATCACGGGAGTGAATGCGATCTACTTTTACGCCCCTACGGTGTTCGAGCAGAGCGGCATTGGCACCGACGCCGCCTTTGCGCAGGCGGTCGCCGTGGGTGTCACCAACGTGGTATTCACAATCGTGTCTATGGCCCTGATCGATCGCCTCGGCCGGAAACCCCTGCTGCTGATGGGCCTCTCTGGAATCGCCATCAGCATGGCCGTTTGTGCCTGGTCGTTCAAGAATGCTACCTATTCGCTTGACGTACACTCATTGGCGGACTTCCAAGGAACTGCTATCGGACAACCGCTGACAGCCCTGCAGGGCCAGCGCTTCGCTGACGATGTCGCCTTCAAAGCTGCGCTAGTCGACGCCCTGGGTGAACGTGAAGCTCGCGACAATCAATCTGCGCTGATTCAGGCAGCAATCAAGATCAATCCGAACATAGTGCTGTTCGGGATTTTGTTGTTCGTGGCCTCATTCGCCATCTCGCTCGGACCGGTGATGTGGGTGATGCTACCTGAGATATTCCCGAACAAAGTGCGGGGGGTCGCGATGGCGATGACCGGCGTAATCAATAGTGGCGTGAGCTTCGGGGTGCAATTCATGTTCCCGTGGCAGCTGACAAACCTGGGCGTGGCGGCAACGTTCAGTGGCTACGCGCTGTTCGCCATCATCGGCTTGATTCTGGTTATCTGGCTGGTACCCGAAACCAGGGGCAAGACTTTGGAGGAGCTGGAACACGACTTGTCGCGGGGCAGGTCAGCATGAAATCGGTACGCTGGGGAATCGTAGGTCCAGGACGTATCGCCCACCAGTTCGCTCAGGATATCACCAAGGTGGATAACGCAAGCCTGGTGGCGGTGGCTGCCCGACAAGGTGAGCGTGCTCGTAACTTCGCAGAAACCTATCGCGTTACCACCGCCCACGAGGGCTACGAGGCGCTGTTCTCGGATACTGATGTCGACGCCGTGTACGTAGCCACGCCACACAGCTACCATCTCGTGCATTGTGAGAGCGCCATGCGTCTTGGCAAGGCGGTACTCTGCGAAAAACCGCTGGTACTGACACCTGATGAATGCCGACATCTCATCGCCGTGGCAGCTGAAACCGGCAGTTATCTCGTGGAAGGCATGTGGACCTGGTTTCTACCAGCCATCCAGCAGGCACTGGCTTGGTTTCGACAGGGGCGTATCGGCGAGTTGCGGCACGTCAAGTCCGACTTCGGCTACCCGCTGGCCTACAGCGAGGATCTTCGCGAGTACGATGCTCACGTGGGTGGTGGCGCGGTACTGGAAATGGGGGTCTATCCAGTTGCAATCGCAAGACTGTTCGTGGGTCGGGGACCGGAACAAATACAGGTAGTTGGACGGCGTGCTCCCAATGGCGTGGAAGACGACGTTTCTATCTTGTTCGACTACGGAGACTGCATGGCAACGCTGGGTACCAGTTTTCGTTGCAAGCTCCCTAACTGGACCTACATTATAGGGACGCGGGGCTACATTGCGATCCCTGACTTCTGGCGCAGCAATCGCTGCGAGTTGTACGAACTGGATACTCGCATTGATACCTTCGACGATGGACGCACCACCATCGGCTTCGATTATGAAATTAAGTCGGTCAGTAGCGATATTCTCGCTGGGCGCAAGCAGAGCGGTGTCATCTCACTGGCCACCAGCCTGGCCATACAGGAAGATATGAAAGCAATCCGGGACGTAATACCCTCCAGCTAGGTCCGCTCCTCGACGACTTCATTGGTTTCGAAACGATAGCGCATGTTGCGATAGACGCAGACGTCTGTCACATCGTCCGGAGTGCCTGCTGGCGAGCAGCGGTAGTTGGTTGACACTCGATGGCTTCCGGCCACGGGTAATACCCGATGCCAGGTGTGGCCGTGCAGAATAACTAACGTCCCTTTGCGAGGACTGAGGACCACCTGGTCATCGAAATCCTCATCCACCGGCCCCACAGTGAGTAATCCTCGCCGATGTGATCCGGGAACCACGATCGTCTGCCCACCGATCTCAGGGGTAATATCCTCGGTGTATATCAAGCGATTCACATTAAAAACAGTAGCAACTTCCGGCGCGCAGTCCTGGTGCCAGGCCTGCCCCCGGGAGCCGCTTCTGGAGAACATAGTCATGCAGTAAAGCGCACGCCAGCCATCACCGAGAATTGATTGGGTGAGCGCAGTGAGTCGCGCATCGTCCTGGACAGCATCAAACTCAATAACACCCTCTTGTTGCGGAAACCACGGGACGACTTCGGTCGCCGCCTTGCTAAGGAACTCCTCATTGTGCAAGAACGCAGGTGTTTCACCGAAGTGTTGCAGTATCAATGACTGGTAGCGATCCATAAGCCTGGAATCAAACAGGTCTTCGACGACGAGATAACCCTGCTCCCAGAATTGCTCGGCCAGCGTGCCGTAATCCATATCAGTTAGCTTCCATCAGTGAATACTGGTACGGGTTTTCTTCATTGTTCAGATAGACCGGATTGTTCACCGCTTCAGCCCAGGCTTTCTGCACGGCCTGACCGTCATTCAGCCGCGAATTGGAGCGAGAGATGTGTCCACCACAATTCTGGTCTTGCGCGTCCTGCCACAGGGGTGCCCGCTCGCCGACAGGGCGATGAAAAGCACCAAGACCAACGGCTTCATTGTGCCTCCTGGTAGCTAAACCAGCGGAAGTCCGCATGCAGTGCGGTGCCGGCTACATCCTGGCAACACATGCCAAGGAAGGTGCCGGTGAAATTCGCGCCCTCCCCCTTGCCCACCTCATCACAGAGCAGGCTGTAGTCGAGTTCAGGGCCTACCTGCTCCCAGGAATGGCCGTCCAGTGACCAGGCAAACTGCAATACTGCCCTTTCGACTGTCGCCCGGAGTTGAACCGGCCCGTCTTCGGGAAGCGGCACCGGTCTGGCTGCCAGTGGGTAAACGGTGTCGAGACTGAGGTCACCCGGGCAGCTCATAATGCCCAGGTGCCGCCCGTGCTCGTCATCACGTGACAGATAGAAGTAATGAAACTTGTGGCTATTGTAGTAACAAACAAGCCCAGCCTGCTGCTGAAAATGCTCGGGGTAGAACTCCAGTTCGAGGCTTACATCAAAGCTGAACGCCTGCTGCCGGCGCGCAACGAGCGACGACTCAAACAGACTACCCAGGGATTCTCTGCCAATCAGCCGCAGAAAACCGGGGCGTTCGGACAGAGAGTAAAGCCTTGCAGGCTCAGGCGTTCGCAGCCACTGGAACTCGCCAGGCAGTTTCAACTGATTGAATTCAACCCGACCCGGCGAACTCGGCCACGGCTGCAGCGGCAGATCGGGTGCCGCGACCTCTTGCGACGGTCCGTTTCCGCCCTCGGCGTTTCTCAACCACCCATCCTCGTTCCAGGCGACGCGTTCCAGGGCCGATTCACGGCCCATGGGGCTGCGCCGCGTTTCAGAGTCCAGTGGACGAGAACAGAGGTGCACGGCATAGAATTCTCCATTCTGTGTCTCCACCCAATCACCATGACCGCATCGCTGGATAGGCTGTCCAGGCTTATCGCGAGCAGTCAAGAACTGCCCAAGGGGATCGATCTCATACGGACCGTCTATAGTCCGTGACCGCGCCATCGTCATCGCGTGGTCATAGCCCGTGCCACCCTCAGCGGTGAGCAGATAGTAGTAGCCATCTCGGCGATACAAATGAGGACCTTCAGTAAACCCCAGAGGAGAGCCGGGAAAGATGTTCTTCCCCTCCCCTATCAGTTTCTCTTCGTCGACCGAATACTCCTGTAGGTAAATGCCTCCAAAAAAAGTCCGGTCCGGGCGATGATCCCAGATCATGCTGAGATACCACTTACGGTCGCCAACGTGAAACAGTGATGGATCGAAACCGCGACTATCAAGGTAGATCGGGTCTGACCATTCTCCGTCAACCTCCGCGCAGGTTGTCAGAAAGTTGTGGGTGTCCTTAAAGTTTCCGTCAAAGCGGTTCACCCGCGTATAGATCAGCCAGAAGAGGCCGTCTGCGTGAGTTAAACAGGGCGCCCACACGCCGCAAGAATCCGGCACGCCTCGTAGGTCTAGCAGCGCGGTCCTGTTCAATGGTCGACTCAATAAACGCCAATTGACAAGGTCACGGGAGTGGTGAATCTGAACCCCGGGGTACCATTCGAAGGTCGAAGTGGCGATGTAAAAATCCTCTCCAACGCGACAGATGGAGGGATCGGGATTGAATCCTTTCAGGATAGGATTTTCGATCATCCGCGGTGTTTTCATAGAGGCTCAGGCGACACTTCTTATTAATCCGGTCAAAATGTAAACGTTCTCATTGGGGTGTATTCACGAACTCAAGGCCATGGGGCTGTCCGTACCTGGAGGCGTTTCGTTAATGGGCTTTGACGATACGCGATATGCCGCGGTGATAGACCCACCGCTGACCACAATTGCCCTGCCCAAGGAAGAAATCGTCCGTCTAACCATGGAACGAATCCTGGATGCGGTAGCGGGCTAGGACATCGGCAAAGGCCCGGATATCGTAAAGCCTAAACTGGTCGTGCGCGGCTCAACCGCTCCGCCGCCTGCCTGACTTAGAGGTTAATCCAGCTATTGAGCGCGCGCAGCCGAAATTCACTGCCCTGGTAACTCAGCACTAAGGAATCCGGCAAAATCTCGACCACCCGAACTCCCGCCACCCTGCCACCCTTCTTCAGCTGGGTGCCGTTGATAGTGACACTGGACAGGGCTTCATCACTGCTGAATTCATGGCGCGAATACATCAGCGTGGGGATAGTGTCTTTCTTCTGCTGAGACAGGTCCGAGAGGAACGGCGCCGAATGCTCCTCCAGGCGCGCATTCTGTAGCTCGTTCTCCGCGCGCACCACCAGGGCCTCGATATCCAAGTTTTCCTCACGCACCGGCTCCGGCGATATCGCCGTCGGTTGCGGCCTGGCGGCTGCCTGGGTGGGAATCTCTGGTTCAGTTCGGGCGACAGCAGGCATCGATTCACGAACAGGCGCCTTGCTGTAAAGGTTTGCCACGTCTGCGCTGGCAGCTGTCGGCTCGGACGCCTGTATGGTTCTTACCGCAGGCGGGGTCGTTGGCTGAGCATTCCCAGGGGAAGCCTGTGTTGATGCCCGCTCGGGCACGGCTATCGTTACAGCTGGCCGCGGTTGCGACGCGGGCGACGGCGTCTCCACCGCTGGCGCGGGCTGCGCCAAAGACTCACTCTCAAGACGATCCCAGACCAGCCAGCCAATCACCAACACTGCGATGAGGAGCGCCACCCAGAGTAGATGTTGTCTCCAACTGACACCCGGGGCTGTGGAATCCGGGTAGTGTTCCGTCGCGATATTCGGGACCACCTCGACACCACGACGGTCGCGCTCCGATCGGTTGAGTGCATCCAGAATCAACGACAAGTGCAGGTCACTCCGAAAGCCTTCACAGCCTGTCCCTCGCCACGAGTTGATTGGCACGATCATTCAAGGCCTCGCGAACGGCCGCGGCCGTGGGATCTATGCCCAACTGTTCATTGAGTTTTAACAGGGTTCGTTCACCAATCACGCCGTCACTTTCCAGCCCGGCCGCGGATTGGAACATGCGCACACGCATACGCAGCGATTCGTTGAACAGGGACCCCGCCAGCGGCTCAGCTTGCCCATCGAGTTGGGCAAAGAGCCGGGCGATCTCTGCCACCACCGGCGCACTGTCTCCCAGGGCCAACGGCCGCTCAAAATCCTGCGGGGGGCGCCACAGGTAGCGATAACCACCTCGCCAGCTGCGTGCGAGTTCGGCTAGCGAAACCCGAGACACACCCTCCTCGACAGCCACCCAGGCGTCTCTGCCGTCCATCCCCAGCAGCAGTATGCCCGCCGAAAAACGTTCCGGTGTCACGGCTTCCAGCAACAGCGGGCGGTCCAGTGCCGACAGCTCGTCCCAGGTACTTGCTCTGCCCTCCCCGCAGCGAATACCCACGGCACCACCGGCCAGGCAGGGCTCGACAGGCATCGGGGTCTGTGTGTTCAGGGACCACAGCAGTTGGTCGGCAACCTCGGGGGCCAGCAGCCACGCCGCCGGCTCAGAGGGGCGTTCGGGCTCAGACTCTGGCGCTATCACAGGCAGCGCGACCGTCGCCTGTGCAGGCGCGACCACCAATTGTTCTGCTGCGGGCTGCGAGGCTGCCTCCATGGCCCGCTCCCCGTTGCCGGGCGCGAATGACAGCCATGCCAGCGCCGAGATGCCGAGCAACAACAACACGCCAGCCGCAACTCCCCAGAAAGACAGTCCCGTGCCAGCTGGTTTTTCCGATTCGCCCATTACTTCAAGGGCCGCCTGCGACAGCATCGCCTTATCTACCCGGGAAGCCCCCTTGCCATAAGCGCCCAGGAGCATACGATCGCACAGGAGATTAATGAGTCTCGGAATACCGCGCGTACGATTGTGGATACCCCTGACCACAGACATTGGAAACAGCTCGCGACCCGGTGCAAGCCCGGCCACCTCCAGTCGATGCCGGATGTAGGCCGCCGTCTCCTCGCTATTGAGGGGCTCGAGATTGTATCGGGCCGTAATGCGCTGATTCAGCTGCCGCAACTCCGGCCGCGCCAGAATTTGGGCCAGCTCGGGTTGTCCGATCAGAATGATCTGCAGCAGTTTCTCGCTATTGGTCTCGAGGTTGGTCAACAGCCTGATTTGTTCCAGTACATCAAAGTCCAGGTGTTGTGCCTCATCGATCAACAGCACGGTGTTGCGACCGCGCTGGTGATTCTCCAGCAGATAACTATGCAACCTGTCGGTAAGGGTTTTAAGGCTGTGACCGCTGTCACCGTATTCGATCCCCAGCTCGTCGCAGGCACTGGCGAGGAGTTCGCTAGCGCTAAGCGCGGGATTCAGAATTATCGCGATATCGGTGTTATCCGGGAGCTGTTCCAGCAGGCAACGATTAATCGTGGTTTTACCGGTGCCTACCTCGCCAGTCAGCAGGATAAAGCCGCCACCTGCGCCCACGCCATAAAGCAGGTGCGCCAACGCGTCCCTGTGCCGCGGGCTCATGAACAGGTAGCGCGGGTTAACGGCTATCGAGAACGGGGCTTCGTTAAGTCCGAAATACTGGTAGTACATCGAGCGATTCGCATTCGCACCGAAAGAGAACCGACATTATGCACCAGCCGCCGGGGACTGTGCCATGCAGACACACCACTCTACTGGCCAGACTGCGCCTGCTTCTCCAGTTTGGCCAGGGCTGTCAGCGCTTCGTCGCACCACTGCAGGTACTGCTCGCCGTGACGAATGCCACCGAGAAGCGCCAGGTAAACGCCCTGACGCCGTATTGGAAGCGATTCCGGGTCGTCGTAGTGACTGCGTCGAATACGTTCGTACAGATAGAGTCGCTGCATCATCGCGTCACGGCGCTGCTCGATTTCACCGATCAGCTGAGAGACATTGTTGTCGCTCAGGTTGTACAGCTTGATCAGCAGGTCGTCTTTGCTCTCCTGGACCTTGCTTTTCTGGTACACCCAATCGGCGAGGGCATCGCGCCCAGGCCCGGTCAGGCCGTAGACAATCTTGTTGGGTTTCCCTGACTGGTTAACCTCTCGCTTGTTGAGCAGTCCAGCCTCGGAGAGTTTGCGTAACTCCTGGTAGAT
>Ga0213866_10000737_pt1 | contig 25439 bp, 35 predicted proteins | sample PICome_11_FD_160079 | JGI IMG/M metagenome (GOLD analysis project Ga0213866, IMG submission 160079) | Coastal seawater microbial communities near Pivers Island, North Carolina, United States - PICO284 | ecosystem: Environmental > Aquatic > Marine > Coastal | place: USA: North Carolina...
TGATAATAACAATCTTGTGTAAATATGCTTGCAAGGAGTAAAATTATGTTGATTGAATATGTTGCTGATCTCAAACAAGATCTTGAACTTGAACAGTTGATTGATGAAAATCTCATAGATGAATGGTTCCATCCATACAACGACACTTACATAATAGTCACAGAAAATGGTGACATCATACTAGATATACTAGAAAAACAAGGTATTGAACCCATTATAAAGGGCTAATCTAAGGTTCCTAATAAATAATAATATGAAAAGAGTAGATGACCCAAGCACACCACAAAAGACAGGAAAACGCAAGTATGGTACCAAAGAAGTACCTGGCGTTGTTGTGGGCAGAGACAAATTAGTTGTACCCCCAGAAGAAGTAGAACAACTAGCACAAATTGGTCTAAAAGACAAAGAAATTGCTGCATGGTTTGGTATTAATGATAACACACTTCGTTTTAATTTTAGCGTAGAATTACTAAAAGGCCGTGAAAAAATGAAAATGAGTTTGCGTCAAGCTATGATTAAAAATGCAACACATAACATGAATGCAGCACTACAGATATTCCTAGCCAAGAACTATTTAGGTATGAGTGATTCACCATTGGATGCAGAATCCAATGCTCCTTTGCCTTGGATAGAATCTGAAACTGTAGAAGTTGAAATTGAAGAATATGAGGAGATTGATGATGAAGAGATTGAATAAAGTTTGGTGGAAAGGCAACGACGGTTACTACAAAGAAATCAAACCACGTATGTGGGAAGGTCCATTTGAAGAATACGTAGAAGAAACAGTAACTGACTCAGATTATGCTAATCCAGAAGTATCTAGCGTAGAAGTAGAACGTGTAGTAGAAGTAGATGAGCAAATTAATTTAACGCCAGCCAAAAAAGTGGTTGACAAACCTTAACTTTGACGCTAAACTGTATATAACGGTAAGAAAATTAGTTGCTCTATCATTAACAGAGCTTGAATCTGTTATAAACTACATGCCCTGTGCTACCGTGGGGCACTCCTTTGAATTAAAGGCTCTTAATTGAGCCTTTTTTCTTGACTTATGATAAATAATAGTATATAATGTGTAATATAATAGGAGAATTAAAATGGCAACTAATACACAACTTTCAATAGAAATAATGTACAAGCTCAAAGAGTTTCTTAATAATGAAATTCGTCAGAATGGTGAAATACAAATCAATAATAACCGTATATGGAATGGCTGGCTACACAAAATGGACAATGAAGTATGGTATGGCATACTTCGCACATTACAACAATTAGAACGTGAACGCGGCGTACACTTTACAATACATCAAAGTGAAGCAGTGCGTCAAGGTCTAGAACTACTAGACAAATATTCAGATTATTATGACAAAGTACTTGACATGAACAATCGTCATGTCAAAGCCAAAAGTGTTGCTTGGAAATGTTTACACACTGTTAGAGAAATATGGAATACGGCAGTAGGTGAAGATTTACCAAATAGCAATGTCAGTCGTGTTAAAACAAATTTTGGAGATATATTTGAATGAAATACAAGTATGCAAACAGTAGTTATAAACCCCTAGCAGAAAATGAAAAAAAATGTAGTGGTAGACCTAAGGGAAGAAATCCTAGCCAATGGATGACAGGCCCAGATCCTCTAACACATGACAAACATTATGCCTATCTAAAACATAGAAGTCAAGCAATATATCGTGGCGATGATTACAATCTAACTTGGGAAGATTGGCAAGAATTATGGCCTGATGAATTGTTTCTACAACGTGGAAGAAGTTCAGACAGTTTGTGTTTGATGCTTGTTGACAGAGATTGTGCATGGGATATGGACAATGTTGAAATGGTTACAAGAGCAGAGCTAACACGTAGAACTCATCATGGAGAACGCAATAAATGTTAGATCCTAACTTTGATCCATATGAAGAATTATTACAAATCAAAACTACACTAAACAATCTTATTAATGCACACAATGAGATGAGTAACATGTTTGTTGACCTTAGCAGTCAACATCAAAGAGTTACTAACATGTTAGGTAGAGCACAAAAAGATATACAATTATTATACAAACAAATAAAAATACTCAAAGAAGATAATGCAACTAAGTGACCCGCAACGTATAGTAGCAGATGATCCATCACGTTTTAAGGTAGTTGTAGCAGGTAGACGCTTTGGCAAAACTTATCTTAGTATGCGTGAAATATGCTTTCGTGCTAGAATACCCAACCAAGAAATATTCTATATAACTACAAGTTATAGAGCGGCTAAAATGATCTTATGGAAGCCCCTCAAACGTAGACTAATGGATTTAAGATGGGTCAAGAAAATAAACGAATCAGAACTATCAATACTGTTGAAAAATGGTTCAACCATAAGCCTAAAAGGCGCAGAAGATCCAGACAAACTACGTGGTGTAAGCCTTTCCTATGCAGTTATAGATGAAGCCGCAGAATGTAAACTAGATGCATTGTGGGGAGAGATTGTACGTCCTGCACTAGCTGACCAAGAAGGTGGCGCACTGTTTATTGGCACACCCAAAGGTAAATCAAATCCATTATATGACCTTTATAATTTTGCAGGCGATGAAACAAATAAAGATTGGAGTGCATATCAGTTTACAACATTAGATGGTGGCTTTGTAAGTAAAGAAGAAATTGCAGCAGCCAAACAAGATATGAGTGAACGACAGTTCCGCCAAGAATTTCTTGCAACATTTGAAAGTTATGAAAACAGAGTTGCATGGGGCTTTGATAGAGAACAAAACTGCAAAGACCTACAAGATTATGATTTAAGAATTATACATGTTGGTATGGACTTTAACATCAATCCAGCATGTGCAACCATAGGTGTGCAAACAGACAAAGAAACACTGCACATAATAGATGAACTACAGATCTATAGTTCAAACACAGATGAAATGGCTGATGAGATAGAACGTAGATATCCTACTAGCAAAGTATTTGTATATCCAGATCCTAGTGGTTCAAGACGCCAAACGTCAAGTGGTGGTATGAGTGATCATACCATATTACAAAACAGAGGATTTGTTGTAAAAGCCCCTCGCAAACATGATCCTGTAAAAGATAGAATCAACGCTATCAATGCTCGTTTCTGCTCCGCAGAGGGCGAAAGAAAGCTATTTATTAGTAAAGCCGCTAAATACACTGTAGAAAGTTTGGACAAACATACATTTAAAGAAGGTACACAAGTGCCAGACAAAGACTCAGGATATGACCATATGTTTGATGCTCTAAGTTATTGTGTTGCATACATGTACCCAATAAGAAAGACAGTGAAGCAACAAGCACAACCTGTAAGTTGGGGCCATAAAATTGTATAAGGACACAACATGAACATAACAGATACCATTGAAAATCAAATTGATAGTATATTAACTGGCAACAATATTTACGTTGAATTGCAAGACCGCTGGATATACTATTTGCAAAGTTACCTAGGCGGTCAAGAATATTCAGATGCAGGACATCTAACCAAATACGTTAATGAAACAGCAGAACAATATCTTGCTAGATGCAGGACCACACCATTAGAAAATCACTGCTCAGCTGTTGTAAGTGTTTACAACAGTTTCTTATTTAGAAGAGCACCAGATAGAGACCTTGGACTAATAGAAGGCATGGGCGAAGTTGAAGAATTACTTCGTGATTGTGATTTTGAAAACCGCAGCCTCAATCAATTTATGAATGACTTGCACACATGGATGAGTGTGTTTGGCCATGCATGGGTTGTAGTAACACAAGCAAGTGTAGAAGCATACACACTTGCAGATCAAAGAGATCAAGGTGTAAGACCATACCTTTCAATGCTAACACCTCTTGCAGTGTTAGATTGGGAATATGACAGAATGCCAAGTGGCCGTTATGACTTAGGCTATTTCAAATATGTAGAAGATATTAATGGTAGTGTACGTGTAATCAAAGAATGGACCAAAGATGCTATCAAAACAACTACTGTAGATGCTGAAGAGGGTGTTATTGTAGATGAGTTGTTGGAAAATAATGAACTAGGTTATATACCAGCAGTTATATGTTATAACAAACGTTCAAGCCTACGTGGCATAGGTGAAAGTGATATTAATGATATTGCTGATCTACAAAAGTTTATCTACAATGCTACCTCAGAAGTAGAACAATCAATTCGTTTAAACACACACCCAAGCCTAGTAAAAACACCAGATACACAAGCAGGTATTGGTGCAGGTTCAATCATACATGTAGATGAATCAATGGACCCAGGCTTGAAGCCATATCTATTAGAATATACAGGTGCAAGTGTTGATTCAATTTATACTGCAATCAAACATGCAACTGATGCAATTGACAAATTAGCAAACACAGGCGCTGTTAGGGCAACAGAAAGTCGTACAATGAGTGGAGTAGCAATGGAAACGGAATTCCAATTACTAAACAGCAAATTGTCAAACAAAGCAAATTCAATCACACTTGCAGAAGAAAATATATGGCGCATAATTTGTGATTATCTAGGCAGACAGTGGACTGGCTCAATTGAATATCCTGGTTCATTTAACATTCGTGATACTGAAAGTGAAATAAATCAGTTACGCATAGCAAAAGATACTGCAACTTCAAGTAAAGTTATGGAATACATTGATCGTCAAATACTTGATTGGATGGATGTTGATGAAGAAGTTGATTTATTTGAACCACATGTTATGCAAAATCCTGAAACGGGCGAAACACGCATAGCGCAAACAATGGACGAACACTTAGAGCTGGCTGCACAAGGTTGGATACATCCAGAGGAGTAATTAATGCCAGTAATGAAATGTGCAAATGGTGGTTATAAATGGGGAGCATCAGGCAAATGTTTTCCAACAAAAGCACAAGCAGAAAAACAGGGGAGGGCAATCATGGCAAGCCGTGGAAAAAAGAAGAAGAAAAAAGGCGGATCTAGAGGCAAATAATTGGAATGAATACTTTTATAGTATTCGCAAAGTTTGTCCATGGAGTTATAGTGCTTGGAAATCTAACAAAATAGACATTGTTAGGTGGACAGGTGTTGTTTATGATCTAGGAGAACTAGAAGCTAGATGTTATGTGTTAGACAGAAAGCCTAGACTTCTAAAAAAAATAGAAAAACGTCTAAACGAACAAAGATCACACGAGGAATGGTTGCATAGTCATCCTTCATTTGGACCAAATGCTACACCACAACCTGTTCTTATACAGCAAGACTATGCAAAACTAGCACAAGCAAGGAAAAAATACTATGGCAACGTATTATAGATCACAATGCAAAACAGATTGTTCAGGACATCGTGCAGGGGCAAGATATGCACGTCGTGGTGGACGCAGTCTAACAAGAAGTAGTAGTAGTTTTAACAAAGGTATGCGTATTGTACAAGGACAACTCAAGAAAAAGGGTGTGCGTACAAGAATGGGCATAACTAAACGTAGCAAATAACCGTAATAAAGGTGGTTTTGCAACATTTAGATAAATAATTTTATAATATTAACTCTATAAGGAGGCGAGGTTAACAATGGACCATAATACAGAAACATTGGCTATGAATGAAAGTGCAACTGAGGCACCAGCCACAACTGAAACTCAGGCAGAAGCAAAAACTTACACACAACAAGAAGTTGACAATATGATGGCTCGTATGCGAGGATCAATTGAACGTAAAGTTCTTAAACCTTATCAAGAATTAGGTGATCCAGAAGAGCTTAGAGCACTCAGAGATGCGGATGAAAAACGCAGACAAGAAGAGCAACTCAAGCGTGGGGAGTTTGAAAAGACTCTACAAGAATTAGCTTCTAAAAAGGATCAGGAGATTCTAAAAAGAGACGAGATTATTAAGGAATACAAGGTAAATTCACCACTGCTTAATTCAGCAGCCAAATACAAAAGTGTTAATCCTGAACAGGTGCAAAACTTATTGGCAAGAAGTGTAAGACTTAATAGTGAAGGAGACGTAGAAGTAGTAGATAGTGCAGGAAGTGTTCGCTACAATGATTCAGGTGCACCTATTGGTGTTGATGATCTAGTTAGAGAATTCCTAGATGCGAATCCGCATTTTGTACAACCTACACCTACAACTTCTAACACCAAAAGCAATCAAGGAACTGGTGTAGGTTCTGAGGCTTTTGATCTTGCAAGTTTAGATTTAACCAATCCTGAACACAGAAAAATGTACAAACAAGCCCGTATAAAGGGTTTGATATAAAATAGCCAATATTAAGGAGAAATTATTATGGCAAACGAATATCTTTCAGGCTTTAGCTTAGAAGGTCTAGTAGTACCTACAAAAGCCGCAACGATTTACACTGCTCAAGAGCAGTCTTTGTTCCTAGGTGGACAACTTGTTCCTATGGTCAATGTACCAGCAGGTTCACAATCAGCTCAAGTACCAGTACTTGGCGAAGTAACAGCTTCTTCAATCACAGATGATTCAGCTAACACTGACCTAGCTGCTCAAGTTATTGCAGATACTGTTGCAACTATCCCAGTTAACCTATATGCAGCTCGTTCTGTTGTACGTGACTTGGGCGGACTTGATCCAAACGAATTGGGTCGTGTACTTGGTAACGCTGTTGCTAAGAGCTTTGACACAGCAGTTCTAACTGCTATGGCAGCTGACCTAACAGAATCTACAACTGACTCTGTACCAATGACAGCTGATGCAATCTTTGACGCTGTTGCACAAATCCGTGCTAATGGTGAAATGGGACAACTTTATGGTATCCTTTCTACTTCAGAAGCAAGCAACTTAATGAAAGCACTATACACTGACGGCAACTTTGCTGGTGGTGACTTCCAAACTGAAGCTCTACGTAATGGTTACGTAGGTAGTTTTGCTGGTGTACAGATGTTCCAATCTGCACTTGTTCCAGCAGCACACAGTGGCTTCATCTTTGGCCCAGATGCTTGCAGAATTGCTATGCAGAAGAATGCTGACATTGAAGTTCAGCGTAGAGCGGCCGCAGTTGGTAACGACGTTGTAGCATCAATTCACGCAGGTGTTGGTGTTGTTGACGGCAACCGTGGTGTACAGTTAATCAACGTAGCGTAAGGGGACCAGTAATGGCATTTATTACTGAAGATGATGTAATAATATCTTTTGCAGAATACAGTGATGTATTAGAAAAGGATAAGCGTCTATTTGACAGTAATGAAGGCTTGACTGACGATGTAGTTGAAGAAGCATGTATTAGAGCTACAGAACGCATTCTATCAAGATTGCGTTCTAGTACGTGGTGGAGAAGTTATTATCTAGAACGTACTACTACACCTCTAACTAGCTATAGTGATATACCATCACTTGATCCTAGTAAGATCATTTCCAGAACCAGTGATTTCACAGAACTATGTGTTTACTGGGCATTAGCAGAATATATTCTACCACAAGTAGCAGATTTTGGTAATGAAGAGGATAGTGAAAAGAACAAGATGTCTTGGTATTCAAATAGATACGAAGGGTTGTTTGGTGAACTAATACAAGCAGGCGACTGGTATGATTTTGATGACGACGGTACAGTCCAATCAGATGAAAAAGACGCAGGCGTTTATAATTTAATAAGGGTTAGATAATGAGGACTCAAGTTATTGATAAAATTAAGGATCTAGCACTAACAGGTTACAATGTTAGCGTTGAATCTCCTTATGATGATAGCGGAAATCCTCTTTATATAAAAGATCCAAAAGTCTTTTATATTGACCACACCCAAACTGTACAAGAACCATTGTTCTTAGGTTTGGATGGATTGAATATAAACAATTCTACAACTTCAGTTACTGTTTACTTTACAGTTGACGCAAAGAACGTTCCAGCAAACTATGAAACTACAATCAATAGTTTGAAGGGCATAAAAGATACTATCAGTTTTGATGGTAGTGTTACAAGAAATTGTAACGTTAGTACTTCATACGAATCAGATTTAATGATTAGTGAGGTGGAATATAATTTTACTAGGATAACATAAGGAAAAAGCAATGGCGAATTACATATATCCAGCACCAGGCGTCACAGGAGTTGAAGCTACTCTTACACTAGAGATTGAAGCGGATGCAACTAATGACCAATTAGTGGTGCCAAGTTTACAGGACATTACTGTAAACGCAGCCAATGACGTCTTTACATGGACGCAATTGGATGAAGGTTCTAAAAAGCAAGTTGCAACTACTGCAACTAACAGCCTTTCAATGAACCTTGTACTTGACCAAACTACTTTCTTTGGTACAGCAGGCTCAGGATCTACTGCTTCAGCAGCAGGCGTCTTTGGCATGTCAACCCAAAAGGATCTAGTTAGTTTTGAACTCTACCTTGGGGATGAGTCAGACGGTAGCACAGGTAAGACAATAAGTGGCACAGGCTACATTACTGGTCTTGCTCCAACTGTTACTGCTGATGCACCAGTTTGGGTGTCACCAATTACTATTACTGTAACAGGTGACTACACAGTAGCTTAACACTCAAGAGCTTGAGGGCGTAAGACGGGAAGAGGGGCTTTTGCGGCCCCTTTTTCTTTGATAAGATAAATATAATTGAAGGATAGATTTATGGATATTATAGATTCAAAGACAGATGAAGAGATTATTCGCAGTATCATTGCAGAAGTTGCAAAAGCAAACAATGAATTGAACTGCGCACAAAATGATATTAAGAAAGCAAGAAATAGACTTGCATTTCTTATCATGCTAACAAATAAACTGATTGACAGACAAGGAGATTAACAGATGAAACTACAACAATTAGCAAGCAAACCCCAATTAGTCAAAATTGTACTTGACGACGAAGCAACAATTAAACAATACGAAGAACCAATTGAGTTTTACGTACATGACCGTCAAGACATGGAGACTTTTCTTAAATTAGCAACACTAGAAGGTAATAATGACATCAGCAAAATTGCTGATATTGTCAAAGATCTAGTTATGGATGAAAAAGGTAAAAAAATTATGCAGGATGGTGTGTTGTTACCACCTGAAGTAATTGTAAAGGTTGTAGAAAAAACAATTAATAACTTGGGAAACCAGGTAGCCCAGACTGGAGCGAAATAACACCAGAACAAAACGCTTGGATAACATTAGATTTTGTTGCCAAGCGTTATGGTAAATTACCAAGTGAAGTTCTTAGTTTGGGCAGTAGCATAGATATTAATTGTGCTATTATGAGTGTAGGGTATGAAAATTACCTAAATGAAAAGCACAAAAATGATGGTGGTAAGCCATCTCATAAATATAGTACAGAACAATTACAATCTATGATTGACAATGTAAGAAAGAGGGCAGCCAATGGCAGTGAAAATCAGTAAAAATACGATGGGGCCAAGTATAGGTAAGATTGTTGCAAGGTTTGACAAATTGCCAAAAGAAGCATATGACTATTGGAAGAAAATTACTCCAAGAGATACTGGCAATGCAAAACGTAGAACTAGATTACAAGGGCGTAAAATTAAAGCCAATTACAATTATGCTGTACCTCTAGACAAAGGTTGGAGTAAACAAGCGCCTAGAGGCATGAGCGAGCCAACTGACAAATATATTAGGCAACGCATAAAGCGTAGTATACTGAGGAAATAAGTATGGCAGATTTAACATATACAGTTGATGTAAACACCGCAGGCGCCCAGCGAGCATTAAGCGGATTAAAATCTAGTATAGGAGGTATTGCATCAGCATTTGCAGGTGCATTTGCATTGACAGAAATAGCAAATGTATCAGCTAGATTTGAAGATCTTAGAACTACACTTGGTGTTTTATATAAAGATGTAGAAACAGGTGCACAAGCATTTGATCAAATCAAACAATTTGCCACAGAAAGTGTCTTTAGTGTAGAAGATTTAACCGCTACTGTTGTAAAATTAAAAGCAGCAGGTTTAGAACCTACTATAGACCAATTACGTTTATTTGCTGACGTATCTAGTGTTAGTGCTGATAGTGTAGGTGCATTACAAGCTATTACAGACTTATTTGCAAGAACTACAGAAGGTGGTTTAGGACTTGAAGACCTAAACAGACTTGCTGATAGAGGTATTCCTGTCTTTAAAATCTTAGGTGATAGATTAGGCATATCAAGATTAGAAATATCAAAATTAGGACAAACTGCAGAAGGTGCTCAAGCTATATTAGCAGCACTTACAGAAGGATTAAGTGAAACATTTGATGGCACTAGTGCTGCAAGGGCAGGTAATTTAAGTCAAGCATTTAGTAACCTACAAGATGCAATAGCAAATGCTGCTGATGCAATAGGTGAAGGCGGGTTTAATGATGCATTAACTGATGCAATAAACGGTGTTACAACATTTATAGGAAAAAATGAAGCACTTATAAAAACTATTGGTGAAGCATTAGGTATTGCAATAAGATTTGCAGCAGATAATTTAAAATATCTTGCAGCTTTAATGGCAGGTGTATTTTCAGCAGCAGCAGCTGGTAGAATTATTGCTGTTGTAGGTGCTGTTGTACAACTTGCAAAAGGTTTTAGAGACGCCGCAATAGCAGGTACTTTATTACAAGGTGTTACTGGTATTGGTCTAGCAAAAGTTGCTGCAGGTGTTGCTGCCGCTTTAGGAACTGTAGCACTTATTGAAGAAGCAACAGGTGATGCTAGTGCTAATATTGATCAATTAAGACGTGATGCAGAAGCTCTTTCAGATGGCCCATTAATTGGTCCACTAACTGCACCTGAAGTACCAGAAATAACTACTGGTGATTCACAATCTCAATTACAAATTATAAAAGATCAACAAGATGCAATAACAAGAAGTGCTATTAATTATTTTGATACATATAGAAATGGTGTAAATGATCTTATAAATGCAGTTGAACAAGAAAGTCAACTTCTTCAATTAACTGAAGAACAAGCCAATGTACAAAAAGGTTTAAATAATTTTTCTCAGCAATATTATAACACTGTACGTCCTTTACAACAAAAATTAACAGAATTAAAATTAAAAGACACAGATGAAGCTAGAACACAAGCTGCTGAAATAGAACGTCAAATTGGTTTAATTACTGATCTATATAATACTAGTAGTGATAGATTAAGAGAGACACTTGAATTACGTGAATTAAATCGTCTTGCAGAAGAAAAATCATTATTACTAACAGAAACAAGATTAAATCTAGAATCTGATTTGAATGATTTAGTCAGACAATCGTCAAGAGAATTACGTGATTTATCTTTATCACCTTTAGAACGTGATTTACAACAAATTAATTACGAAGTTGAAAACACATTAATGGCAAGTATTAATCGCCTTAAACAATCTTGGCGCAATGGCGTATTAACTACTGATGAATATATTGCAGGTATTAAAGCATTAGAAGAACAAGCTAAACAAGCGGAAGACACATTAAGAGAAAATGCTCTTAAAACACGTGAAACACAACGCTCATTTGCATATGGTTGGAAAGAAGCATTTGAAAGTTATGCAGAAGATGCAACTAATGCAGCTAAAGCCGCAGAACGTATTTTTGAAAAAACTACCAAAGGCATGGAAGATGCTATTGTAAACTTTGCCAAGACTGGTAAGTTTGAATTTAAGAGTTTAGTTAATAGTATCTTAGAAGAATTGTTACGCAGTCAAATACAACAACTATTTGCAGATATATTTGGTGTATTTGGAAGTGGTGGCAGAGGTTCAGGTGGATCTAACTTCTTTAGTGATCTATTTGCAGGCTTCTTTGCAAGTGGCGGATTGATTCCATCAGGTAAGTTTGGTGTTGTAGGTGAAAATGGTCCTGAACTAGTAAGTGGTCCTGCTCAAGTTACACCAATGACAGGCGGTACTGCTGTTACATATAATATTAATGCTGTTGATGCAAGTAGTTTCAAATCAATGGTGGCAAGAGATCCAGGATTTATTCACGCAGTGGCACAACAAGGTGCTCGCAAGGTACCAGTAAGGAGATAAACAGATATGAGTTTTCAATGGGTATTTGATAACGCAACAGATTTAAGTATTAACAGATTAGATACAGTTGCCAGCACACAAGCAAGAGATGGTACTATAAAAGCAACCAGTAGAGGTACACCTAAAAAGATCTTTACTGTTACACTACCAGACGGTCCTAAATGGAGTGATAATATTTCAAACATAGAAGCAATTGAAGCATTAGATCGTCATACAACAGATAATATTACAATAGATTATGCAGTACATGATTGGTATTATAATTTTACAGATCCAGGCGTAGATGAAGAAGCATATACAGTTATTTGTATAAGTTTTCCGCAATGGAAAGTATTTGGTTATGATCAAATCAGTTGGGATGGCCCATTTGTATTTGTGGAGGTATAAATGGCGAATTTAGACGCATATACCAGCGTAAGAACTGCACTATTTGTAAGAATAGATGTAAATGAATATAGAACTACTAGTTCAGGATCATTTGCACCACAAATTCTAACATTTAGTGATTATGATACTACGTTTAATATCAATGGTTATGATTATACACCACTTGGCGAGTTTCTAACTATTACGCCAACCACAAGTGAATTACGTCCAAGTTCAAATAGTATATCTATTAGTATAAGTGGTGTTCCAACAGATAATGTTGCTGAAGTTTTATACAGCAAAATTAAAGGAAGCCCAATAAAAATATATCGTGGTTATTTTGATGTAAGCACAGGCACGCAAATTGGTAGCACAGAAGGTAGATTCTTTGGTAGTATAAACAATTTTAGTATTTTGGATGAATTAGATGTTACGGCTAGATTCAGCACAAATATTATTGAATTTGAATGTGCTAGTTCAGTAGATACACTAGCACAAAAATTAACAGGTAGAAAAACCAATCCACAAAGCCAACAAAGATTTTATCCAAATGATTTATCAATGAATAGAGTGCCAACACTTAAAGGTACAAAGTTTAAATTTGGAGCGCAAGAATGAGTTTTATAGATACATTAGGCGGATTAGCAAAAAGCGCATATGGATTTCTAAGTGGCAAAGGTATTGCCAATAGTTTAGCAAGAACTGCTATATTAGGTTATGCATTGAATAGAACAATAAGCAATGCCAACAAAGCAAATGAACAACCTGATCCTGGTACAGAAGTTCTTATTGATCCAGACACAGAATATAAAATACCTGTAGTATATGGTAGTGCATATATTACTGGTAAAATTACAGATGCTGTAATGGCAGATAACAACACTACAATGTGGTTATGTCTTACCCTTTGTGAAAAGACTGGTAAACTAATTGATGATACACAAAGTGTTATAAGTTTTGATGAAGTTTATTTTAATAATTTTAGATTAAGTTTTGGTAGTAATGGTTATAGTGTAGATTATATTTGGGATGATAGCAATAATAATTCTGATGTATGGGCAAATCAAATAGAAGTATATCCATTTAATGGTGGTTCTACAAGTCCTGTATATTTTACTAATGAAACTACAGGTAACACACAAAATGCATATGATATTATGCCAGGTTGGACCAGTAATCATACAATGGATAATTTAGTATTTTGTATTGTAAGAATCAATTACAATAAATTTAAGAAACTTACTAATATTGGTGAAATGAAATTTAAACTTACCAATACAATGAGTCAACCAGGTGATGTGTTGTGGGATTATATGACTAATACACGTTATGGTGCAGGTATAAGTCAGGAGATCTACAAACAATGAGCAGCTTACAAGATCTAAACACCTATTCAACAAATACAATTACTTTTACTGATAACCGTCCTAGTAGTGTTATATTAAGTTATCCAACTGCTAGAGATGTTAATCGTGTTATAACTACTAAAACAATAACATTACAAAGAAAAATTGATATTGTAGAAATAATAAAACCTAATCTTGCACTAGTACAATTTATAGTTACTGTACCTGTTATAGGTCATACAATAGACTTTGGTACTTTACCTAGTGGAGTAACATTAACAACTGTAGATAACACACATACAATTAGTGGTATAGATAGTGTGAGTGATTGGGACGCAATAAAAGCACCAACTATAACATTACCAAATGATTTCTTTGGTAATTTCTTTTGTACAGCTATAATAAAATATTATGATAACCAAGCAATTCAATATGTAGAAGTAGAATGGCAAGATGGTATTGATGCACCACAAGTGTTAATGGAACCTTCAATTTCAATAAGTGTTACACCTGATGTTATTTGGGGTGGTGAATCTATACTGCAATCTTCGTTTACTATAATTACAGGACTTAAAGATATTTTCTTAGTAAGTACAGGTAGTATTAGTATTGATAGTAGAATAGATTGGGTATCATTGGCTGCAAATTTACCTGCTATAGCAAGTATAGATGCAGAATTAAGTGTAACACCTGATTTAGAACCAGTGTTAAGTATAAGCAATCCAAATAATAATACAACAGATATAAATGATGATTTTGGATTAATGGGAATTACAGCAGACAGCGATTATATTGTTGTAGGTGCCCGTCTTGAAGATGATAATAGTACAGGTGACGCAGGTATTGCATATGTATTCAGTGCAACAAATGGTAGTTTAGTTTACACATTAGAAAATCCACAAGCAACAACTGCAGATTATTTTGGTTTTAATGTTGCACTAACATCAAATTATATTGTTGTAAGTGCTAACCAAGAAGAAGGTGCAGATGGCAATGATGGTGCAATTTATATCTATGCTAAATCAGATGGATTATTAGATCATACAATTGAATCTCCAGCAGCATCAGGTAATTCATATTTTGGTACACATTTAGCAACTATAGATTATGCTAATGATAAAGTTGCTGTTTCACAACCAATTCAAGACAAAGTATATTATGATGTAGATTGTAGTACAGGATCATTAAATGCAGGTAGTGTAATTACAGAAAGTGGTATCTTTGATCCTAGTATTCCAAATCCATATAATGTATTTGATGCACATGGAGGTTGGTTTATTGCAGGAGAACCACAAAATTATCAAGTTAATATTTGGCAAGGTGGTACTAAACAGTATACACTTAGTGAAACAGATACAGCAACAGATAGCTTAGGTAGATTTGGTGGTGCAGTTGCAATCAGTGATAGTTATTATGCTATTGCAGGTTATAGTACAAATAATGGCGATGGTAGAGTATGGGTTGGACAACTTAGTGATGGTGCAATATTAGGTGAAATAGATTGTCCTGTAGGAATTGGATCACCTCCGTCTGATGGAAAAGAAAGATTTGGTTTTGATATAGAATTAACTGATGATTATTTGATGATAACTGTTGAATCAATAGTAAAATCAGATATTGAAGGTAGAGTATGGATATATGATCCAGCAACTCAAGCAGCTATTCCAGAGAAAAAAGTATATCCACCAGATTCATTAATTACACCTGAAGGTGAAAGCGGAGATATTCCAATATTTGCACAATATATTGGTACTGACAAACAAGATCGTGTTATTGCACGTGGTAAAGATTATGAAGGTAATCAATACGTATACGTATATGATTTAGGTATAGCTTAAGGATTAACAGATGGCAGATAGAACACAATTTGAAATTAATGGCGTAATAGATACAAACAACAGTGTGTTAGATAATCTTAATGCATTAGCAAATGCTGCTGGATGTTTTCTTACATGGGATCCAAATGAAGGTAGATGGATTGTTATATTAAACACAACTACTGGTAGTATAAAATCATTTGATGATTCAAATATACTTGGTGATATAAATGTTAGCGGTAGTGGATTAACAGAACTTTATAATGCAGTTAGTGCAAAATTTCCAAATAAAGATACAAGAGATACAACTGATGTTGTAGAATTAACAACACCTGATGCAGATAGATTTGAAGAAGAAATTGATAACACATTAGAAATAACTTTACCATATACAAATGATCCTGTGCAAGCACAATATATTGCAGCAAGAGAATTAAAACAAAGCCGTTTAGATCTAATCATTGAATTTGCTACAAATTTTGAAGCAAACACACTTAAAGCAGGTGATGTTATTGATGTAACAAATGTAGGTTTAGAATTTACCAACAAATTATTTCGTGTTATACAAGTAGAAGAAACAGATGAAGATGATGGTAATTTAATATTTAATATACTTGCACAAGAATATGATGAAGATATCTATACTGTAAATGATTTAGAATATGATTATCGTAGTAATTTTACTGGAATTAAATCAGTAGTATTCAATGAAGAAATAGCAGCTAATGATGACATTGATTTTGGTAATCAAATGGCACGACTACTTGCTGCAAACTTAGGTGTTGGTTTATTAAGAAGTTTCTTTACAAGTGATCCTGATACTGGTGAAGTATTAACTCAAGGTATAGAATTTGCAAATCAAGATAATCAAGAATTATTAGAAGCAGGTGCTAAAAAACCTGATTTATCTCATACACTTACTGATTCACAAATATGTTCTGGTTTTGAAGTTAGTGTTGATTTAGATTGGGCAACAGATTGTGATGTTTGTCTGTTAAACACACCTAGTTATACATATGATTATACTATTACAGGAGCAACAGCAAGCGAAGTTAATGTTGATTTAGAAGGTACAGTTACTTTAACTGAAAAAACAGGATCATTTTCATTTATTCCAACAGTAACAGAACCAAAAACTATTACTGTTACAATTGGTAATGATAGTACAGCTATTGATGTTTCACCAGCTCCTGAAATTTATGCATCAAATGTAGTTGCAAGTAGTACAACTATTACAGAAGGTGATACAATTACGAGTGTAACTGTAACAACTGTAGGTGTTGATAATGGTGATACTATTGATTATACTATATCAGGTAGTGCTTCATCAAAAGTAAGTTCTCCAGCTTTAACTGGTACAGTAACTATTAATTCAAATACAGGTACCTTAGGTCCAATTATTACAACTGATAATAGTGCATATAATGAAGAAGAAGAATTAATTATAACATTTACATATCCAGATGAACCAATAGATTATGGTTGTGGATTAGGTGTTAACAGTGTAACAATTATTGTTGAAAATAATGACACAACAGGTCCTATTACACCAGATATTCCTAAACCTGGTGATTATGATTGTGAATATGTACAAGTACCTATTATATGGTGTGGTACATTTGATCCTGATACACAATATATTAAAGATATTGAAGTAAAGAAATATGCATACTTGCCAGTAGCACAAGCACCTATAAGAGCAACAGCAGTACCAACAGCAGTTACAATTACCAATCCAGGTACAGCAAGTGCTGCAATTAGTATTACAACAACTACAGACATTGATACTTTTAGTACAGGTATTGGTGGTGCATCAATTAATGTTATTACTAGTTTTAATACACCGCCATCAGGAGGTGATACAATGATAACAGGTACTACTACTACATTCTTTGGTTACTGGTAAAACTTTTTTGAACTTTTTTTGACTTTTTTCAGCTTTTTTTCATGATTTTTGAAGATTGGACTAAATACATACAAGCAGACAATCATACTTGGTTGTCTGTTTCGTCAAACAAGCAGACAACATATATTATACAAGGAGATTATTATGTCAGCAGCAAGTGATTATCTTGAACTTAAAGTCCTAGACCACGTTTTAGGCAACACAACTTATACTCCAGCAAGCACACTTTATCTAGGTCTTTGGACCGCAGATGATGGCCTAGAATCAGGTACTGTTACTTCAGAAGTATCAGGCGGTTCTTATGCACGTCAATCAATTACTTTTGACGCAGCTTCAGGCGGGTCAGCAGACTCAGCGGCTACTGTTACTTTCCCAACTGCAACTGCAAACTGGGGAACAATTACTCATGTTGCAATCATGGACGCATCTACTTCAGGTAACGTGCTATTCCACGGTTCTGTAACAACTTCTAAGACAATTGAAAGCGGAGATACTTTCCAAGTATCAGCAGGCAACCTAACAATTAGCCTAGCTTAATTTGTTATTAGGGTGTCAGTACAGTGCTGGCACCCTAATTTTGTTTACTAACGAGGAGAAAAGCCAATGGCAACTATTGTAACAAGAGCAGGTAAAGGATCACAGCTATCATGGAATGAAGTTGATGCCAACTTTACTAATCTTAACGACGACAAAGTTGAATTAACAGACCTAAGTGTCACGCAAAATAGTGCCAGCGGTAATGGCACACTTACATATAGTAATAGTACAGGTGTGTTTACTTACACTCCACCAGATTTATCAGGTGCAGGCGGACTTTCAAACGTAGTAGAAGATACAACACCACAACTAGGTGGCAGTTTAGATGTAAACAGCCAACAAATTGTTTCTACTTCAAATGGTAATATTGTACTAGCACCAAACGGTACTGGTAAAGTTAAACTAGACGAAGTGTTTTGGCCTAAACTTCCAACTACTACAAGTTCAGGATATACTGGCACAGTTAGTGCTATAGATGATTTTGCATCAACTTTAGAATTAGATAGCACATCAGGATTAAGTGTTGATGATGTTATACAATTTAATGGTTCAGACGTTATTAGTTCAGGCTTATCAGATTACACAGATTATTACATTGTTGATATTGATGGATTTAATATTCAAGTATCGTCTACTCAAGGTGGCTCAGCAGAAACATTAACAAACGTTGATCCAATATCAGACTTTAACTGGGAAGTTGCAGGCACTACTACAATTGATATTAGTGGTGGTGAAGTTCTTACTATTGCTGCAAACCAAACACTAAGTTGGAGTACGCCAAGTGCAGGTATTTCAAATCTTGTTGAAGATACAACACCACAACTAGGTGGTAATTTAGATACTAATACCAAGAATATTGCCTTTGGTGATAGTTCTGTACCAGGTACAGACAATACCTTAATATTTGGTGCAAGCAATGATCTTTTAATATATCATAATACTGTTAATAGTGTTATATCAGAAGAAGGCACAGGTAAATTAGAAATTAAAGGTAGTCAAGTAGATATAACTGATACAGCTGGAAATGTTGGTATAAGAGCAAGTGCAACAGATACTAGACTTTTTCATCTTAGTAGTTTAAGATTACAAACTACAACTACTGGTATTAGATTATGGGATGGTATTGACGGCCAAGGTCATGAAGTTGCAGATATTCAATTAGAAGATTATGCAGAAACTGTATATTCACTAGGCTCAACTGATTCGCCAACTATTACAGTTTCAAACGGAAATGTACAAACGGTAACAATTACAAGTGGATTGTCATTGCCAGCATTTTCAGATGCAGCAACAGGACAAAGTGTAACATTATTAGTTACAGGTTCAGGTACTGCAACTGGAACAGCAGCCTATAAATTTGCAGGTGGCAATACCACACTTACTTCTTACAGTGTTGTAAGCGTATTTTATGATGGCACAACTTATTGGGCCTCTATTGCAACAGATTTCCAATAAGGAGTAACTGAATGTTTGGAGCAAGTAGATTAGCATACCTAGCAAAGACAGCAGCGGCAGGCGGCGCAACATACCGCTCAGATACATATTCTAGTAATGTATATCTTGCACTACCCTTTGATAGTACAAATCAATTTGATGATGTTAGTCCTGAGATTAATAGTAGTAGTACACAGGCAACTGCTAGTAATGGTCCAAACAGTTCAATAACTTCTACACAAGTTAAGTGGACATCTACACCAAATTATACCAATGCATTTGAAAATGGTGGTGAAGTTTCTGGTGTGGCAAGTTCTTCTTACGCATTAAGCACAAGTATACCAAGTGTTAGCGGAACTTATGTTGTAGAAGGTTGGTTTTATGCCAATGATAACAGAAGTAATTATAACTGGACATTAAGTAGTGCTGATTCAGGAGGACGTTGGTTGTTTAGTTTTAACACTACTACAACTATTACTTTTGGTAGCGAAAACAATATTGGCATTGGTACAGGATGGGCACATGTAGCTGTTGTATGTGATAGTGGTACTAGAAGATTATATGTAAATGGTTTATACAAAGGTCAGTGGACTAGCAGTAACACTGGATTTAGTACATTGCATGTTGGTCAATTTAATGCAGGTGATACTAGAGATTTTGATGGACATATTCAAGATCTACGTGTTACTATTGGTAGTAATAGAGGTTATACTGGTACAAATACAGGATCAGCTAACTTTACATTGCCAAACAGTATAGTGGAGAGTTTCTAATGATTTATACAATAAAATATGAAAAAAATGGAATAGAAACTACTCAAGAATATGAGTGGACTGAAGAAAAAACTTGGATAGAAATAAAACAAATTACAGATACTTTAGATTTTGATAATATTCTTTTCCAAGGTTACATAGATAATGAGGATCAAATATGAGTACAATAGTAACAAGAGCAAGTAAAGGTTCACCGCTTACATATGCTGAAGGTGATGCTAACTTTACAAATTTAAACAATGACAAATTAGAAAATGTCAGCGAGGATACAACACCTACGCTTGGTGGAGAACTTGATGCCAACAGTAACAAAATTGTAAATGTTACTGATCCTACTTCTGCTCAAGATGCTGCAACAAAAGCCTATGTAGATAGCGCAACATCTACAATAGACGAAGCAACAAAAATAAAAGCTACAGTAGATAATAAAAGTGGCGGCACACTAGCTAAAGGAACTCCAGTATATATTACAGGTGCAACAGGTAACACATATCATGTTGATGCTGCAAGAGCAGATACAGCCAGCAAAATGCCAGCAGCTGGTGTATTAGCACAACAATTAACTGCTGATCAAGAAGGTGAAATGATTATTGCTGGTTTTATTAATGGCGTTGACACAAGTACATTTACAGCAGGTGATGAAATTTATGTAGGTGCAACAGGTGGTTTTGTTAATTCAGCACCTACAGGCGAAAGCAATTTAATACAAAAATTAGGTGTAGTTTCAACAATTGATTCTACAAATGGTGCAGGATTAGTTCAAGGTGCAGGTAGATCAAATGCAGTACCTAACCTAGATGATGATCAATTCTTCCTAGGCAATGCCAGCAACCAAGCAGTAGCAACAGATTTTTCAGTAGCAGTACAAGCAATTAGTATTGATTATACAGACTTGAGTGTGTCAACAACCGCTGCAGGATCAGCAGCACTTGCATATAACAATACTTCAGGTGTGTTTACATATACACCACCTGATTTAAGCAGTTATCTTACAACTGAAACAGATCCAGTTGTAGGTGCAATCACAGGTATTGTAAAAGCAGATGGCGCAGGCAATATTTCAGCAGCAGTTGCAGGTACTGACTATCTTGCAAGTTACACAACTGAATTATCAGAAGATACTTCACCAGTACTAGGTGGAAATTTAGATGTAGGCAGTAGTTCAATTGTTTCTTCAAGTGCAGGAGATATTGCAATTACACCAGATACAACAGGTAAAATTATACTAGATGGATTAAATTGGCCAACATCAGATGGTACTAGTGGACAAGTATTACAAACAGATGGATTAGGACAATTAAGTTTTGCTACACCAAGTGGAGGATCTAGTGGTATACCATGTGCTATTGGATTAGTAATGAATGGTTCAGAAACTGCATATACATCTTTGACTATCAATAGTGCAGGTCAAGCCAATCCTATAGTAATTCAAAATGATGGTGGAATTTCAGGCATAAGCACAGGATCGCAAACTATTAGTGGTAATACAGTATATACTTTTACACTTCCTGCAGGAACTTGGTGGATTGAATGGCCTCCAATGTCTACAGATGGTGGTTATTCAAATATTATGTATCGCGATTATACAAATAGTGCTGATTTGATGAGTCCAACTTTGCAAGGATCTAGTGGATATATTATGAATAGTACAAGTCAACGATGGATGGGTGATATGTCAGGTTATTTTACAATAACAAGTAGTACAGAAATATACCTTCAACAAGATGGAACTAGTAGTAGTATACCATATAGTTTGTATAATGCTGCTTGGATGTTTCCAATATTTGTAAAGTTTTGGAAATTAGCTTAATATAAGGAAATAATTAGATGGATCAGTATTACGTAGATGAAGGTTACTGGGTAGATGGTTATGCTGGTTATCTAGCTGAAGCTGTTATACGACTTAGTCCTTACATTGACGAAAGTTATATAGATGCAGGTTATTTTGAAGATCAAGGTGTTGTTACAGGACTAAGTATAGATTTTGATGTTGTTATTAATCTAGAAGCAGAAGAATTAACAGCAGTAGCTTCTATGTCTATTGACATAGGTGTAATTAAACAATTTGATGTTGATTTTGGTGCAGCATTTACTCCAACTATAACTGTAAATGCAATTAAACGTCCTGATGTATTTGTAGAAAGTGCGTTTACACAAACTGCTGATGTTAATATTACAGCAAGTGCAGAAAGTCTACTTGAATACTTTGCAAATCTAGATGCCCAGGCCGCAAGATTGCGCAGTATTTCTGAAACTCTAGACGCACAATTCAATCAATCAGCGGCAGGTACTCTTACTAAAGATTACTCCGCTGATTTTGCATCTGTAGCCTCTATAAATGCAGATGTAACACGCATACACCCAGGTGCAGCTACATTTGATAGTGCATTTACACAATCAGCAACAGGTGATAAATTTAAAGGCCTAGTAGGTGAACAATTAGATAGTGCATTTACAATAGATCTAGTATTAGGTGTAACTGTTGACATTTCACCAGCTACATTTAGCAGTGCATTTACACAAACAGCAACAGGCGTAAGAATACACCTAGGTGCAGCTACATTTGATAGTGCATTTACACAAACTACAGATGTTGTTAAAACTACAGATACAAGTTCTAATCTAAGTAGTGCTGCAACATTAGCAATAGATCCATTCCGTATTGTAGAAGGTGCCGCTAACTTTGGTGCAGCGTTTACTCCAACCTTAACAGTAGAAGCAATTAAACGTCCAATTGTATACTTAGAAAGTGCATTTACACAAAATGCTGATATAAGTGTTATACCAGCTGGACAAGCATTGCTTGACAGTGCATTCTCAATTAGTGCAGATGCAAATATTATAAAAGGTTATGATGCAACATTTGCAAGTGCGTTTACACAAACTGCTGATGCAAGTCGCATTAGAGGTTATGATGCAACATTTGCAAGTGCATTTACACAAACAGCAACAGTAGGATTCTTAGTTAATCCTGGTACTAATTTTGGTGATGATCCTGAATTCCCAGATACATTACATTTTGAATTTACACAAAGTGCAAGTAGCACTATTGTTACAGAATTAGATGTTGAATTTACTGCTATTGCAAGTATTGTTAATGTAGAACCAACAATTATTAAACCAATAGGTGCTACATTAAATGCAGCATTTACACAAGACATTACATCTACTAGAATAAGATTTAGTAGTGTAACATTAGATGCAGAATTTACACAGTCTGCAAGCATAGGATATATTGTTGATGCAAACATTGCATTAAACAATGTATTTGATGCTAATATTATTATTAGGACTATACATCCTGAACATTTTGTGTATACGATACCAAGAGAATCTCGTGGATATACCATTCATGAGGAAACAAGAATTTACACTATACAAGGAGCAAGCTAACCATGGCTATCAACAGAACTGGTTTTAACCAAACAAACTATGGGCTTGACATAGATAAAGATGTTGAAGCCCAATTAACTTATACCTTTAACTGGAGTGAATGGCTACCTACATCAGATACCATTGCAACAGTAGAATATTCAGTTGCTGCAAGACGTAATGACCCAACACCTGTTACTATTGTTTCAGAAGGCATTACTGATGCTAACACTGACACTTATGTAGAATTATCAGGTGGACAAGCAAATAAAACTTATGTAGTTACATGCAAAGTGACCACAAACGACGGTCTCATTGATCGTCGTTCTTTTCGTTTAAACGTAGTTAATAGGAGTGCATAATGGCTACATCTACAGAACCATCAGATTTAGAATATGAAAATTTGAGTGTTCATGTAGACAAATGTAGTCTGCGTTATGAACAGATGCAAAATAAATTGGAAGCAATAGACGTGCAATTTGAAAAAATAGATCACCGTTTTGATAAACTTGACGAACGCATTGATCGCATTGAAACTGATCTTAAGAAAGGTAACACTGCGATCATAGTTGCACTTGTAGGAGCAACTGCAACTATCATTGCCGCATTCGTAGGAATAATAATTGCAATCATTTAAATATTGTTATGGACAAGACAATACCACCAGAAATTGCACAACGACTTAAAAAAAATAGAAAAGGCAACATAACTTGTGAGCCAAAAGCTATAAATTTTTGTGAAGACTGTGGTAAAGATATTGGTGGCCAGCACAGAATATGTAAGGCGCAGGTTAGTAATAGAGTTGAAAAACATTGGCACATAAGATGTAATATATGCAACCTAATACAAAATCCTCATACCAAAAAGTATGAATTTAACAGTTGGGAAGACAAACAAGCCTATTTAAAAGGGGAAAATGATAATAAAGATAAATAATATTGTAAGCAGTGAAGCTAGTTTCCATTAAACTTTATCTTTATTGCCATTTAGAATGAGTTCCTATATAGGTGATCTGCTTACACTTTATATCATAACAGTTCTGACATGTATTGATATAATTTTATTCCTATTATGACTTTAAACCCCCAGCGATAACCTCAAAGGGGGTTTTTTCTAGTTGACAAACCTAAAAAATGGTGTTATTATACTAAAGAGATAAATAATAATAGGAAGGCAATAGAGATGAAAGCACAAGACAGAGAACAACAGCAATTGATTGGTTATTGGGCAAAGACCCAAGGCTTTAGTCTCAAGGCCTTAGAACGTACAGATTTATCTACACTACAGGCATTGCGTTTGGCATCAAACTGTTTAAAACAAAGACAGTTTCTTAACCAACATGACATTACTACATTTGCAACATACATAAACAATTTTCGCACAGGCAAAACTATTAATAAGGCACATACCGCAGGCGTATTTCGCAAGGCTAGACGACTACAACGTTCACAGGCAAAGACCACGAGAAAAGCAACTCGTTAAACCAGTGCTCAAAAACCCTAGTTGTAATATTGACGGCTAATGACCTAGGTGTGTTAGATGTTGCTGATACAGCATCTAATTATACAGGGCCGCAGATTTGCTCACTACATTCAAGGAAACTTATGTAGCAGAGTTGGAAGTTTCAATGCATCCGTCTTCCATAAAATCTGTATCAGTCGTGTGTGAGAGTTCAAGACACACGAGACGGCTATAGTAAGAGTGTAGAAGCACTATTTTTTTTGTTTCTCCTCTTACTATAGCCGTCGTATGACTTCAAGTTCAAGTTAAAATTAATTGTTTAATATCACTTGTTAGTTTGAGCGATAGCAAACATGAGCTCTGATAAGAGCGAATACACTTAACGCAGTTAAGTGTCTTGATTGTTTGTGATAATAACAATCTTGTGTAAATATGCTTGCAAGGAGTAAAATTATGTTGATTGAATATGTTGCTGATCTCAAACAAGATCTTGAACTTGAACAGTTGATTGATGAAAATCTCATAGATGAATGGT
>Ga0213866_10000738_pt1 | contig 25434 bp, 18 predicted proteins | sample PICome_11_FD_160079 | JGI IMG/M metagenome (GOLD analysis project Ga0213866, IMG submission 160079) | Coastal seawater microbial communities near Pivers Island, North Carolina, United States - PICO284 | ecosystem: Environmental > Aquatic > Marine > Coastal | place: USA: North Carolina...
CAGGGATAAAGAGGGCGGCCAGGCGATTGCGCTTTGGTGCGGCGCGACGCTTCCGCACGATGTGGTCAACTTGCTCGCCCGCGCTGATCGCGCTGACACTCCCCTGATCCTTTGCGTCGAGTCGGGTGTGTCCCTCGCAGAATCAATCCCCGCGCATCACGCTACCTTTCTGGAATCGCTGATGCGTGACGCTCTCTTCTTCCCGCCGCTACGTTCGCGCAAGAAGGAGCTGCCATGGCTTGCCAGCCGAGTGGTTGAGGCGTGGCAACGCTGGTTCTCGCCGCCTGCTCTGCCGCTGCTTCAGGACTATCCTTGGCCGGGGAACTTCCCTGAGTTCGAGCGTGTGCTCTCGCGTCTAGCGATGCGCGGCGAAGGCGCGATTCGCCCGGAGGACTTCCCGGACTACATTCGCTTCGAGCCACCGGTGATCCCGAAGATGGCTGCGCGCATCACGCAGATCGAAGTGCAGATGATTGAAGAGGCGCTGCACTCCTGCAACGGCAACCGAAGCGCGGCTGCGCGTCAGCTCGGCATCAGCCGCTCCACGCTGCTCTCCCGCTTGCGCTAGCGCAGCTCTCGCGATTTGCTTTGTACTGAGTGTCGTCATCTCGACCGGAGGCGCAGCCGCAGGGGAGGGATCCCTCTTGGTGAAGCTGAGCTGCGGGGAAAGATCGGACCTGCGGGAGCTTGCGCCACAGAGCGCTACTCTTTTGCGAGGCTCTCGGCACGCAATACTTCTTCTACTTGCAGCCGAATCGCTAAGGGATCCCTCCCTTCCGCTTCGCTCCTGTCGGGATGACGTCGAAACCAAGTCGGGAACTGCTCTAACTCAGCAACAACGTGGCTTCGCAGCTTTTCCCTTGCCACTCAAGCGCCTCGACTTCAACGGTGGAGCGGCTGCGAAGCACTCTCAAACAAGCCGGTTATTTCTGGTTCGCCTGGCCCTTCGTTTTGCTCGCGGCTAGGAGCATCGTTGCCAATTCACCGTTCCATGAAGATGCGATTTGACTCACGGCCGTATCGCTATTCATGCTCTGCAGGGCCGAGAGATAGGAGATGAAGCCGCCCGATGAAACCTGGCCGGTGTCGTTCGCCATGCGTAGACGCTCGTCACGGATGGATTCGATGCGGAAGCTCGCGAAGAGCGACCAAGCGGTTTGCATCAGACGCGCCCTATCTTGAGCACTTAGCGAATCATACTTGGGTTGGGGCGTCGCGTGCTGGCTGAGCACCTCGAACACGGTCTTGCCGATAATGGGCTCGAGCTCGCTCGCTTCATCAGAGCCGGCATTCTCGGCCTTTGCGGGCGAAAGCATCTCGGCAAAGCCTTCGCGCCGACGCAGATACTCTTGGAACTCGGTGACCTGCGCGTCACTCTGATCAAGCATCTCATCTTCCAACAATCCAGCCTGCACGCGCAGCCATTCGTGGGCCAAGTACTGCCCCCACAGTCGATCGTGCGTGCGAATGTTGCTCTCCTCTTCACGCGCGACGGAGGTGACGAGTTCCGTACCAAGCTCAGCGCCAATCGACAGGCCTAGCTCTTGCGCAGCTGCGCGCTCCCCATCACCGAGCGTTGCATCGGAAGCCAGGTTGAGCTGCTCGTCGCGCTCAAGCTCAAGCGAATCAATGTCGTCAGCGACTTTGCGCGTGGTCCGCGTCATCGCAGCACCAAGACGCAGGTGACGGTCAAGCGCATTGCGCAGGGAGTCCAACCACATCGTCTGCTTCTCGACCGCGTTGTCGCGCAGATCGCGAATGTTGCGCTGAGTCGCGCGAATCAGTTCGAGCTCTCGAGTGTTCTTTTCAATGCGATCATTCAGCGGGCCAGTCTTTTCTCGCAGCTCCTCAACCTTGAGTTGCAGCTTCTCGCGCCTTGGCTTGATCAGCGCTTCTTGCTCAGCAATCTTCGTGTTCACATCGTCCAAAGCCTTGATCGCGCCGGGTTGCTCTTCTTCAAGTTGATTCAGCGCAGCGGTATCCGAGTTGAGCTTCGACTGCGAAGCTTCGAGCGCCTTGAGCGCGACTTCCGCACGCTCGTGAGCTTGCTCCGCATCGCGCGAAGCCGCCTCTGCTGCGTCTTTCGCGCCCTTGGAACCTTCGAGTTCTTTCGCGTGCTCGGGGATTTCAGTGCCTTCAAGCGACTGGATCTCCGTCGTCAGACGCTGGCGCTCGCGTTCAATTTGCACCAGCTCGTCAGTCTTGGCGTTGAAACTCTCAAGCAGCGAGTCCAAACGCTCGTTGGTTGCTGCGAGTGCTGCTTGCACGCGATTCACCTCAGCCTCTTCCGCGCTGCCGGCGCGGCGATCGCGCGAGAGTTTGCGGTACGCTGCGCGAGCTGCGCGCAGTTCAATCTCAAGCTCTGCAATCACCGGGCGCTGCATGCCGACGCTGCCGATCAGCTCCTCGCTCTCGGTGTAGAGCGCGCCTTGCTGCTGAAGCACCGCCTTGAGCGCGAGGCCAAGCTCGCCGCTCTTCGTGTCGAGCTCAACTTTGCGCTCCTTGAGCTTCTCCCACTCCTTGGTTCGTTCCTCGAAGAAGAGCTTCTGCGTCATCCGCTCCGCATCCGCGCGGCTAAGCTCCTCTTTCGCTTTGTTCAGCGCGTCTTCGTTGAAGTCGTTGCGCTCGATTTCTTGGCGCAGTTGGCCGATCGAAAGCTCAAGCTGGTCAACTCGCGCCTTGAGCGGAACTCGGTTCTGTTGCAGACGTTCCAGCTTGTCCGTTGGCCCACTCAGCTCGGTGGTGAGTCGATCAATCTCAAGCTCAACTGCCTTCAGAGCAGTGCGTTCTCGTTCAAGCTCAAGCTCCTCGGCCTCCAAGCGTGCGCGCTCAGTTCCATCTGGATCTCGGTACTTGCTCTCAAGCTCTCGCCGATAGTTCTGCAGCGCCTTTTCGTACTGCTGCTTCCGCGCATCGAGGCTGAGCACTTCGCGATCTACGGTCGTATTCCCCCGCGTGTCGTTGAGGATCACTTGCAGCTCATGCGAGGCACTCGTCAAACGCACCTGCAAATCTTGCGCAAAGCCCGAGAGCAATTGTGCGACCTTCCCGATGTCATCAGAGGAAAAGAGCGTGACGTAATCCTTCTCGCTGAAGGGAGGACGCCAGTCGATGTCTTCTGCTTGCCACGCCGCGAGCATGGGATCTATCAGCTCGCGCAACATGAGCGAGAGTGCTGGATCCGCTGGGACGCCGCTCTCGGCGACACTCAATTTGCCCGCTTCAAACTGCAGCACGAGCTCGCGGCGTAGATTATTGAAGGCATCCGAATAAAAGTCCGGCCCGCCATCTACCTGCGGAACTCTCTCATCCTGCCCAGCTTCTTGCAGCTCGCCTGCGATGGTCAGCAGGCGGTCGATGTACTCCTGAGTTTGGATCTCGCGCAGCGATTGCAAACGCCCATCGATGTCTTCCACGATCTCCAGCAGATCCTTCCACACGGGATAGGTCGCACGTTCGCGCGCCAGGGGATAGTGGGTCTCGTCAATCAACTGCCAGCCTGAGCGGAAGCGGCCCTCCAAACGGCGCAGCACGCTGTAGTGCTCGGCGTCGGGATCGTTGATAGAGGCACTCACGCTGCCATCACGATAGAGTACGCGAACCGTGCCCGCCCTCAGCGCGATTGGCTTGTCTTCACCTGTCGTCAGACCAACCGCTCCATCAAACACCCGCAGCAATGCGACAGGGGCGCGATCGGTGCGGCCTGAAGGCGCCACGTATCCTCGCGGCAGCATCTCGCGCGTGCGCTGGATGCCGGCGATCAGATTGACCTCAGCGCGATTGCCCGTGATGCGCACGTTGGGCAGCTCGGTGATGCGAAAGCAAAAGCGCTTCTCGCTGTCGACCATGCGCGCCCACAGCTCGCCGCGCTCAAGCTGAACGACGTGATGCTCTCGGTGCTCGGGACGCAGGACGCGCAAGCTGGAGTCGCGATTCAGATTGACTTCATCGGCGATCCCAACGCGCATCCGAATCTGCCCACGATCAAGCGTGGTGACTGGTTCCTCTAGCGCCAATCGCTGGGAGAGTCCGCCAAGGCGCAGCTCCTTGGGAATCAGTTCGTTTGCATTGAAATCGGAGCCCCGCTCGATCGAGAGGCGTGTGAGCTCTTCCGTTAAACGCTCATCGTCGACCAGCGCGGATTCGCCTTCAATGATGCGAATCTGGAAGTGCTGATCCCCCACCGATACTTCGTGCTCGACTTCGCTCAGCGTCGCCTTTGGTGGCGAGAGCTGCTTCGAGAGCACGCTCATCTGCCAAAAGAGTCCGATGATCAGCAGTAGTTGAATGGAGACGATCACCACCGGCGAAACGTAAAGCTTGCGGTGAGGATTGCGGCGGCGCACGCGAATCACGATGCGCGAGATGTCTTCTGGCGAGCGTCTGAAGGCCTTGCCCATCCAAGATGACTCGCGCTCCAGCAGCTCCATCGAGCGCTGGGCCGAAGTGTCTGCAAGGAGCTTCGATTCAATCGCGTGGCGTTCAGCGTCAGTTGCTTCGCCGTCCAAGTAGCGCGGCGCGACCCAGTTGAATTCGCTCTTCTTCATGCGGCTTCTCAATCGGTTCTGAAATCAAGGGAACAAGGCTGCGAAGGAGTGGAGCAGCGAGCTTAAGTCGCGTTGAGCTGCGCACTGATCAAGCGCGCGCGGAAGTGAACGCGGGCACGCAGAATGCGATCTTCAAACTGCACTCGCGCCTCACGCAGGATGTCTGAAATATCGCCGTAGCTGAAGCCCATGCGGTGACGCAGGAAGAGCAGCTCGCGCTCGGTCGGCTGAAGCGAGCGCAGCGCATGTTGCAACTCGGGCAGCGTCGGCTCGCGCAGATTGGCGAGATCATCAAGATCCCCCTCCGGCGCGCGATCAGATCCATCAGTCTTGATCAACGCTGGGTAGCGCTTGCGCATGGTGCGCGCAGCGGATTGGAAGATGAAGAGACGCAGCCTGCCGTTACGCCGCTCACCGGCCAATCTGATCTGACGCAAGACATCGACCAGCAGGTCTTCGAAGACCTCGGCGAAGCGAGCGTGATCATCAAGCGTGAACGAGCGAACGTATTCGGCCAGCTCGTGTCCGTGACGCGCGAGAATTTCGTTCAGGCCGGAGGGCTCTCCCGCCAAAACCTTCTTCACGATATTGAGATCTTCCGCCATGAAACCATCCGGCGATGCTCGAACTGGGGTTGCTCGATTCTAGTGATTCCAAGCCTCAAGCGGAAAGCCCCGCTCAGGATTCCTGCTGACTTTCACGCAAGTGCCAAACCCATGTCATGATTGCGCGGAGCGGCAAAAGAGTGGTCGTCAGCTTCCTATCCTAAGCGCTAAGCTGATTGCCCGGTGGATTGGCTTTTCATTTTGCAGGAAAAAGGAAGCGTCGAGATTTGTGGGATTTCTGCACGAATCCAGCACTCGCAGCGCTCAAAAGGTTGTTAAAGCTCGCAAGAAGCCAAGTAGCGAGCGCGAATGGAGAGAGAAATGGGTTTTCGAATCGGCGTCGTGCTTTCAGGTTGCGGCTTCAAAGATGGAGCGGAGATTCACGAATCCGTCTGCGCTCTGCTGGCCCTCGATCAAGCGAACTGCGAGGTTTCTTGCTTCGCACCCGACATCGAGTTCGAGGTGATTGATCACCGTAGCGGCGAGAAGACGGGCGAGAAGCGCAACGTGTTGGCTGAAGCTGCGCGCATCGCTCGCGGGGAAATCAGCGATCTCAAGCAGGCTGATCCGAATCAGCTTGATGCGCTCGTCATGCCCGGCGGCTTCGGCGCAGCGAGCAATCTAAGCGACTTCGCAGCGAAAGGCGAAGACGCCAGCGTGCTGCCCGAGCTGCAAAGTTTGATCCAAGCGATGTTTGAGGCGAAAAAACCGATTCTCGCCATCTGCATCGCGCCAGCACTTGTGGCGAAAGCGCTCGGATCGCACAAGCCGAAGCTGACGATCGGCACCGATCAAGGCACGGCGTCGGCGCTCGAAGGTCTAGGGGCAAGCCACCAGTCATGCCCGACGGAATCCTTTGTGGTGGATGAGGCAAGCAAGATCATCACCACGCCCGCCTACATGCTGGGCCCGGGGATTCGTCAGGTGAACGTAGGAATTTCGCGATCCGTTGGCGCGTTGATCGACATGCTGAATCGCGGCTAGGTGCTGCTGTCAACACTTCCTTTAAGGAAGAGCGGAATGCTGGGGACGCTGAAGCAGGCAATTACTTTTGAGCGGTTTACCTGACCCAGAAGCATTGGCAGACTCAGCGCGGGCTGCAAGGCACGCATGCATTGCAGGGATGGAAAAGAGTGGAACTTCGAAGGATGAAGAATAACGCGATGGAAGCAATTGCCCTTCAGGAACTGGCAGCAGACCTCCAGAATTCTCCCACAGCGTTGATGGAAATCGTCCCGGCTAAAGCATCGGATGACGACGACGTCTTTGACGACGATGAAGAAGAGGTTGAAGTAGAAGGCGAAGAGAAAAGCGATAAGGTCAGCGAGTCCGACGACGATTTCAGTCCCTTCGAAGATGACGAGGACGACGACGACTATGCCGGCGACGGCTTCGGCGGCGGCAGTGATGCTTTCGACGACGAAAAGAAAATCACCGACGACGACGATGAAGATGATGACGACGATGATGATGACGATGACGAAGAAGAAGACGACGATGAACTCGATGAAGACGAGATCCTCGACGAAGACTTCGAAGATGACGACAGCGATAGCGACGATGACGACGAAGACGATCTCGATGAGTTCTTCGAAGAAGACGACTAGCCTAGGGTTTCGCCCTTTTCTGGCAGCGACCTTTTCTCACACGGTCCTTTCAACGCAAAGTCGCGAGGGCGCAAAGGACCGCAAAGAAGGATGGGGAGGATATTGCGCAGCGCGCACGCCAGCGCAAGACGCGTTGACGAAACTCTCGGATTGAATTCGACGATGTTGGATCGTAGTGCCTTCTCATTATCCCAGTTTGGAGACTCTCGAAGGAAGCTTTCGTGAAGAGAGCGCTCAGCGCTATCGGCCCGCGATGCTTGATCCGACAGGCTTTGCGAACTTTGCGCCTCAGCGTCTTTGCGTTGAATTCCGAATCCTCTCGCTCGGATGAGCGCGACAGAATGGCGAAACGCTAGACTAGCGCAACAAGCCTGGCATAGCGCCAGCGCACAACGCGCGCAGCCACGGATGCTCAATGCTCTGCTATTGCACCAACGTTCATCCATCTGAAACGCTCGAACAAGTACGTGCGGCGCTGACTCAAGGCGCCGCACGTGTGCGTTCCGCTTTGGGCCAAGACGAGCTTGCGACCGGCCTCTATCTCTCAGCATCGGTAGTCGAGCGCTTGCAGGGCGAGCCGCAAGCTGTGCGCGATCTCGTCGAGGTGCTGCGCGAGCAATCGCTGCAGGTCTCCACGCTCAACGGATTTCCCTACGGCGACTTCCATGCGCAGCGGGTGAAGGAGAAAGTCTACCTGCCGGACTGGAGCGATCCCAAGCGCAGCAACTACACGGTCGCGCTTGCGCATCTGCTCTGCGAGCTGATGGGAGAAGAGCGCTACGGCTCGATCAGCAGCGTGGCGCTTGGCTTGCGCACAACTTTTGAATCGCCTGAGCTTCGCCGCAAAGCGCTGATCGAGTTAGGCAAGGTCGCGCTTGCGCTCGCAAAGATCGAAGCCGAGCGAGGCATTCGCATCGTGCTGAGTTTGGAGCCTGAGCCTTTCACCGCGCTAGAGAGCACGCAGGATGTGCTCGACTTCTTCACGCAAGAGCTATGGCGCGAGGGCGCTGCTCTGCTCAGCAATCAGCCTGGACTTCAGGGTGAACTTAGTGGCGATCAAACGCGCGCTCGCGAACTCTTGCAACGCTACATCGGCATCTGCTACGACTGCTGCCATCAAGCGGTCGAGTTTGAATCGGCGCGTGAAAGCCTGAGTGCGATCACGAGCGCAGGCGTAGTGATCGGCAAGGTTCAGCTTTCGAACGCGCTGCTTGTGCCTGCACCTGCTGCGCGCTCGCTGCTCGCTCCTTTTGCGGAAGAGCGCTACTTGCATCAGAGCTTTCTGCGCTTGAGCAAAGGCGTTTCGATGGATGAGCTTCGCCATCGGCTTCCGCGTGCAATCGCCCAGAATGTGCGTTTTCATGCGGCTACGGCCCTTCAGCCCGCGCTGATTTCGGCAATCGATCTTCCCGAGTGCTTTTGCGTCTTGGATCACTTGGCATCCGAGGGCTTCCTCGCTAAAGTCGATGATGTGAGAACTCACTTTCACGTGCCGCTCTTTTGGGAGGAAGCAGCGGGGGCCACCGGGCAAAACTCAGACCTCTCATCGACGCAGGCTTTCCTGCGCGAGGTGTTGGAATGCCACAAGGAAAGCGCGCTCAGCCCGCACCTTGAGATTGAGACCTACACGTGGAACGTGCTGCCCGAGTCGATGCGGGCGGATGAATTGGCACAGGGTATTGCACACGAGTTTGATTGGGTGCAAGATCGCCTCTCCCCGAAGAAGAGGCATAGAGATGATCGGATCCTGTGACAAAGCAGGGATCGTCTATTGCAAAAAATCTGGGATAAATCAACGTCGATATGACGTTGAGCGCATACGCGCGTTATAGCCCCCGAGTAGAGTATTGACTGGCTTCGCACTGGCGGAGTTTATGACAAGTCTTGGCCGCAACCGAAGGAGAACGACATGATTCGTCGCACAAGAGCGGGCTTTACGCTCATCGAGCTCATGGTGGTGATTCTGATTCTCGGCATTCTTGCCGGGGTTATTGGCGTCGCTGTGAGTAGCATCATTTCTGGCAACAAGGCATCGCTGGATGCGCAGTCGCTCGGCAAGTTCAAGAGCAACATTTCGCTCGAGCTTGAAGCCAAGCCCCGCGAAATCAAGAAGCACGACGGCAAGACCGCTGCTGAACTGCTCCTCAAGCTGTCCAAGTTCGGCTTCATCAAGATTGACGACATGAAGCGCCTCGCTGGCGCCTCGGGCTCGGCAGCTTCCGATGAAGAGTACAAGGATCCCTCGATCGCTGAGGACATGATCTCCGAAGCCATCATCTTCACCGCACCAAACACCGGCAAGGATCTCGTTGAGCTCTCCAAGCCGCGCGGCGCCGATGGCAGCTTCTACATGTGCTACAACGAGTTGAACTGGGACAAGTTCCCGGAAGAGGGTCTCGTGGGTATCGTTCGCGGGCAAACCACTGCTGAAGTCTTCCCCTTCCCGCAGATGGAATCCACGCTCATGCCCAAGGAAGGCAGCAAGGTCAAAGCGACCTATCCTGACGCCATCAATAAGAAGGGCGACACGAGCTTCTACGGCAAGTGGCCCGTCGCGCTTCCGCCTAAGTAAGCTCGACAACTGAGATGCAATGCATTCGGCTGCGGCTTTCGGGCTACATTGATAAGGGGCTGGTACCATGTGTGCCGGCCCCTTTGCCGTCTGCCAAATCGAGAATCACCAGCAACCCTGAGTCAGTAAGCATGAGCGACACCACCAAAGACTTCGCGCGCGGCTACTTCCCCCTCTTCATCCAACGCTTCGTAACCGGCGTTTTCCAAGAGAACACCTGGTTTCTCAGAGATGAGGCGACTGGCCGCACCGCGCTCGTTGACCCTGGCGATCGCGCGGACGAGATGCTGCTTGATTCAGGCTTCTTCGGCGCGGATGAGGAGCTTGACGAAGTACTGCTCACCCACGCGCACATGGATCACGTCTGGGGACTCTCCGCCGTCAAAAAGCGCTGGCCGAACGCGCGCATCCGCATGCACCGCGACGATCTCGAACTGCTGCGTGCACTGCCCAAGCAAGGCGCGATGATCGGCCTGCCGATGCAGCTCCCGCCAGCTCCCGAGCCGGATGAGTTCGTTGAAGAAGGCGACACCTTCTCCTTCGGCGAGCGCAAAGTTTCAGTGCTGCTCACGCCGGGCCACACCGAGGGGCACGTCTGCTATCACTTCGACACCGGCGATCTGATGGTCGGCGACATGATCATCGCAGGCGCGGTTGGCCGCACCGATCTGCCCGGCGGCGATCCATCAAAGATGGGCGCGAGCCTGCGCCGACTCTGCGCGCTCGATGAAGAGACCTGGATCTATGGTGGTCACGGCCCGCAAAGCCGCTTGGGTGATGAGCTGAAAACGAACGCCATGTTGCCGCACTTGGACGAAATCTTCCCCATCGCGGGGTAGGCCACCTGCAACGATCATTCGCAGGGCGAGCACTTGCCCGCTATGCTCTGGCATACGCTTCACTTTCGTTCAACAGCGGGATGGCTGCATGTCAAGCAGCGAGCCAAGCGCTCCCGAAGCATTCGCTTCGATGATCGACTCTCCCAAAGCCAAGTGGCAAACCTGCCACCCGATGGTGCTATGCAGCATTGGCGGACTCGCAGGTCTCGTGCTCGGCACGCTCGGCGTGGGCGGCGGGATCGTGATGATTCCCTTCCTCACGCTTCTGCTCGGCTGCGACCGCATTCGCGCGGTGGCTGCGAGCTTGGCGACGATCGCGGTCTTCAGCTTGCTCCTGGTGAGCGCTGATGCGCTGCATCACCCCGAACATATTCGCGTGAGTGTCGCCGCTGCGATGGTGATCGGCGCGCTGATGGGCGTGAAGCTTGGTACTGCAATCGCCACGAGAATGCCGGACAAGCTCTTCGCGATCCTCTTCATTCTGTTGCTCTTGGCAGGTGCGGGTAAGCAAGCTGGGCTCTCGAGCTCGGGGCAGGAGTTCCACGTCTTCGGCGATCAGGTCAGCTTGGCTCCATCAATCGCAATCGAGTATGCGGGCGTGCTCTTTGCGTTAATCTTGGCTGGCGCGATTGGCGGGCTAGGCGCTTCTGTGCTCGGCATTGGCGGCGGTGTCGTTTACGTCACCGCGATGACGCTTATGCACGCTGATTTCAGCAATCCGCTTACGGCGCGCGCGACCTCGCTCGCCATCGTGCTGGCAACAAGCGTCTACGCGACGCTGCTCAACCGAAAGCGCGGGCGTATCGAAGGGCGACTTGCAACCTGGCTAATCACTGGCGGCGTAGTCGGCGCGGTGTGCGGTCACGTCGTCGCATCAGAGGTACCGAAGGAGCTGCTTGGAAAACTTCTCGCCGGCTTCTTGCTGGCAAATGCGCTGATCATGATTCGCAGGCAGTTCTTCGTGCGCGCCTCTAAACGAATCGTTGCAGGCGAATGCGAAGTCGAAGCCAAGCTCGCTCGCAACGATCACGCGCTTTGAACACGCGCTTTCAAAAAATCACCCACCGCTCCACAAAACGCCACACCTTGATAATCCCCGCTACAATCCACAACACTAGCTGCACAGGGTGTGTAGCACTTTTTGGAATGCGAGCATGTCGCAAAGCGAAGAAGTCACGATGTCCGCGGTGTATCGCGCGGTTGCGGTGACTTTCAAATCCTTGGTGAAGAAGTCGAAGCAGATGAAGGAGCTGTGCGCCAAAGCTGAGCGCATCTCAAGCTCCAACGTCAACGTATTGCTGCTCGGCGAAACCGGCACCGGCAAGAACCTGCTCGCGCAAGCCATCCACAACGCCAGCCCTCGCGCTGGCGGGCCATTCGTTTCCATCAACTGCTCGGCGATTCCCGACACGCTGCTTGAGTCGGAGCTTTTTGGCAGCGAAGAAGGCGCCTACACCGACGCGACTCGCACGCGCAAAGGCCGCTTCGAGCTGGCTGATGGCGGCACGCTCTTCCTTGATGAGATCGGCGATCTCTCACTCCAAGCGCAGGCCAAGATTCTGCACGCCATCGAGTACAAAGAGTTCACGCGCGTTGGTGGTGAGAAGACGCTGACCAGCGACGTGCGCTTGATCGCCGCGACCAATCTTCCGCTTGAGCAACACGTAGAAGAGCATCGCTTCCGCCAAGATCTCTACTATCGCTTGAACGAGGTCGAGCTGCGCATCCCATCGCTGCGCGAGCGCCGCGACGAGATTCCCGAGCTGCTCAATCACTTCATCGCCGAGTGCAATCAGAAGTACGGGCGCAAAGTAAAGAAGATCGACAAGGAAACGCTCAAGCTACTGCAAGCGCACGAGTGGCCAGGCAACGTCCGCGAGCTGCGCGGCGTAGTCAAGCGCGGCGTCGCCAACGCATCAACCGATGTGCTCACGATGGCCGACCTCTCGCTCAAGCTGCGCCTGGTCGACAACGACAACGTGAAGATGGATGGCAGCCAGGATCTTTCGCTCGCCTACATGGAGCGCAAGCACATCGAGGCCGTGCTCAACTACACGGGTTGGGTGAAGATGGAAGCTGCGCGATTGCTCGGCGTGTCGCGCCCCACGCTTGACCGCAAGATCGAGACTTATGGGCTGAAGAAGTCTGAGGCGTAGCAAGCCCGTCATTTCGACGAGCGCAGCGAGGAGAAATCTCAGATACGACTCCTCAACAAGGCGTCGGGAAAGTGAAGAGATGTATCTGAGATTGCTCGGCTTCGCCTCGAAATGACGCTCTCCGCGGAGATCCCATGTCGCGCTCAAAGAACCGCAAGCGTCAGAATCAACGCAAGCGCGCAAACCAAAAACGCAGCGCGAAAGTTGGCGCGCCTCCCCCACCAACAATCGCTAGCCGCCTGCTTGAAGCCAAGCGCTTCGTGCAAGAGAGCTTCACGCCGCCACCCGACTACAGCGAAAAACCCAGCGAGCCACTGCGCTGGTACAACCTGCGCCGGCACGAAGTCAGCGTGCTGGTCGTGGCAGCGATGCTCGCGCTGGCTTCGATGATCGTAGCGACCGCCACGCGCGCCGATCCCGTGAGCGTAGTCGAGCGCGATTCGATCGCCTTCGAGGCGATGATCCACATCAACAACGCGCCCGCTGAAACGCTGCGCGTCATCCCCGGCGTTGGCGAGATCACCTCGCAGCGCATCGTCAAAGAGCGCGAATCCCGCGGGCCATTCGCATCGTTGCAGGAGATGGGCGAGCGCGTCGAACGATTCAGCGTCAAGCGCGCCAAGACCTTCGAGCGCTACTTGGACTTCAGCACCCCAGAGGAATAGACGCTTTGCAGGAAGCCGGTCGCGTTGAAGTTGCGGGTAGGAAAGGAATCCGCGCGAGAAGCGGCAAGTTGATCGCGGCACAATCCTCACCGACAGGAACCCTTGCGTTCTCTGCGGCTTTGCGTTGAGTCCTCAATCCACTCGCTCGAATGAGCGTGAAACATGCCACCTACCGAGCGTGCAGCTCGATGCGCTTGCCATCGCGCTTCACGATCAGCGATGCGCGCGAGCCGAATGGCTCAGCTTCAGCAGGCAGCAATTCGTTGAGCTGCGCGACGCTGTGAACGCTCATGTGATCCGCGCTCAGAATCTCATCGCCAGCGCGCAATCCGAAGCGAGCAGCGCGCGTGCGGCTAGCGCCATCTTCGCTCGTGCCCCAAAACTGCGGGTACACTTCAAGCGTGTAGAAGACGCCGTCGCGTAGCTCGAAGGCAGCGCCGAAGCTCAGGTCATCGCTCAAGCTGCGACTCACCTGCGCCCTGCTCGCCTCAAACGCTTTGATCTGCCGCAGCGTCGGATGCTCCACACTCACGATCGAACGAGCTGGAACCTGCGGCGCGCCCGGATCGCGGGCAACGCACATCACGTCGTAAGGCGACACGCCAATGACGCGCAGCACGCCGCTCTCATCGCCAGCGGGACTCCGCCAATGCAGCTCGTCGCCAATCGCCATGCCGTTGTGAATGCCGAGGCCAGTTACCGGGTAAACCTGCCTGCCGTTGATCTCGCGAAAACCATGTGCGCGGCCACGCAGCGCATTCGCCAGCGAGTCACCGCGACTCCCAGCGTCCAAGGCTCCCGCGCCCACACCATGCTTTGGCGGCAGCGTCCCCGTCCCAGAGTCAACTGGATCGCTGAAGCCGGAATGCAAAATCAGCGCAACAACGAGAGACGCAGCGATCGCCGTACCCGCGTTGCTGACGATCAACGCTAAGCGCGAGAAGCTCCTACTATGACGCGCACTCGGCGCCGGCAACTTCCTCACGCGCTCCATCACGTCAAGCGCGAAGTCAAAGCTCGGTCCTTCCGGGCGAGCGCCTTCTACCGAAAGCGCAAGCGCTCCCTCGGCGTTCACGCGCTGCATAACCGATGCAGTAAAGTTCTTGGCTGGCCCAGCAGGACGAGCACGCAGCAGCTTCGACTCGAGATCGCTGATTTCAGCATCACGAGGCGAGCCATCGCTTGGCGGCGTCGAATCTGTCGGATTGCTGCTCATGCTTCTCCCGCAAATGCATCGGCAAAGTCGTCACCCAGAATCTCACGCAGTCGCTTCAATCCCCGCGAAACACGCTGGTAGAGCGCGTCGTGCGAGAGGCCGTGAAGCTCGGCCATGTCGTCGTAATCCATGCCCTCCCAAAATCGCAACGTGATCGCAATCCGTTGCTCTTCGGGCAGGCGTCCGAGCGCGCGCACGATCGCCGCCTCCTGCTCAGCCCGCTCCATCTCGTTTTGGTGGATGGAATCGGGATGATGATCCTGCTCCGGCGAGAGCTTGAGCCGTTGCGCCTTGGCCCGCATCTTGAGCGAGACGGTGGTCGTGATGCGCCACGCCCAGCTAAAGAAGTAGGCCGGTTCGCGCAGCTTTCCGAGCTTCTGAAACGCTTGAACGAGAGCCTCCTGCGCCGCCTCTTCAGCTTCTTCGCGATTGTGCAAAAGCTGCAAAGCGCACGAGAAGAGGCCGTGCTGATAGCGCTCCACCAGAATCTGGTAGGCCTCAACATCGCCGGCCAAAACTCGCTTCACCGTCTCTGCATCTTGTGTGCGTGTCGCTTCCACGTCGGATTGGTCTGCGTTGGAGGGGCTGTCTGACATGAATTGCTGCTTCTTTAAGGAAAGGAATGAAAGGCTCGGAATCCGCTGAGACAAAGCAGACGTTATCGGCATGCCTCCCCTCAATCTTCAGAAAAAATCGAGCACGATATTCTCGAATCGCCCTAACCCCTTCCTAAATAACGATTTAGCGCATCCTGCTATTTCAAAGCTCGCTCAAGCCGCAAGCTTGATTCTGCCGATAAGAGATATGAGAGCTCAACCTCATTAGCCTATTTGTCCAGGGAGGGACGTGTGGCTGGCCTAATCGGAAGTGTAGACAATCTTACGGGATCCGGACTGACCGGCTTCCTTATTGGTGAATCAGCCGCGACGGTCGGTGGAACCGTCGAGCAGTTTCGCAACAATCTGCGTTACGACTACGGCGAGATCCTCGCTGGCGCGAACGCTGACGGCACGCTTTTCAACATCCGCGTGCAGGACGCGGACAACTACGAATTCGGTCCGAACTTGAGCAGCCGCTCATCGCGCGTTCCAGGCGTGATTGATACGGGCTCTGGTCTGGCGCTGCAAGTCAGCAACGTGCGCACTCGCCTAGAGCAAAACGATATTGCACGCATGGCCTATGGCCTGCTGCTGGCATCCAAGGGTGAGATTTCACAAACCGAGCTGAATAGCAACCCAGCCCATGCGCAGATGTTCGCGCTGGAGAAGAAGGATGCGCTCGACCGGCTGAACATCGATTCTCAGCGTCGATTCCGTGTTAACGGCGCGACTTTCGAGCTGATTGACGATGAGATCCGCGTGGTTGCCTTGGCGGGCAAAGGCGCTGTGGCTGTTGATCGCCAAGACCCTGAGATCGCCAAGCTTCGCCGCCAACTCGCTTCGAAAACAGAAGCGCTCAACGGTGGCACGGATCTGCAAGAAGTCGACTCGACTGACGCCAGTCTGAGCGAACTGATTCGCATTCGCGAAGGGCTGGAATCCAGCTACCAGTACGTTGGTTACAGCTTCGCGGAGTCGAAGTTCATCGGCTCGAACAACTTCCGCGATCTGCTCGATCCGCTAGCTGAGATCGCTGACGGCTTCTTCTACGGGGCGAACATCGCCTACCAGATCGAGAATGCGCTGGGCGATGATGTTTCGCAAACGATCAAGAACGAGCTCTTCCCGATCACGCTCAACTACTTCGCCAGCTTGGTGATTGGTGGCGCTACCAGCCTGCCAACGCAGATTCAGGCGGAGTTTGACTTCCACGCAGCAAACGCGATCTACGCATTCACTGAGAATGAAGCTGAGACTTTCGCGATCTTGGACCAGATCTTCCCCTTCGTCGATGAAGCTGCCTTCAACACCGTAAACAACATCTCGCAAGTGCCGAGAGGCGCGGGACTTGAAGAGCTGCGAGCCGGACTCTTCGCGGACTTCAGCGGCGGCAACTACATCGTGGAAAGCGTCTTGGCCGGCTAATCGCCGAGCGCGGATCACGAAATTGACCTGGCAACGCACGTCTTTCATGGCGTGCGTTTGCAATGACTGGGGGGAGGGGAGCAGCGACGACTCCCCCATACTTTTTGACACACCGTGCTGGCTCTCTTAACGCATTTTGATCTGTTTCAGGCTATTCTGCGAGAGTCATTGGGCGATCAATCAAGCCTGCGCTGAGGGATGGAAATGGGCGACTACAACGGTAGCGGTAGGTTGATTGTGAGCTCGGGCAATGTGTTCTTGATATCGAACTGATTCAATGTCATAGCGCACTCTGCTTGATTCTTTGCGTTTCGGGGCAACATTTGGAAATTATCGCCAGCATTTTGATTGCTGCCTTCCTGGCGAGCTTGATCACCACCCCATACGGGCGGAAGATCGGCGTTTGGCTGAACATGGTCGATCAGCCCGGCACGCGCAAGATTCACCGCTACGCAGCGGTGCGATCTGGCGGGATAGCCGTGGCTTTTGGTCTGATCGCTGGCTACGTACTCGCCTTTTTGCTCGCGCCAGCGGACGAATACTGGGTGTGGTGGCGTGAGGCGATGATCCTCGGATCCGTGCTCGTCGCCAGCATCGGCGGCTTTCGCGACGACGTTTCGCCGATTGGCGCGCGCACGCGGGTGCTGATGCAGATCGCAGCGGGCGGGCTTTTCCTCCTCTCCATCGCAGGCGAGATCAGCGCGTATTCGGAAGTGACCGAGGTTCCCGCACTCCTTATCTACCCGGCTTGCCTGCTCTTGCTCGTCACCGTGATCAATGCCGTCAACTTCATCGATGGAATTGACGGGCTTTCGACAACGCTCGTAACGCTGAGTGTCGTTGCGATCGCCGTTTCCAACGCCAACAGTCATGTCGGCATTGAGTATGGAGCGCTTGCCGTGGCTGGCGCTGCGGGTGGCTTTTTGCCCTGGAACCTGCTGGGCTACAAGCGCGGGCGCGTCTTCTTGGGGGATGGCGGGGCGACCTTGCTCGGCGCGCTTTTAGCTATGCTCGCGATTCGCACAGTGCTGGTGCAGAACACCACTGCGCCGATTGGAGTGGCGCAGGTTCAGGACTTCCTGCTCTTCGTCGGACTCGTCGGCATTCCGATCATGGACGAGGGCGCGATCGTGCTGCGTCGGCTGCTCACTGGCTGGCCTCTCGCTAGGGGCGATCAGAGTCACATCCATCATTTGGCCATGATTCACGCTAGCCGCACGCGCAAGCCGGATCGCGTGGCATTGATCGTGATCGGCCTCGTACACCTGATTGTGATAAGCGCTGCCGTTTGCGCGCATGCATTTGTGGAGTACCGCTGGCAGATCGCAGGCTTTGGAGCTGCGCTGCCGCTATTGGTGTACGCTCGCTTCGGCTACTTCGAGCCCGGCGTGTTCAAGCGCGGCAAGATCGCTTTGAAAGAAGTGCTGAAGGCCCCGCGCAATCCGATCACCAAAATCCAAGCCCTGCGGGTCGTCGTCTCGCTTCAGCGCTTTGCACGCATCATGCAGTATGACTACATCCGTCTGAGCGGCGAAGCTGGGCCCATTTTCGTCATCCACGGTGAGCCTGGCACCGCGCCTCCAACTGACGCGAGGCTCTACCGCTTTGCCATGACGCCCCGCGGGCTGAGCGTGATCATCTGGCTTGAGGTCTATGTGAAGCGGCGCTTCTTGGTGACGCGCAGCATGCGTGTGGCTTTGATGGGCCCGCTGCTCGCTCCACTTCAGCGCGCGCTGGGAGCCTTGCCGCAGAACCAGGAAGATCGCGGTACCACGCAGCGACGTTTGCCAGTCGGCGCGCCCAAGGACCACGAGGATGAAAAGCGCACCGCTCCGATCTTCACGGGTGATCGTTTGCCCGAATAAGCGATGCGCATTTGTCCTGCTTCCACCAAATCGCACAGGTAGCTTGTCAGAAGCTCGTGGAAAGCCCGAAAAGCCTGTCTTCAATCCGCTGAAGCCTTCAGTTCCAGTACCCCATATACCGATAGGGAGATGAGGACTGTTTCCGATTTGCTACCGCTCAGGAGTACGCCATGCGTCTATCCAGCACGCTTGCTGCATTCGTTTTTGCCGCATTGACTGCGGCCCTTGCCGCTCCCGCCAGCGCGCAGGAGGATATTCAGCGTGAAGGCGACGCCGTTTACAAGAAGGGCGTTCGGGTTGCTGGTGCCAGCACCATCTACCACGATATGAAGAACTGGAACTCGGATACCTACGATTGGGACGAGGTCAGCGGTTCTGAGATGTGGTACACCCGCGACGGTGGCCGCTCATGGCAGCTTGCGATGGGCATTGATGATCGCGCCGCGCGTCTGACGCGCTGGACCGCTGATCGCAAGAGCTCGCACTTCACCTTCCACGCACCGATGGATGGCCTCTACGGCTTCTACTTCGTGCGCGGCTCAGGTGGCGAGCGTCCTCTAGAGAATCAGACGACGCCGAACAAGTTCGTCTACATCGACACGGTTGGCCCGGCGATCACGCAGACTGAACCTAAGGAAGGCAGTGTCTTCACCCTGGGCGAGGAAATCGTTTTCCGCTATGAAGCCAGCGACGACACCCCGCTTGTCGATGGCGCGCTCTCTCTCGCGTATCGCCGCCAAGGCAACGAGGAGTGGACGACCGTGATCGAAAACGCGGTCAACGACGGCGAAGTTTCTTGGCTGCCCGACACCAAGACTTTCCCTGAGCCGACTACGATCGACGTGCGCATCAGCATCACCGATGCACTCGCATTCGGTAGTGAGAAACGCATTGAAGAGCACACCGGTACCGCGACGATCCACAGCTTAATCGTCGGCAACTACGTCTACAAAGCGCCGCAAGATGTGCGCACGGACAAGCCCACGATCAGCGTGGCTGGCCCGGATTACGGCAAGATCCTCTACGAGAAGACGGACTTCTTCTATGAAGTACAGAACAACACCGGCTCGCCTCTCAAGGCCGTGGTGCTGCACTACTCGATGGATGGCGGTGCGACTTGGCAGGTCGGCGGTCTGAACGACACCGGCGAGCGCGAAGGTCACGTTACGGTTCACTTCGCTGAAGGCTTCCGCCGTCACGGCATCTTCGGCAACTACAGCCGGATCGACTTCTACTATCAAGCGATTACGGAAGATGCGCGCACCAACGCACCTGATCCAATGCCCGGCACTGGCGCAATGGCCGCCTTCCCCGTGGACATCGGCTCGCCCTTGCTGCACCTCGTGACGCCTGCGCGTGGCGATATTCTTTATCGCGATCCGATCCCGCATAACGAAGACAGCGGCAAGTACACGATCACCTGGAACAGCTTCGACAACAACCTTGTCGAGTTCAGCGACGAGCGCGGCCACGAGTCCGGCCCGGTCAAGCTCTGGTACACCCAGAACCCTGGCATGCCCGACGCTGTTTGGACGCTGCTCGCAGACCGTTTGCCCGCGCGCGGCAGCTTCACTCGCAAGAACGACCTGCCCCTCGGCGCGCTTCAAGTGAAGGTGACCTCGCTTGATCAGATGGGCAACATCTCCGAGCGCTTGAGCGGCGTGTTTGAAGTGAAGCGCGGCAGTGGCTGGGAACCAGCTCGCCCGATGACGCCCGGCTCCGACTACCGCAGCTTGTGGCGCGAGGCAAACGCTGCCTCCGCTAGCGAGCAGTACGACGTGGCGCGCGAGAAGTACGAAAGCGCGATTGAGCTTGCTCCGGCCGCTGAGAAAGATTCGATTCGTCGCGACAGTGGCGCAAGCGAGTATCTCGCCGGCAACACCAGCAGCGCGATGGAAATCCTGACGGCGATCGTTGACCGCAATCCTGCGAACTTGAACTTCCGCTACGATCTTGCCGTGCTGCACTACCGCCTCGGTCAGTCGCCGGAAGCCAAGATGCACCTGCGCGAGATCACGCGTCTTGACGACGCGAACCCGCACTTCAAGGCCCGTGCGCTGCTCGCCAACATCCTGCTGGGAGAAGGCAAGGCGACCGAGTCATACGAAGAATGGAAGTACATTCACGACAAGTCATCGCCCACCAGCGACGAGCACGCCGAAGCTCGCGGCCAGATGGCGAAGGCCAAAGCGCGCATGAACACGAAGTAGCATGCGCTTCTGTCAATCGAAGAGCACCGGACGCCGCATGGCTGCCGGTGCTCTTTGCGTTGGATGCGCTGATGAAGAAGTAGCGCGTGGCGCTAGAGCAACTCTCCATTTGCTTTGTGCTGAGTGGCGTCATCCCGAACGCCGCAGGCGGAGGGATCACCCTTGCGGGCGAGGCTGCCCTTTTCTTTGCACACGTATCGCTAATCGCGAAGCATTCTGGGTGCAATCGTGGAAAGCGTGAAGCGGCTCATGGCCAGCCGCGAAAGTCACGCTCGGATCTGAAAGTTTCTGGGCGCTGTCGGAACTGGAGAGCCTCAAACGCCCGGCAGAAGACGCCAACTCCGGCAGGCTTTGCGAAACTTTGCGTGCTTGGCGCCTTTGCGTTAGCTCCGAATTCCCCTCGCTCGTGCGAGCGCGACGACTGTCGAATCGCTAGCCTACGCGCGAGCTGCCATGCCCGCGAACTGCTTGAACGCGCTAGCAGCCGAAACGAAGCTCTCGAAGATGCGCGCGGACACAAGCCCCGCTTCATGATCCAGCTCAGGATGCCACTGCACGCCGAGCAGAAAGCGCGAGGGATCGCGGCCCTCACCCGCTTCAATCACGCCGTCCTCGCTGATCGCCACCACACGCATGTGTTTGCCGAAACGCTTGACGCTCTGATGATGATAGCTGTTCACCTCGGCGCGTCCGCCAGCGGCACCGAAGAGCCGCGTGCCAGGTTTGATCGCGATCTCGTGACGCGCACCTTTGCGATGCTCAATCGCGCCCTTGAGCTGCGTCGGAATGTCCTGCACGATCTTGCCGCCGTCTGCGATGGCGAGCGCCTGCGTGCCCATGCAAATGCTCATCACCGGCAAGCGCGAAACTTCAAGCAGATGCTTCGCCAACACCAGCTCCTGCGCGGCTCGCCGAGGATGCGTGAGCGTCGCAGCGGGGTGAGTCTCTTCGCCGAACGTCTCGCCAGCGAAGTCATCGCCGCCGGTCAGCAGGATGCCGTCGAGTTCCGGCAAGATTGCGAGCGTCGCGCGGGGATCCTTCATTACAGGGAGTGCAATCACGCGAGCGCCGTGCTCAGCGATGCTTTCGTAGTACTGGTGGTAGAGTTTCGAGAATGCGCGATCAAAGCCAGGGCGAGGCTCAAAAGCGTCAAATTCGCAGGCTACGCCGATTAGTGGAGTCATAGCTGCCCTCACTCTGGAAGATTATTGTCACCTATGCCGGTGTGTCAGATTCTTTTTGCCATGCAATCGCGCAAGCTCTTGCCTGAAAAGGGCATCGGCAGATTAGGAATCACGCCTCAAGCCCAAATTGCCCTTCTGCCAGCGCAAAACGCACGCTACGATACCGTCGGACTTTGACAAAACGTCTTATCATCTGGGCAGCAGGGAATGCTTGATTGCAAGCCATCCCCGCAAGACATGGCAATTCCAAAAGGGGCGGCATGCGTCTGAGAGAGGTTCCAGCTTACGCTGTCCGATTCTGGTGGCTCTGCCTCTTGCTGGCAGCGTCATGCGGTGCTGGAGCGTGGTTCGCCTACTCGGAAGTTCGCTTCCCAGCGACACAGCCCACTTTCTTCGCTGACACCCTGCTTCCAGCGCTGGTCCCAGACCAAGAGCTCCAGCGCCTTGATATCCAGGGCTTGGTACCAGCGGAGCTCTTCGCGCCGATTTCGACCGAAGAAGTCATGGCAGCGCAAGCCAGCGATCCCGCAAAACACGCGGCCTTTGCAATCTTCAACAAGCTCCCAGACAACGACGATGCAGCCGGGCCCTTCGACCCCAAGCAGGCAGCGGCAGATCCAGCTCTAGCCGCGCTCATGCAAGCGCTTCAGCAAGAAGCTTCTGGCCCAGCGGCTCTCCCCGCGAGCGCTGACGGCACGCCTGCTGAGGACTGGTACAAGCAAGATCTGCGCATGGAATTCGCGCCCGTGCTTGGCGACTCGGCAATGCTGATGCGAGTCTCGAACTTGCCTTCATCTGAAGCAGCATTTGCGAGCGCTACTGCGATTGCCACTGAGGCTTGGCGCAGCCGCTCACAAGCGATTCTCGCTCGCATCGACACGCTGCTCCGTGAGCTTGAAGCTTCGCCAATCAACGAGCCATCGATGCCCGCAGTTGCCTTGCAGGATATCGCTCGCAACAGCGGTACAGCCGCCGCGGTGGCGATTGCAGCGCGCATGCAGGCGATCCTGCGCTCCGAAGCGCGGGGCGTCAGCTCTCACATCGAGCCAGCCAATCTGGAGCTTCCCGCAAACGAGTTCGAGCGAGTCATCTACTGCGAAGCCGTGATCGCTGAGATCAAGCGTCGCTTTACTGTAGAAGGCGAGCTACTCGCTGCCGGGCTGAAGCTGCCAGAAGATCTGCGTGATTTGATGGGCGTTCAGCTCTCGCGCTCACAGGAATGCCGCGTGCTGATTGACTCTGCCCCCGATCTGGCGCAGCGTCGCGAGAAGCTGCAAGCGGACCAGGCAGACTGGGCGCTGATCATCGCGCCGGGCTCGCCCAGCGATGTAGAAGAGTTCAAGCCGCAGATGAAGGAAATCCGCGAGTGGATTACCAGCGAGCGCGAGGCCATTCGCAGAACGCTCGAAGACCTGCAAGCAGCGGATAACGACGAGCGCCGAGGCGAGCTAGCGAAGAGCTTGCAAGAAGCTCGCAGAGCTTTCTCACGCCAAGTTGATAGTGCGATCTTGGAATACAGCGCGAAGCTTGAAGCCGATGCTCAAGGCGCGCGAGAGATGCGCAAGCGGATCCTCGAGAACCCCGAGTTCGCATCGCTGGCAGCACACCTCGATATCTCTACGCGCGGCTGGGATCAACTCGACAACACCGAGCTTTTCACCCGTGCCAAGAACGTCTACGACTCATGGGTCTCCTACGCTGCTTCGCTCGCCACGCTTACTCAAGCCTACAACCAGGCGGTCAACGCGATTCAGATGGTTGAGGCTGCTCGCAGCGAGCGCAAGAACGCGCGGGCGGCGCAAGAGTCACTGATGAGAGACCTCAAAGCCCTTCGCGCTGCTACGGCAGAAAGCGGAACCAGCGCGGGCCGAGTGCTGCAAGTTGCGCGCTCGACGCAGAAGCTCACGCAAGATCTCTTCGCCATGATTGGCGCGCTGATTGGATTGGTGATCTCGCTCTTTTTGATGGGCGTGATGGCAGCCAGCCGCACGCGCGTGATGAGCGAGAAGGATGTTGAGCATCACCTTGGGCTTGACGTTATTGGTCAGCTCACCGGCGAGAACGGCCGACGCGTCGAGCTGTTGCGCGACACCTCTGGTTCGTCGCTCGCTGCCGCGTATGACTCGCTCTCGGTTGTGTTGGATCGCACGGTGTCGGACTTCTCGATCAAGTCGATGCTCGTTGCGGGCGCTGGCGCTGGCCAAGAGCCGAGCGCGGTCGCTGCTAACCTTGCCGTGGCTTTCGCGCGCATGGGACGCAACGTACTGCTGATTGATTGCGACTTCCAATCGTCGCCCTTGGGCGCGCTCTTCGAGCAACGGACGACGCGACGCGGCTTAGCGAACGAGCACTCACGCGCTCCCCGTTTGAAACTGGGCGAGCTGGTGAGCGGAAGCGGCGTGCAGGGCCTCGACCTGCTCTTGCTGCGCGAGCGCATCACTTCACCCGCAACTTTGGTGCGGTCCGAAGGCTATGCAGACCTTCTCATGGATGCTGCGGAGGAATATGACATGGTGATTTGCGCCGGTGGCAGCCTCTTTGATGCAGAATCTGCGGTTCTAGCGGGCGAAACCGACGCAACGCTCGTGCATGTTAGCTCTGGGGATGTATCATTCCGTCAAGCTCAAGATCTTTCGAAGCTCTTGGATGGTGCAGAAGCCAATGTACTGGGAGTTGTGCTCGCTGGCGGATCAGCGAGTTCCTAATCCATGATTGGGCGGCGTGAAAGCTTGCCCCGCTGTAGTTTCTTGAGCTTCCGTGGAAGCCCGCGCTGAGCGCAGGGGCGAAGACCGGCCAGCATCGGCAAGGCCCAGGAGGGCAGCCATGCCAACGACCACTGAAGAAGCGTCTGCGATGACGGAGCCACACATCGAAGAACAGGACGAGCCTTCCTTTGCCGATTTCACGGCGCAGCGAGGAGATGGCGCGGTTGTTCAGGCCGTGGCCAAACTGCTTCCGCAGTTTGCTGCGGGCGGTGGTTTGACGGTCGATGATCTCGAAAAGGTTGTCGTCCCTGTCTTCGTCGATCTGCGCGAAGATCCCATCCGTCAGCTCGCTTGGTACTTCCCCGCTTCGAAGACTGACTACCGCGCCCACCACGCGCTGAATGCTTGCCGCTTGGCGATGTACTTCGGCATGAAGAGTGGCATGGACGATGGCCGCGTCCTGCAGCTTGGCATTCTCGGCTTGCTCTATGACGTTGGCATGTGGACGCCCGACATCCCGGGCGTGCACGAGAAGCGCGATCTAACCGTCGAAGAGCTTCGCGAAGTTGAACGCGCACCTGAGCTTGGCGCGAGCTTGCTCGAAGCCGCTGCTGAGATTGATCCGCTTGCTGCTCGCATCGCCCTTGAACATCACGAGCGCGCGGATGGCACCGGCTACCCCAAGCGCACGAACGGCGAAGTCCAGCACGCTTACTCGCGTCTCTTCCAAGTGATCGATTCGTTCCTTGGGATGATCGAGCCGCGCCCCTTCCGCAAGGCGATCTCGCCAGTGGAAGCGATGCAGCGCTTGGCCGTGCAAGCCCATCGCGGCTACTACTTCGGCCCCGCCTTCCGCGATCTCTTGCGCGTGCTCGGCGTGTTCCCCGTTGGCAGCTTCCTCAACCTGAACAGCGGCGACGTCGCCGTCGTGGTTGAAAGCGGCGGCGACAACATCCGCAAGCCCAAGGTGCGCGTGATCTCCGACGAGTTCCTTGATTTCTATCCGCGCCCGAGCATGATGGATCTGGCGACAGATTCGTCCTTCGACATCGCCGGCGCCTTCACCAAGTTCCCGAAGTAGAACCAGCATTCATACCTTCACGGTGGCACCGACACTCATGTCGGTGAGTCGCATTCTGATGCGACTAATCCTCGCCGATCAACGCAGCTTCAGAGGGAAGAATTTAACGCAAAGGCGCCGTGGCGCCGAGTCGCGAAGAAGGAGAGGAAAGCTCGCAG
>Ga0213866_10000740_pt1 | contig 25412 bp, 30 predicted proteins | sample PICome_11_FD_160079 | JGI IMG/M metagenome (GOLD analysis project Ga0213866, IMG submission 160079) | Coastal seawater microbial communities near Pivers Island, North Carolina, United States - PICO284 | ecosystem: Environmental > Aquatic > Marine > Coastal | place: USA: North Carolina...
AAGATTTTACTTTCAAACAACTAGATATTAAACCATTGAGTTTAACAGAAGAACATCTTAATGAGTTTACACGCAAAAAACAAGAAATATATAATAGTGCTGATATATTTTTGCAAATATCAAATAGTGAAGGTAATGCATATGCTACATTAGATGCTTTAGCATGTGGTCTTCCAATTGTCGCATCAAATGTAGGGTTATTTTATAAAGATGTACCAGAAGATTGTTTTGTTAAATTAGATTGGCAACGAAACAATGATGAAGAATATGTTAGAAGTAAGTTATTATATGCATGGGAAAATAGAGAAACATTATCTAAGAATGCTAGAAATTGGTATTTAAAAAATTATAGATATGATGACTGGTTAGTAAAAATTAGAGATCTTGTTGATAATTTTTCAAACACTAAACTTTAGTTTTTTCCTGTTCTTTTTAATGGTTTTAGTTCTTCTACCTAAGAACTTGAAATAACGATTTGCTAATTTATATCTAGATACAACATTCTTTGCTTTTTTATATTTTCTAGTCTTATGTTTCTTTATAGCCTCGAGTCTAACTTTCATTATCATTCCAACCTGCCATATTCTTTTATGTGAATATTTGCCCTTTTTATAAAGGCGTTCTAATTTTTTTATAGTATTTTTTACATCATCTATAGTGGTATATTTAATATGTATAGTATCCTTCGGATTTTTATCAATATAAACATCAAAACTTTTTTTTGGATTATCAGGATTATACAAAAATCTTTTCCTTCTTGTTTTCCTTTTACTTTTCTTCTTTTTAATTTTTCGCGTATTTTTCATTTATATATTTATAATAAACGAATATATAAATTATACCAATATCAAAACTGCTAACATAGAGAATAGATGTAAAAAGTTAACTACTTTACCTGATTCTGATAAGTATGTATAACCTCCGCTATAACCAACAGTTGTTTGTGTTATAAGACTAAAATGCAATGCTTCGAATATATTTGCTTGCATGTCGTCTTTCTCTAATTTTGTACCAAAAACTTTTTGATCAAATATAACAGAGCAATAGTATAGTACAGCGAAAATAAGTGCCATCATTACTTGAAGGATAAAAAACATAGTTGTTCTTTTATTGGCTAATCCTTCTTTTAACATTTTATGAAAATCATTGCCAGAAAATACACTAAGAGATCTTACTAATACCATAATATATTATATTACAATATAATATAATGAGTAAAATAGAGAAGAAAGAGAGCAGTATAATCACAAATTGCCCACATTGTAAATTGATTGTTGTTGTTAATCAAAAAGAAATAAATTGTGCAATCTTCAGACATGGTGTATTAAAAGAGACGGGTAAACAAATAGATCCTCATTCTTCTAAAGAGATATGTGATTGTTTGGCTAAAGAGGGTAAAATATATGGTTGTGGAAAACCATTCAAGTTAGTAAGAAAAAATAGTTTTGAATGGGAAGCATTAAAATGTGAGTATATTTAATCATATATTAAATAATATTATAGCTAGGCAATGGATTTCCATAGATATATAATGGTTGATGAAATAAAGACGATCTTTTTGAAGCCCAATTAAATATAGGCTTATCATTGCTATAAAAACTAGTTACTCGTTTAACAATAGAATAATTCACATCTGTTAACTTTGTCTTTTTAACATATGTGCATCCACATTTAATTAGCATATTAATTTCTCTCCAACCATCATCATTTCTAGTTAAAATAATACTATCTAAAATAATCTTATCAGAAATAATACATGGTAAATAAACCATGATATTTTTTACGAATAATAGTAATAAAGATAATACTTTTAAATAATAATATTAATGAAGTTCGTAGTTTCATTTACAACGAGTCCGTCTAGAATTAGTAAGATTAAACCTATGATAGATAGTATAATAACACAAACAAAACCAGTTGACCTTTTTTTGTTAAATATACCACATGTTTTTCCTAGAACTGGTGAAAAATACATAATACCTGATTTTGTTAGTAAATCTGTTACTATAAATGTAGTTGAAAAGGATTATGGACCGGCAACAAAACTAGTACCAACAATTAAATATCTAATTGATAATGATTATGATAAAGATGATACATATATTGTTTATTTAGATGATGATATTGAATATAGACCAGATATGATAAATGTATTGAACTTTTTGTTTATGTTAAATAAAACACCAAGAGTACTTTGCGGTGGTGGTTTTCATTTTGTGATGCATGAAAATAAAATTAGATTAGCAGGCCAAAGAAAACACAATGATGATGTTAGTATTGTGGAAGGATATGCATCAGTATGTGTACCACTATCAATATTTGAAGAAGATTTTTTACCATATATAGAGAAGTATACTTCTGGTAAAGAAATGAAACAATGTTTATTGTCAGATGATGTCATTTTCAGTAATTATTATAGCAAACACAATATACCAATGAATGTTGTTAGTTATCCAGGAAAACACTCAATACAAGATTTGTGGAGTAATAAAAGTATCCTTGAATATGGAAATCAAACCGATGCATTGCATTGTGGTGCATCAGGATTATCTGGTACAAATATAGACAGATATCCAATAGTTTTGGATATATTAAAAAAGCACAAAGATTTACATATCAAGGTTTATTCAACAAATAATCAATTGCAGCAACAATTCTATTAAAGATAATTTTTAAATAAAAGTATTATGGATAACATTGAAAAACGTGTTAGATATTATCTAGGTTCTCTTTATGATAAAAATAATGTTTCTGTTTCTTACAATGATATAATTAGTGATACAGAATACTTTCCACCAAATATATTAAAAGGTATTACTTTGAGAAATATATTATTACACTGTAACCATCAACATGATAATTTTAGATTATATGGTCCTCCTATTATTAATATAGCAGGTAAAGATATTTATTTTAATAAATACATAGACAAGATATTATTGTTTAGATGGGGAGATCAAACAGAGATTGTTGATGGAGATAATATGTTTTATATTACAAAAGCCAGAAAATGTGATAGTAAGAATGGTGTAATATTAAAACTATCTAACAATAGACATTGGTTACCTATTAATAATGTAAAATCTATGGATATACCATTTGAATCAAAGAAAAATATTTTAATTTGGCGAGGAGCAACTACTGGAGAGTTTCACCATTCACATTTTAATGATAATAGATTACTTGCTGTAAAACAATGTCACAATAATAAAAATTGTGATGTAGGATTTACAACATTTTGTCAAGGAATTAAAGAGTATCATTATCCTCAGTTTAAAAAGCAGATGATGAGTGTAGATAAAATACTGAAATACAAATATCTCCTATCATTAGAAGGAAATGATGTTGCAAGTGGATTAAAATGGCAACTATATAGTAATAGTGTTGTATTTATGAGAAAACCTACATGTGTCTCTTGGGCAATGGAAGATACACTAGAACCATATGTCCATTATATTCCATTAAAAGATGATTTTTCAGATGTAGACCAACAAATAACATGGGCAAATAATAATCAAGAAAAATGTAAAGAGATAATTAATAATGCTAATAACTTTATAGAACAATTTTTAGATGAAAGAAAAGAAGCTATTATAGAGAACCTTGTATTAAAAAAGTATTTGGATACAGTGACAATAAATGATAACTAAAGTGTTTAAATATAGCGTTAGATATCATTTAAGAATTACATGTCAGCGCTCACACCGATACCAGTAGATTATGTTTGGCTTGATGCTAATAATAGATTTCGTTGGAAAACTAGAATATTAAAAAACATACCAAGTGTTGAATATGTTCCAGAATGGAACTATGATGGTAGTTCATGTGGACAAGCAGATGGTAATGGACAAACAGAAGTTGTTATTAAACCAGTTTTTATGGTGAGAGATCCATTCAGAGAAAGAGGTGTAACTGTATTATGTGAAACATATAAAGAAGGAATTGCCTTGTCAAATAATACTCGTTGTTATTCAAAACTAGTATTTGATAAAGGGTGTGATGAAAAGCCATGGTTTGGAATTGAACAAGAATATTTTATAATTGATCCAAAACCAAGGAATGTCATGGGATGCGAAGCAAGAGATTTTACTCAAATACCTAATGGAAATGAGTTTTACTGTAAAATGGGAACTAAATATGGTAGGAATATTGCAGAACAGCATTTACAATATTGTTTGAGAGCAGGACTAACTGTTTCTGGAATGAATGCTGAAGTAGTACCTGGTCAATGGGAATATCAAATAGGACCATGTGAAGGAATACGTGCAGCAGATGAGTTGATGATGTCAAGATATTTTTTAGAAAGAATAGCAGAAGAACACGGCAAGTCAATATCCTGGGAACCAAAAGTTGTTGATACTATAAATGGGTCCGGATGTCACACAAATTTTAGTACACAAAAGATGCGTGAAGCTGGTGGTTTACAAATAATTTTAAATGCGATCGCCCTTTTACAGAATAAACATAGTGAACATATCAAGCATTTTGGTAAAAATAATATTAATAGAATGACCGGTCTGCATGAAACCTCATCATTTCATCAGTTTACATATGGATATGGTACAAGAAATACTTCAATTAGAATAGGAAATGATACAGTAAAAAATGGAAAAGGATATTTTGAAGATAGAAGACCAGCATCAAATATGGATCCATATATCGTAACCGGGATGATTTTTAAAACAGCTTGTAACATTACAATTTAACTTTATTTATAAAATTGAAAGACATAAAAAGCAATAGTAAATAATTAAACATAACTATGGCAACTCAATATCACATATTTCTGGGTCCTATTGCAGGAAATTATAGCGAAGTAATAGTAAAAATTGGCAGCGATACTACAAATGATAATAATTTTGTTATAAATGTAGTTAAAATGTATAAAACTTGGGGTAATAAAGTAAGAATGAATAGTGGTATGATTAGAAATATTAGAAGTCAACCTATAAATCTTGTTATTCAAACTCTAAGTGACATATATTGGGTTCATAGAGCACTCGAACAAGGACTAGAACAGCACGGTATAAATGATAGTTCTGTTAATAATATAATTAGTTTGTGTGAACTAATTATAAAGCATATTACACAAGACAAAATATTCGATCACAATACTCTTATGACAAATGTTGAATCTTTGGGATCAAGTGTTATTAGTGAAAAGTTCTTGAATACTCTTACTTATCTTGTAAGTTTATCAGTAGATTGGTGTTTAGATAAAAAATTACCTATTGTTGTAAGTAATCCACCTGATTATAACAGTCCATCTGCAAAGGAAGTATATGAATCAGTAAGTTATTACTGTGGCTAAGAAAGATTTATATTACTAATATCAAGTTCTATTAATTCATTATTATTTTTGTAATCAGATATAATATTGAAACTGAGAGAAATACTTTTATTTGGATATCTTGTGTGATTAACTTCAAAATAATTATTACTCGATTTATTAGATAAAAGCACTTTACTTGACTCGCTATTAGATAATTTACTTACAAATGCATTAGTGTATTTTTCTTTATGACAGAAATAATACTTACAATCTAGATGTATAGAGTATGAATAACTATGAATAGCAATATTTTCTTTAGATGGAGCATGTTTAATAAAACTTAATTCAGGGAACATTTTTAAAATATTACCTCTAGTTTTAATATCGCAAATTACAAAATAGTCTTCTACATAATTATGATCTTCATAGCATTTAATAAATGAAAAAAAGGTATTTTTGAAGTCACTTGCGTTATTAGCAGAGAAAAGTACAACCAATGATTTACTTGCATTAAAAGAATATGCAGAAAATGGTAAAGAAGTTCTCTTACAGACTATATCATATAATTTTTCTCTACCAAGATAATGTAATCCGATAGTATTGGGATAATTAACAGTATTAGAAAACAAAATGCGATTAGCTTGAGAAAAAAGATCCAACAATCCATCGTGTATATGATTACTTAAACAAAGATTAACATTATTTAAAGCAGATTTAAGATGCGGTTCTGGAAGAGTTTTAAACCTTTTTAATTGTTCAGTAAGATAATCACAAACAATTTTAATTTCACCCATTTTATATGCCAGGATAATAACTGTATTAAAATAATATACGTTATGTGTTAGCATATCAATAAATAAATAATTTTCAGATTTAGGATCTGCAACTGAGTGTGAAGGAATGCTTGTTAAAATATTGAGTTTTAATTTTTCATCTGAAAACATATTTGCTAATTCCATAATACAATCAACGCGCGTAGGATCAAATGTCCTACTTTTTGTATAGTAGCTAATGGCTTTTTTAAGATCTTGTTTTTTATAATAGTCTCCTAATACCTTACACGCAATATATTTTTCTTGAACCCAGCCATCTAACTCAATCGTTTTTTTGTAGAACTCTATAGCTCTATCCATTCTACGTGCATCTTTATAGCTTTGAGCACAATAATAAGTATATCTTGCAACAAGTTCTTTTGAAGTGTTTCCTTCAATAATAGCTTTTTCAAAAACTAGGCCATCATTAAAATATTTATTAGGATCTTTACTTCTACAGCCATGTGTACCAGGAACAATATAATAAGATCCAGTTATAGTCATTCTAGAAAAACTAGGATTATCACAAGTAATATATTCATGTAAAATGCCTTTGTATCTCCACTTATTATTAGTTTTAACAATAAATATTCTATGCCAAATAAATGAAGGACCAAACTTTAACATATAACAGTCTTCTTTTAATTCAGGCAAGTTAAAGTTACCATGTACTTTGTCATCTGCATCAAAGAAAAGAAGATAATTAGAAATATTTTCTGCTTCTTCTATTACATAATTTCTATTTGTAGAGAAATCTTTCCAGTCTTTGTTATGAAATCTACCAGGAATACTTAGTTTTTGAAATGTTTTTGTAATAATATCAATAGTATTATCTGTAGAGCCAGTATCAGAAATAACCCAATAATCAATATTAAAGTTGTCAACTATGTTTACAAGAGTCTCTTCAATATTTTTAGATTCATTTTTTACAATCATACATAATGTTAAGTTGTAATGCTTACTCATTTTACTTTTTTAAAAAGCTAAATCTTAAAACCGATTTAGAAGAATATTTTTCTAATGATAACATATATACAAATGTCTTTTACACGTTTTCATGATGACCCATGCAGAATACATAAACAACTACAAGAGTCTACTGGACCAGGAAGGTATATGTTGGATGTTCCAGGTAATGGACCAAAGCCATGTTTCATGGAAGATCCTTTCATTAGACTTCAAAAATGGGGTGCTAATTTACAAACAAATACTATCAATCTTGAAAGCGAACTTCAAGGTAGAACAAAAAAGCTAAATGGATTTGATGGAGAGAACTACAAAACAAATACTTTCGTATCTAAGCCAATCCAATATCCTGTTTGTCAACCAACAACAAATCAGTCAAGAGCGACGCATCCCGCATGGTTATACAAAGATTTAGAGCAAAATAATTTCTCTATATTGCCCTTAAATCCACAAGAAAATACATGCATTCCATTTCAAAATAATCTAAATACACGTCTTTTGGAGAGAGATTACTTCAAACCTCGTCCACCGAAATGTTTATTTAATGAACCAGGTAATTTAAATACTGCACCATTTAATAGTCAGGCAAAAATGACAAAATCTTGCAATAAACTAGGTGTATGTGGTACTTTTTAATGAATTATTATTTATCTTGTAAAAAGTTATAAATAATAATCTTATCGTGTTTATATATATGGCAGAAATAGCAATTCCTTTAATAGCTCTAGGAAGTATGTATGTTATATCTAATCAAGATAATGATAATAAAATGGAAGGATATGAAAATATGGGTAAGCATCAAAATATGTTACCTAATGTAGTACCACCAGCAAAAACTATTAATTTTCCAAAACAAACACCTGTGACATCTGCAAACGTTAAAGCATATAAAAATCCCAATCAAGCAACTGATAAATACTTTAGCCAAGGTGTTGTTGAAAGAGTCGAGCGAAAAAACCCACCAAATAGTGTAGGTGGATCTACACAACCTGTAATGGGATTAACTGGAGAGATGATTAACAAGAAGGACTTTAAGCACAATAACATGCAACCATTTTTTGGTGCTAGAGTGAAAGGATCTCGCGCAAATCATAATACAGCTGAGGCTAGACTAGATAATATGCAAGGCGCAGGATCTCAATATATGAGGAAACGTGAGCAGGCACCTTTATTTAAACCTCAACAAAATATGTCTTGGGCAAATGGCATGCCTAATATGAATGATTTTTATCTTTCTAGACAAAATCCTAGTACAAAGATGTCTAATATTAAACCATGGGATGAAGAAAAGGTTGCACCTGGTCTGGGTTTAGGATACACAACTGAAGGGAGTGGTAGCGGATATAATGCAGCAGTAGAGGATAGAAATGCATGGTTACCTAAAACAGTTAATGAATTACGTGTTGATACTAATCCTAAAATGACTTTTGGATTAGATGGTCATCAGGGTCCAGCTACATCTTACATTAAGGACTATGGACATGTAAAACATCAAGGCAGAGTTGAAAAAAATAGACCTGATACAGATTATACAGTTGGGCCTTCTAGATGGTTTACTACTACTGGTATTGAAAAGAAGCAAACTGCAAGAGGAATTGAAGTATTACAGCATCAGAATCGTCCAGAAACTACAAGCGAATATTTTGGTACTGGTGCAGATGTTGATAGTAAAGCCACATATGTTGTTGGTGAAAGCAAACCTATTCTTAGACAGCAACTAGATGCCCCTTTACATGGTACAGCTTCTGCAATTCATAAATCCGCACCATCAACAGGAGATTATGGTAATGGAAGTTACCAAGCATTGTGTAATAACCGTACAACTACACGCCAAGCAGATGATTTTGGAGGCGTTCAAGGAATGATTAAAGCTGCTGTTGCACCGCTTCTTGATATCTTAAGACCAACAAGGAAAGAGAATGTTATTGGTAATATAAGACCTAACGGAAATGTTCAGAATCTTATTACAAAACCTCGCATTTATGATCCAGCTGATCGTGTAAGAACTACTATTAGAGAGCAGACTGGAGATTTGTTAGACAACAATCATCTTAATGTTGATGGTATAGCTACTGGGGATGCTTACAAAGTTACAAAACATCAATCATATGGACAAGAAAGAGATACCACTAATGTGTCATATAATGGTCAAGCTGGTCCTGCAGCCGCATATAACTCTAAAAGCTATGCTGCTGAATATAATCAGCGAAATAATGCAAATAAGGTTCATACAAGTCATACAAATCATGGTGTAAGTTCAACTCATAACAATAATATGAACATTGCTATTGGTAGAAGAGATGCTGATAGAAATAATAATAGAGCATTTGCTGGCGGTGCAACAATTGCAGGAGGTCATAGTACACAAACATACGGTAATCTTTCTGGAAAACAGCAATATAGTGAGGCAAGAAATAATGATCGGTTAAATCCAGATCTTCTCACTGCATTCAAAAATAATCCGTATACTCAAAGTTTAAATAGTTGGGCTTAAAAATAATTAAATACTTCACTTAAACTACTGTAAATGACATTAGACATTCATAATGATATTTACAAGAAATTAGATTTTTTTATTAAAAATAATAAAATACCAAATCTTATCTTTCATGGAGGCAATGGTAGTGGAAAAAGAACTATTGTTCATAATTTTATAAACAAGATTTATGATAATGATAAGGAATTAATTAGAAATTATGTTTTAAATGTTAATTGTGCACATGGTAAAGGTATCAAGTTTGTTAGGGAAGATTTAAAGTTCTTTGCCAAAACTAATATTACATACGAAAGTAATAATAATTTCAAATCTATTATATTGGAAAATGCTGACAGTTTAACAAGCGATGCACAATCTGCTCTGCGAAGATGTATTGAACTATTCAGTCATTCTACAAGATTTTTCATTATAGTAGAAGATAAATACAAACTTCTTAAACCAATTCTCTCTAGATTTTGTGAAATATTTATTCAAGAGCCTTTAATAGATGGTAAACGCATGAATCTACATCAATATATAATAAATGAAACATTCGGTATTACAACGGAGGAAAAATGTATATATAATTGGATTAAGAAGCAAATTAATAATTTAAAAAATCACAAATATTCTACATTAATGAAGCTAGCAAATAATATGTATGAAAAAGGTATTTCTGGTTTGGATTTAATTAATTATATTGAGTTGGATAAAAGTTTAGATGAAACAGTAAAGTATAAATGTTTAGTCTTTATTCATAAAGTTAAGAAAGAGTTTAGAAATGAAAAATTATTTATGATCTTTATTTTAAACATTTTATTAATACGTTCTAATCATAGTTTAGAAAATATGCACTTCATTTAATAATAATGGATGATTATACGTTGAGTAGTTTGACTGAATCCAAAAATGAGTGGTGTGCTAGATTAGTTAGCATTTTTACTCCAGCTGTTATTCAAGGTTTGAAATCAATTTTCGACGAAGCATGTAGCCTTTGTGAAGAAAATGACGAATTAGATAAGTATCTTCTTACCTTTCAAACATTTTTAAGTCGTGTTCCAAAATGGAACCCAGAAATTATTGAAACAGAAAGAAAAAGAATTATCGAGGTATCTAGTTGTGGATATCTTGAAGATCTTATTAGCTGTGTTCATATTATTCAATTAAAAGCACTTACATGTATTCGTGTTGGTCAGAAACAGAAAAAAATTGATATAGTAATTCCTTCTGTAGATAATTTTGTTCATAAGGTTTATAATACTGTTGCTAGAAAAGTATACACAAATGTTTATTTGTTTGAAAAAGGTATAGCACCTCTTCAGATTCAAAAACATAACCGTGAACTTGAAGTGATTATCAAAGAGTGTATTATGGAAACTATTCGTGACACCATGCCAGTTGAAGATATTCTTCGTTCTTATATAGGAGAAACAGAAGAAGAAGAAGTAGAAGTTAAAGAAGAAGTTATTGAGAAACCTGCACCAGAACCAACAAAAGAGGAAATCCAGGCAGCAATTCAGGAAGAAGTAGAAAAAGCTAAAAAAGAAACTAATGGTGCTGAAACCGCTGATGCTTCTTCCTCTGCCGATGCTGCTTCAACAAATAGCAGTGTTGCCACCGAAACTCCAAAAATTAAAGTAGACACAGAAGCTTTGACTGAAAATGTAAAACTATCTGTTTCTGATATTCCAGAGAAAATCGCCTTCTCAGATGTAGATACAGCTGTTTCTGTTGATGGTTCTGAAGAGCAAGTTGATGCACCAAAAACTGTAGAACGTCTTGAAAAAATTGCAAAAGAAGCACAAGAAAGACGAAAAGCCGAAGAAGCTGAATGGGATGATGATGACGATGATGACATGCCTTTGAAAATTGGGCAAGAAGTGAAACTTGAGTTAGCTGACATTAATGATCTAAACAGAAGCGTAAAAGTAGCTGATGTCCCACAGCTTGAAATTGAAACACTATCTTAATTGCGTTAATAAATAAATTAGTTTTTAACAATTCTTATTAATGGAACAAAGTCATTTTGTTGTAGCTGCTGCTGTAGCAATAATTTTTGCTATTAGCAAGTTTATTGAGAAAAAATACATTCTTAAGGAAGAAGAGATTGCTATGAAAAATGTTATTCGAGATAGTCTCATGGTTTATGTGAGTACGGTAATTGGTTTATTTATTATTGAACAGGTGGGTGAAACTGTAAATAAACAATCTCCTACAAATGTCTTCATAGGTAAAGCAGATTTTTAATTCAATAAATAATATGAATATAACTATTTATTGATTGTGTGGTTCATTAACTACAAAATTACTAGTAACCGCTGATTCATCAATTACCTTATTTCTATTTCCTCCTCTCATTGATATCATTGGTCTATCAGGAACAGTTACATCACTACTACTATCATCTTGATAAAATAAATCATTTGCCAACTGTTTCTTTCTTGCTTCAATTTCAGTTGCTTCATTATCTAATTCATCTTCTTTTCTAGTTATTTTTATTAAATGTACCTTATCTTTTATATTTCTCTCTCGAATTATTTTCAATAATTTCTTTACTGTTTTTGTGTCTATTATTTTCTCAAACTCACATGTTAATTCTTGCTTCTTTTCTATTAGAGGCATTAGTTCTTCATGCAATTTTTTATCTTCCTCTTTCCATTCATCACTTATCTCCTTTATATCTCCGCCTGCCCACATTTTATCGCAACACCATGTATTAAGTTTATCATTTCTTGTTTGTATACTTGTTAAAAAATCAGCACATTGATGTCGAATATTATTCAAGTCTTCTTTTCTCTCTTCTATCTTTTTATATTTCATCAAAGCTAGAATAAATGTTGTATAACAAGTTACCACTAATGCAAATATTTCATAAGGATCTAGTTCTTCTAATTCATAAATTGTTGTAACAAAAGAAGATATTGTAGAAAAAAAAATGATTGATATTTGCGCTACATCATTCCAAAACTTATAACTATTATAATTTTCGTCTAATATTTGGATTCTATGTCTGAACTCATCAAGAATTAATTTATTATGTTCTTTATATGCGGTTATTCTAAGTAAACTATCTACATATTCATCTTTTTTTCTTACATCTAATACTTTCTTTCTCATATTATTTTTTAAAACTAACTGCATGTTCTGTTTTGTATCATTTTTAAACATAAATATTGTCGCCCTCTGATAATATTTATTTTGTATTTTTTAAGTTTAAATTAAATACTTATACATTTATTAAGTGTAATCTGGTAAATTATCTATATTAATTATTTTTGCATTTTTGTTAATTTTCTTTTTACCAATAATATATCTTGAGAAATATGGTTGTTTTATTACATCATATGGACTATGTTTATGTACAGTTCTTGCAATCATTTTATAAAGTTTGAAATCTGGATATCTCTCATCACCATTATTTTTATAAAGAATATTTCTATCCTTATCATCTCTACACCATTCAATAATTATTCTTTTTGCAGCAGTATGAGGTGACTTTGGATTTTCTTCTATATCATCAATTATAAAATCATACAAAGAACAGCCTAGTCTGCATAAATCAAAACTTGCATTTGGTTCTAATCTAGGCTTCTTTTCATTAAAGTAAGGTTCAAAATTATATTGTGTGGCAGCATCCCCCTTTGGATGATAACTATCACTACAAATTACATTACCTCTGAACTTATAAATGGCTCTACCAAAATCAATAATTTTATACAATCTACCAAATGTAGGTACTTTATAGTGTTTCCCATCCCATTTATAATAAAGATACTGCTTTTCTGTAGGAATATACATAATATTGTTTGTATGTAAATCATTATGAGTAAAACTAAAACATTGTTGATATGCAATTAATGTCATAATTACTTGAATTATCATAGAACCCCATTCAGCATCTTTCATATCTTCTTCACTTTCAACAATTAAACTATCAAGTGTGTCTTCACATTTTTCCATAGCAATAACTTGTACTGGAAATTGATTAATACTAGCCATTAATATATCTTCTGATGCTGTAGAATAATCTGTCCCACTACTGCTTCCATCTTCATCATCTTCATCATCTTCATCATCTTCATCATCTTCATCATCTTCATTTTCTGTATCAGAAGATCTAGATGAACAACTAGAACTATCATCAGTTTTGCGTGTATTATTACATGAAATATCATAAGAAAACACAAGGTTTGCACCAGAATTATCTACAGTAGAAATAGATGAAATAAATATACTATCCAATTCGGAAATGTCTGCTATATCACTTAATTGTAAAACTTGATCATCGTCTAATTTATCAGACAGTTTTATTCTATCTTTATTGTTTCGTGTATTAAAATTGAATCTTTCATTTGCAAAATTATTATCTACTGAAAAAAGAGAACCACGATTCTTATGAAAGAATGCAGAGTCATTTAAATATTCTAATTCATCTGCGATGTTTACTTGAAAATCGTTTTTGTTACCTAAAAAAGAGCCGTAAAAATCTAAAGAATGTAGAAAAGTATGATTGTGTAGTAGTTGACTACTCAAATAAGTAAAAAAACTATCTACATATGCAGCATTATTCGTATCATTAATTTTTGCATGACCAACTTTCAATCCAAACTTAGGCAATTGTAACATTGAGTTATCAGAACAATCATACTTTCCTATCATATACTTAGTTGGATCTAGTAAAGGACTAAACTTGAAAAATATATTCTTATTTACAACATTGTTTTCGTTATCAATTACATCGGCATTGCATGAATTATGTCCAGTCATTGTTTTAATCTCGTTTAAAGAAAGCGTGTTATTCAAGTTCATTTTATCAGCATTGCTATCACTCATGTTAAAAAACTTGGTGTAGATGGGTATGTAATTTTGTGGATCTTCGATATCCAGCTTATCCTTGCCCGTAATTTTGCTAAATAAATCGCTATTGTTGGACTTTTTATATGTAAACTCCATTAGAGAACAATAATATTTATTTTGTTTAGTCTTAAACTCAAAACCGCGGTTAATAATTTATTTATTTTTCTATTTATCTGTTAAATGTCCACTGAGTTAGAACTTAGTAAGTTCAGTATGAATAATATTAGTTTTAGACCTGATGAAAATAAAGGACCAGTTGTGGTATTAATTGGTAGACGTGATACAGGTAAATCTTATTTAGTAAGAGATTTGTTATATTATCATCAAGATATCCCTATAGGTACAGTTATATCTGGAACAGAGGCTGGAAATGGTTTTTATAGTCAGCATGTTCCCAAATTATTTATTCATGATGAGTACAATACTGCTATTATAGAAAATATATTAAAGCGACAAAAAACAGTACTTAAGCAAGTTAAGAAAGAAATGGAAACATATAAAAAAACCACTATTGATCCACGCGCATTTGTTATTCTTGATGATTGTCTTTATGATGCTAGTTGGACACGTGATAAAATGATGAGATTACTTTTTATGAATGGACGTCATTGGAAAATTATGCTCATTATTACTATGCAATATCCACTTGGTATTCCACCCAATTTAAGAACTAATATTGATTATGTTTTTATTTTGAGGGAACCATACATCAAAAATAGAAAGATCATTTGGGAAAATTATGCAGGTATGTTTCCTACTTTTGAAAGTTTTGCTCAAATTATGGATCAATGCACAGAAAATTATGAATGTCTTGTAATCAATAACAATGCAAAGAGCAATAAATTAAATGATCAGATTTTCTGGTATAAAGCTGATCCACATGGTCAGTTTAAACTTGGATCAAAAGAGTTTTGGGAACTTTCTAAAGATCTTGATAGTGATGATGAAGTAGAAAGTTATGATCCTAATTCATCTAGAAGAGGTAGAGGTCCAAAAATTAGTGTAAAGAAAAACAGATGGTAACTATTGAAAGTAACTCATATGAAAGAATCCTAATCCATTAGTAAATAATTTATATATATCTTTTAATGGTGCATTTTTCCATCTAACTGTATCTATTTGACCTATTAGTTTTCCATAACCAAATATATTTGCAAAAATATCTAGATTATGATTATAAATAATTGTTTTATCTCCTAATGCTCTATTATATCTCTCTTTGAATCTATCGCTAAAAATATTAGGAAATCCGAAAAGTACCACTCTTTCAATATCTGTAGTATTATAATTATCCAGTGCAGTGATGCAAGCTAGTACTGATCCTAATGACCATCCTGTTATAATATTTATTTTATGCAATGATAATAATGCTTTTAATTCATCTTTAATATTAGTGTAAATAAGTTGAATATTTGAAATGGTTCTGCCCCTATGAAGTGCATAAGGAGATGTTGTAAAGTCATATAGTATATCCTTAGTAGTATCACTGCCTTTAAAAACTAAAATATTACCTTTAATAGCACCAATCAATTCATTTTTCCAATATATATATTTATCAAAATCGTTATCCATTTCTGATAAACATACATCTCTACTGTTCAATTTTTTTATGAGATTAGCATATTTATTTACTCCATCTTCTTTATATAAATTACAAAAATTACGTGTAAATGGTCCTTCATATAAAGAATATACTAGCAAAATAATAAATAAAAATATTATTGTTATTAGAAAAATGTGCCTAATCATATTATATATTTTATAATATTATTAATAATTTATTGCCATTGTAGTTTGAAGCCACCAGGTCTTCTTGCTGCAGCAACATGTAGCATACCTGCACCACCCATAACCATACCACCTCTATTCCAAATAAGATATGGTGTTCTAACACCGCGAGCAGACAAAGCTTTATTTGTTGGTAATATAACTCCAACAGTTGAAGCGCCACCATTTTTCTTATCACCATAATTATCATCTGCTGTACTAACTTTACTAGTTAAACGAGCTCCTGCTGTCATAGTTCTAGATTTTCCCATTATAAAATATGAACTTATTTTATTTATTCTAAATTAAATCTTTTCACCAGCCATTTTACTTGCAACACACTTATTATCTGAGATAAACTGTTCTTTATCTAGTGCTTCTTTATAATCAAACGTACAATCATGATCATGTCTATGTTTACTACAATATGTGTTACCGCATTTACATAATCCTATTATCTTTTCAGCAGGTGTCATTTTTTTATTGCAATCTTTAAACTTACACTTCTTAGCCATATTTAATTTAAATATATATTAAATATTGCTTTCAATTTTTATTTTTAACAATTAATTATTCATTACTTGCACCTTCAACGACAGAATCATCTGTTACTTCAGTTACAGCAACTTCTGGTTCTTTATTGATAGTTAGTTCACTTAGACCATGATCAGTGTTTTTATCAATAACAACATTTTTATCTTCGAATAGCTCCTTACGGATGTCAGCGACTGAAACATCTCCTCCAATTTTATTATCAAGAGTACTTGCATCTTTAACACTAATAAGATTACCTTCATTATCAATTGTCTGTGTAAGTACATTTCCTGATTCAAGTGCTTTTCTTTGATTATCTTCCATGGCCTTCTTCTTTGCTTCTTTAACACGAGTCTCAAACTCTTTCTTAGCCTTAGCTTCATTCTTATTTTTCTCATGCATAAGCTGATTAAGTTCATCTTCAAGGTATTCAACTCGACCAGTCTTGTAAGCTTCAGGATGATATGGCATCCACATACCAACTGGTCCTACAAAAACATCGTGGTTTGGATCCATTTCACGCAGAACCTTTGCACGAAGTTCTGCTTCACCTTGGGTTGGATAAGATCCGCGAATCTTTACACCACGTGTACTAGTTTGGAATTGATTAGATTCATCAAACTCAGCCGATAGTTTATCTTCATTATTATCAACCCAAGTTTTATATTCATCTTCTAATGATGTAGTGAACAAATTATCTTTCTCTTCTTTTACAAACTCTTGCATGTCACTAGTAAGAACATCCATAGAAATATTATGTTTGAAAGACACGAAACTAAGAAAGTGGGTGAACTTTTCCAAAGATTTATTCATATCCCATTGTTTTAGGAATTGCTTAAAAAAGAAGGTATTTTTATCTTCTAGAATCTTTTCTGGGGAAATAAATGAAATACAAACAAACTTTTGTCCTGCAACAGGCTTGTCTTCTTCCAAAACATCGACATATTTAGGATTAACTGAACCATCATTATTTGAGCGGCTTACAACACCGCGTGGGGGATTAGAAATACCTGACATTATATAATTATCTATGTGCGAAGCTTTTAAGCCTCATTTATATGAAACTTTTTTTTCTGTTATTAGTCTATAGATATGGATCTAATGGGAATCGATCTTGGAGAACTTCTTAAGCGTGCTATTAAGTACCTCGTTGAGGGTTTGATGGTTGCAATTGCAGCTTTCGCAATCCCAAAACGCTCACTCAATCTTGATGAAATCGCTCTTATTGCTCTAACTGCTGCTGCTACATTCAGCATCCTTGACACATACCTTCCTTCAATGGCTGTGAATGCACGAAGTGGTGCTGGTCTTGGTATTGGTGCTAACCTTGTTGGCTTCCCACGAATGTAAATTATTCGTAATTGATTAATCAATGATATCTGTTTTAATATTAATACAAATATCATATGAACAAATGGAACTTTAAAAGTGCTTCAACTATAGATAATAATTATTTTGATATGTTTTGCAAATGTTTTCCAAATAAAATATTATATTTTGATGATTTAATAGAAGCAATTAAATACTTATCTACATCTGTTGTAACTAATAATTTTTATATTATATCAACTTCTCAAAATCATTTTTTATTTATAAATTGCAATGAAGAAGATTATAAAAAAAACCAAGAGAGAATTATTGATATCACAAAAAACAAATATAATTTGCTGTTACTTAAAAATAGATTAAGAGATGAGTTTTCTTCATAATTCCTTTCATGTTTTATTTTTCAATATGTACTACAATAGTTATGGGGTAATGTAATTAACAATTTTCGTACCCTTTTGTTAGCAATTCGTTCTGTATCTCCAACATGAGGAGCATATCCAGATTCAAATAATTCGAGAAAAGCTGTAATATAAAGTTTTTCCCTTCTTTCCGGAACACATAATTGAAATAATTCTTGTTTTCCTGAAGCATATCTCTCTATTAATGCTGTAAAATTGGCTTTTAAATGAGCCTGAAACCTTTCTTTTTCTTTTCTCCATCTGCTTTCATAAATAGTTTGTAAATCATTCCATGAAGGTATTACCTTATCGCTATAGTTTTCTAGATCTTCATCACTAATTGTACTAATTTTTTTAGTAACACTAACTGGAGTTATCACGTTAGAACTTTTTTCTTTAGGTAGAGAACTTGATTCTGAACCAATTTCTTTTAGTTTATTTTCTAAATCTAGCAAGTCCATTATGATAAAATTAAATTGTATTTTTTAAATGTATATTCATCATAAATAATTTGTTGTTAATCTATAATATATGAATAAAGGTAAAATAAAAACATATGGAAAAAAAGCATTAACTATTATTACTCAGAATAAATTACAGTATTATGCTCCATTAGAAGATGTTGAGGAGTTAATTTATCCATTTTTGGTAGAACCTTTTAAAACTATACCAGTAAAGTTTGATATAAATTATAAGGAATGGTCAGGTTCTGCAAATGGAAGAAAACGATATTTTGCATATAATGTTAAAATATCGGATGAAATAGTTATTTAAATTGTTGGAATAAACTCCCAATCTAGTTCTAAGCATATTTTCTTCCAGATCTCGTCTTGTTCTATCCTTTTTTCTCTATCTTTTAACATTGGAAAAAACGGCAAAAACTGTTCTTGTCCTAACAACTCACAAAGTTTGTATACAGTGTAATAATAATTCAGAAAGTTAACTCTATCCTCAGGACAATATTTTGCATATGGCGCTTGTATATCCATAAATAAACTGCAAAGTCTTTCCTCTAATTCTGGAGACATCACAGGAGGTTTTATACCCAATTTATCTTTAATAAATGGTATATGTTCATAGTATTTATTATAGCCTAGCTTTTTTAGAATCTCCTTTGCTCTCTTATTTGTAATTTGAGTTAATTTGATTCTTTCTTTTTTTATTTGATTCTTGATATTTTCAAGTACTTCATCGGGTATTTGTGTTGTTTCTTTTGCTTGAAACTGAGCTAAAATCTCTCTAAAATGATTTATTCTTTTATAAGCATAAAAGCATACTTCTTTTGGAGGCTCTTTATAAGAAGGTTTCTCATTTTCAATTAAAAACTGTACACTTATAGAACAATTATTACAAACTAACATTCCTTCATGATCAATGGCTATTAATTCTCCTTTGTGGCATTTTTGACATACATCAGTTGATACTATAAAATTATCCATGTCTAGGAAGTTTTCATCTACGTTAGCTAAATATTTCTGAACATTTGTGGTGGTATCTTTATTATCTTGTGGTTTATCGGTTCCTATATTAAAAAAGTGATTTAACATTCTAGTTTTATTCTTTCCTTCCGCAATATTCTTTTTATTTTCAAAGTATTTGAACACATATTGAGAATTATCAAGATAGTATTCTTTTCTTGCTTTTTTTATAGCCTTTATTTCTTTTGAAATATCTGCTATTTTATCTTGTAAATCTAGTGATTTTTCAATATTTTTTTCCTTCTTTAGTATTTTTTTTAAATTGATTCTTTCTTTTCTTAATTTTGGTAGTTCTACTTGTTCTTCTTGTGTTATTTTTTCCAATAACTCTCTATGTTTGCTATCTAATGTAGTTGTTGACTTACTACAAACTTGAATAGTTTTACTACTCTTAGGCTTAAAAGTTGGCATACCGATATATAATCATTATTAGTTTACTGTTTAATTAAGTATTTATAAAATCGTTTTAATTTTTCTTTACTTTTCTAATTTTAAATAAATGGAATATTCTCAACCAACAGATATTCACGTTGATCATGGCATATCTTTAGATAATATTGATTTTCAAGATTTCCAAAAAATGGCATTTATATACAATGCTTTGGATGAAGGATGGCAAGTTGTTAAGAAAACCGATAGATATATCTTTACTAAGAAACATGAAGGTCGAAAAGAGGTACTGTCTGATGACTATCTAAAGAAGTTTATCGTTAAAAACTTTAGTTTAGATAAGTTAATTCAATGATTTTCGGTAGATTTCTGAGAAATTTTTTTCTTTAGCAATAATATAATACCATGGGAGGTGGATTAATGCAACTTGTAGCTTATGGTGCCCAAGATGTTTATCTTACGGGCAACCCACAGATTACTTTCTGGAAGGTGACCTACCGTCGCCACACAAACTTTGCAATGGAGTCTATTGAGCAGACTTTCAACGGACAGGCTGATTTCGGTCGCCGTGTTACTTGCACCCTTGCACGTAACGGTGATCTTGCCTACCGCACATATCTTCAGGTCACTCTTCCTGAGATCAACCAGAACTTGGCAAAATACGCCCGCTGGTTGGATTTCCCAGGTGAGCAGATGATCGCTCAGGTTGAGGTTGAGGTTGGTGGCCAGCGTATCGATCGCCAGTACGGTGACTGGATGCACATCTGGAATCAGCTCACTCTCTCCAAAGAACAGGAGCGTGGATACAACAAGATGGTTGGTAACACTACTCAGCTTACCTACATCACAGATCCTGACTTCGCCGCAGTCGATGGACCTTGCGATAGTGATGCACCTCGCCAGGTGTGTGCTCCTCGCAACGCCCTTCCTGAGACCACTCTTTACGTGCCATTCCAGTTCTGGTACTGCCGTAACCCAGGTCTTGCCCTTCCTTTGATCGCACTTCAGTACCACGAAGTCCGTATCAACCTTGATATTCGTCCTATCGATGAGTGCTTGTGGGCTGTATCAAGCCTTGGCACTGCCAGTGGATCTGCTAAGTCCACATCTGGTGCTTACAACCAGTCTCTTGTCGCTGCTTCACTCTACGTCGATTATGTCTTCCTTGACACCGATGAGCGTCGCCGCATGGCACAGAACCCACACGAGTACCTCATTGAGCAGCTTCAGTTCACTGGTGATGAGTCCGTCGGTTCTTCATCCAACAAGATCAAGCTTAACTTCAACCACCCTGTGAAGGAGCTTGTCTGGGTTGTTCAGCCTGACCAGAACGTTGACTACTGCTCCTCACTTGAGGGCGGTGCTCTTCTTTACAAGACTCTTGGTGCTCAGCCTTTCAACTACACTGATGCCGTTGATGCTCTTCCTAACGCTCTTCATGCATTCGCATCTGAGGATGGTGTTGGTGCATCCGCTGCTTCATACATTGGTGCATCCGGCCTCTTCGTTGATGCTGGTGCCGCTGAGGTATCCAGTGTTGAGGCCGCATGGCCATCTGCATCTGTTGCTGGTGGTGTCGGTGGTTTCGCCAACGGTGGAAACTCAATCATGTCTGGTGTCTCTGATGCAGGTTCATTCGTTCTTGCTGAGACCGCTCTTGACATGCACTGCTGGGGTGAGAACCCTGTTGTTACCGCTAAGCTTCAGCTTAACGGACAGGATCGCTTCTCTGAGCGCGAAGGTACCTACTTCGACCTTGTGCAGCCATACCAGCACCACACACGCAACCCAGACACTGGTATCAATGTGTACTCCTTCGCACTTCGCCCTGAGGAGCACCAGCCATCTGGAAGCTGCAACTTCTCACGCATTGATAACGCAACACTTCAGCTTGTACTCTCCAACGCCACTGTTGAGGGAACCAAGACTGCTAAGGTCCGTGTCTATGCCCCTAACTACAACGTGTTCCGCGTAATGAGTGGTATGGGAGGTCTTGCATACAGCAACTAAGTTGCTTAAAAACTACTTTTAAAATATCATTTAATCATTCATTGATTATATGATAACTTTTACCAAAACCAAAAACAACAACAACTTTTCGCATTTGGTTTGTCATTTAATTTTTCCCACTCTTTTATTGTATAATTATTACTCATAGACAGATTACATCTTGCACAAATAGGTTTTAGGTTATCAACTCTAAGTTTTCCACCTTTACTTTCAGGTTTATCATGACCTACATGAAAATCAAATACTGTTATCTTATTATCACACCATTTGATGTAGCAACTATGTTCATATACTTTTCCAAATGATTTCAACCATGTTTGTTCTCTTATTGCTTTTGGGACTCTTTCTTTACTTTTCTTTCTAGTTGAGCGTTTTGTTTTTCTTGTCATTTAAATAATATAAAACATTTGTCTTTATTTATATTAAATGAGCCTATATTCACAACTTACCTCTGCCGCTGTATTTATTGTTGCATATCATGGAATACAACATTGTCCTTATATAAAACCTAAATTTGAAAAGATTGTGAAAATCGTTCATACTATTGCCAAAAATCCTCCTGGTTTTGATTAATATTTCATATAGTATTTATTTTATTACTTTATGAAATTATTGTAAAATACCAAGGGTTTTTAAAGCACTTACAATATCACTTATTGTGTAAGCATTTCCACTGCCTCCAGAAAATGTACTCGTGGATTGAACAACAGTGCCGGCACCAGTGGTACCTTGTGTGAAACCTGCTGCACCGACATTGGGGTTTTGCGAACTTGCCGGAGTAGCTGAACCAAGACCAAACTTTTGTGTGTCAAGTTCACCATTAATTGATACGTTTCCATCAAAACTTACATTAGGTGCGAAATTGAACTCCGTATTGGTATCACCATCAAACACAGTTGTGTTACTAGTACTATTATCGGTTGTGTTCTTCTTTCCTACAGTAAATAATTTATAACCGTTAGCAGTAGCAGTGTCTCCACCAGTTGATAATGTCAATGATTTGGCCGTAGATGCTGAGGTATTGCCGACAACATGTAAAAAATCAGGGTCGCCCGAGACACTACCAGTATATAACTTAAATCCACTACTATTATGTGTTAATGTTTGTCTGCCGCTGCTATTTCTCCCACCTATATAGCCAAGATAGTCTGCATAAAAACTGTAGTTTCCGCCAGTACCGTTGGCAGCCGGCGCTGAAGCATCAACAGCAGAACCAGCAGAATGGAAAATCATTGCATCTCCAGCGGCCGGCGCAGCTGATTTTCTTCCCTTAACTGTAAAAACTGAGTTGTTAGATGCTGCTGCCGTACCATTTGCTGCACCAGTCATTAACATTGTTGATACGCCAGATGATTGAGATATCTTGAATAATGATTGACCTGCATTTGCTCCACCATCCGCTTTCTTAAGCTCTAAACTCTGTTTTTTCACATGTAAAATCTGATTAGTGACATCCTCACTTGGATTCCAAAATGATATTTCTGGTGTTGCATCTGTTCCAACTCTAAAATACGAATTGTTACTAGCGCCCGTACTATCACTATCACGTAGTATCAAGCGAGCATGTTTTTCATTACTACCCACATTTGTTTGAACATCAAAGAATGGGTTGGTTCTTGATGGAAGACAGTAACCTCGAACATTGTTTCCAGATGCTTCAAATATTGGGTTAGTGCCGGCTGCATCACGAACGAAGAAACCATTATCAGCTCCCCCAATAACTACAGTTTTGGAACCCTTACCAGTTTGACTATCACCTATAACAATGCTGTTAGTGTCATTATTCGCTTTAACATCAGAAGTGTTTCCAATAACTATATTTTTACTGAGGCCGGTACGGAGCACTGTCCCCTTCCCAATGACTATATTATCATTACCTGATGTATTGTTTAGTAATGCCTTATCGCCAATAGCAATATTACCATCACCGGTAGTATTTGATGCCGCCGCCAGAACTCCAATAGCAATATTACCATCACCGTTAGTATTATCTAATAATGTATTTTTTCCAATGGCAATGTTTCCACCACCACCATTGTTAGTAAGTAATGCACTAGATCCAATTGCAAGATTTGGATTACCACCAGATGATGTGTTGTTTTTCAATGCTTCGAAACCAATAGCAATATTATCATCCTCATCAGTATTCTTTAATGCGGATGTACCAATAGCTATATTTTGAGTTTTAGTACTAACATTATCCAAAGCACTATGACCAAATGCGATATTATCAGTTCCACTGCTTAAACTTGTCAATGTTCCATTACCAATTGCAATATTTTGATTACCTGTAATATTTCCAGTTGTGGACATTGCACTATCACCAATAGCAATGTTTTTCGTCGCCACGTTGTTTCTCAAAGCCTGATATCCAATAGCAGTATTATTGCTTTGAGTTGTATTTGATTGTAATGCCTGATATCCAATAGCAGTATTTTGAGCACCTGAAGTATTACTTCCTAATGCACTAGATCCAATGGCAATGTTTGGTGTGCCTGATGTATTAGCAGTTAATGCTTGATCACCAATAGCTATGTTATCATGTATTGCTCCACTTTGTGTAGTTAAAGCATCTTTACCAATAGCAATGTTAGAATTACCGGTATCGTTAGTAGCTAATGCACTAGATCCAATGGCAATGTTTGGTGTACCTGAGGTATTAGCAGTTAGTGCTGAATCACCAATAGCTATGTTATCATTTGTTGTTCCACTCTGTGCCTTTAATGTATCTTTACCAATAGCAATGTTAGAATTACCTTGATCGTTAGCAGCTAATGCACTAGATCCAATGGCAATGTTTGGTGTACCTGAGATATTAGCAGTTAGTGCTGAATCACCAATAGCTATGTTATCATTTGTTGTTCCACTCTGTGCAGTTAAAGCATCTTTACCAATAGCAATGTTAGAATTACCGGTATCGTTAGTAGCTAATGCACTTGTGCCTATAGCAACGTTTGTTGTGCCTGATGTATTAGCAGTTAGTGCTTGATCACCAATAGCTATGTTATCATCTGTTGCTCCACTCTGTGCCTTTAATGTATCTTTACCAATAGCAATGTTAGAACTACCTGTATCATTAGTAGCTAATGCACTTGTGCCTATAGCAACGTTTGTTGTTCCTGA
>Ga0213866_10000742_pt1 | contig 25405 bp, 44 predicted proteins | sample PICome_11_FD_160079 | JGI IMG/M metagenome (GOLD analysis project Ga0213866, IMG submission 160079) | Coastal seawater microbial communities near Pivers Island, North Carolina, United States - PICO284 | ecosystem: Environmental > Aquatic > Marine > Coastal | place: USA: North Carolina...
GTTGTGGCTCATCGCCCACGGATTCCATGAGATGATGTTCTCTTGTGGATGCAATGCCGATGAAAGCATACCCACACCCATGTCGAAATCAATCGAGTGAAGGACTGAACCCTCCACCTTCTTCTTGTCGTTGCGGAACGCATCGAGTATGATACCACTCTTACCTGTTCCGTCTTCGCCCCACACACCGATGAACTGATACTTCTTCTGTTTCGCATCCATCAGTAGTGCTTGTTCTTTCTCGAAAGCCGCAAAGGGATTATCAGATGCAACAACCGCTTGTACTGTCGCTTCCTTCTTCGCTTCTTCTTTGATGTCCTGTACTTGTTGTCCAAATCCCGCCATGTTTATTCCTCCTAATCGAATTGTCCTACTCCTGTGTTGCCACCAGTCGCACGTCGTCGGCTACGTCTTGGGTCAGCATAGACACCAAAGACGCTCATCTTGGGTGAAACAACACCGTTGTATTCCTTCATACCAAGACGGCCAAAGACAAGCACCGTAGAATTTTCTGCAATGTCAAACGCATCGTCGCCCCAACCCGCTTTGAACGGTGTTGTAAGTTTGCCGACTGCACCTGAAATCCAACACGTCATGTCACCTGTAACGCTACTGGTGAGCGTCATGGAGTAGTTGTGACCTTCGGGGTCATACTCACTCTCACGAGGTTCTGTGTTGAGTGTTGATACCATACCTCGTGTGAACACGAGTGGACCCCATGAACGCTTCTCGCCTCCAATCATGCCACTCTCCTTGCGAGTTTCAAACGCCTCCTCAAGTTCGTCAATGTGTACGTAGTAGTCGTGACCCAAATCTCGTGATGTCCAAAACTTGGACGCATTGAGAAGAGGCTTCACGTTGTCAGCAACGAAGTCATCTGTGTATTCAATCTCAAAGGAACGGTATGTACCAAGTACATCCTTGAAGTTCTCACTCGCCTTCTCTCGTGGAGGTACGACCTGAATCTTGCATGGTCGTCCAATGTCCACTTCAAGGTTTGACAACTCGTTGTTCAAGTCGATACGCCACAGTGAAACCTCACCCTGCTTGACAAACTTCTCTTCTTCGTTGCCGAGGAAGTAGTAGTAGCGACCCATCTTCTTGTACGGTGCAGGGTCGTCGTTGTACGATGTAAGGCACACCCAGTCTTGGTCTACCTTGACACCGAATGGTGGATTCTCATCAGCCGATGCCTCAAGTTTCTTGACACCGTTCTTCGTATGCAATGACCAGTTTGCACCAGTCTTCTCAAACACACCAAGACGACCACTACCAATTGCTTCGTTGGGGTCTTCTTGATACAACTTGATGTTGCTTGCGAGAATGTTCGCAAGCCTATCTCGTGTACGGTCTTGTACACCTACGAACTCACCGACCCACGTCGATAGGTTTGCATTGCTTCCACCGCTTTGCTTGCGAGTTTCAGTGAACACTTGTTCGGCCCAATCAATGAGCAAGTCTTCATCTGTTTCTTCTGTGTAGTCATCCACACCGTAATGCTCCTTGATGTAGTCAAGGTACATTTGTCGTGCTTCTTCGGGCTTCTTTCCTGTACGTTCAGCAAATGCATTCATACGAACAAGGACACCCTTCGGTAAGTCCTTGCTCGTGGATTCTTGCACTTGTCCAAAACCATTCGTTTCTTCGTTCATGTTTTCAATCTCCATGTATTCGTCTTCTTCTTGCCAAGTCATTGATTCAACTCCTTCTTCAATCGAGCAGTGAGTACGTCCACATACGACTCATCACTACCCACAAATTCATGTACAATCTGCATCATCTCACCCCAAACATATGTCACGGCAAACGCTGTTTCAGGCGTATTGTCGAACTGTTTGCTGATGTACTTATGCAGTCCATACATGAATTGGGTGCGACTACCTGAATCTCTCAATCGTTGATGCAGGGTCTTACGGATGTTGTCGAACTTGTGCTCATCAAGTTCAGCCCACCAGTTGTCCTCGCTCTCCTGTGTCACCACATGGTCAAGCGCATTAGGTGTGCGCTTGAGGGTGGACAGGTAATTAACACTCTTTCGTAGGTCACCATCCATTCTTTCAACGAGCGCAGGGTAATTCTTCACCCACTCACTCGGTAGGAAATCAAGTCGTGACAGGTGCTTTGCACCCTCACTTGGAACAACACGGTCAAACACATAGGTACGACATCGACTCTTGATTGCCTCGTGTATCTTCTCACCTTGATTTGCAGTGAGGATGAATACAATACGATTGGCGTATTGCTCCATGATACCACGTAGGATTTGCTGTGCCTGTACAGTAAAGCCATCAAACTCGTCAAGGACGATAGGCTTCTTGTCTGTGCCTACACCACGCAAGCGACAGAACTGTTTGACTTCTTCACGGACAAAGGCAATGCCTCGTTCATCACTGGCATTCGTCCAAAGCATGTTGATTGCGTTGTGTGCTTTACCGAGTATGGTACGACACATGACACTGGCCGCACTGGACTTACCTGTACCCGGTGGTCCGAGTAAGAGAACGGCTGATGGGTAATCATCATTCTCAACCCAGTGACGCATGTCATCTGTGAACTCCTTGTTGCCGACGATTTCATCGACAGTAACAGGGCGTAGTTGCTCATTCCAATTGTCCATATTTCTCACCTTCTTTCTCTTTGCCAATTTATAAAGCAAATCAATTTCTACACTCCTTCGATGAGTGTCCTAAGCCTCCGCATTTTGAACAAGTAAATTTTATTCGCTCGCCTAACCTATACTGTTGGAGAAAATCGTTTACTTGAATCATACCACATGTTGAGCATATGATTTCATCTTTATTTTGTGAATCTAAGGAAGTGCCACATGAAGCACATAAGGACACAACGGTATATACATCTTGACTTACTTTTATGTGAGTGACTGCTTTTGTGCTTACAGTATCTTCACCATGCCCAACATCTAACCACGGTGGTCTGTAGCCAATTGCATTAGTGACATAACAATCGTAACACATTATGTCACCATCTTGGACTAAATCACCACTACATTCATCACTACAAATAACGCACTTCATACATCATCCCTCACTCGGTCAAATTCCTCCGCCCAGTCAATGAAGTCATCATAGGACGTACTGGGTACAGGATTGTTGAATGTGTACACCATTGTGTCGTAGTAGCGTTGCTTGGTCAGCAGGTGAGCGTACGGCTCAAGTGTGTCCAACCACTCGGTCACGTCAGCGTTAGCGGTTGCAGGTAGCGGAGGTAATCCACTCTCATCAATCCACATTTGTACAGGTAACTCTTGGTCACCATCGTAGGTGATGTCGATTTTGCGCTTAAGCCTGTACCCCACCCCAGTGTGTACCTTCTCGGCTGTAGTGGAGAAGCGTATTTTCGACAGTAAAATACCAAGCCCTACGTTGGTCAGCCAGTCCTTTGTCTTACTCATCTGTACCACCACTGAATGTGTAAAACCTTCCTTCAAGATTTTCATGTGACGTTTTTATTGTTATCATTTCTCGTCTTTTAAGAATAGCAATAGCCTGTGAGTTGTGAGTAAACTTTCTTGTTCGGAAAACATGTGACATACCAACATAATGCCTGTACGCTCTCTCAACTAAATACCAAAAATCAAACATCTCATCTTTGTTCAAGGTTTGACCTTTGTGATATTTAGCAACATCAATCACCGCTTTCCTGTATGCTTTGAAATCTATTTTTTTAGTTCTGCGCTGTGGCATAATTCTCACCTACCAATGATATGTAATCGACTATTTCATCCACGTCGGACAAGCCGTATGAAGTGAAAAGTCCAGCGTATATGAAGTGCCAGTTACGTCGTGGACTCCAAGTATACTCTACTTTCACTGTTAAATTATCAGAAAGCGGTTCGGAAACCTGCCTCGCTGTGACGTTGATGTGTTGCTTACGCAATTGCTGTTCAATTTCAAACGGTAGTTCTGTCATGTTGATGGTATCAACAACATCAACAACATCAAGCCCGTCACGGAAACCGAGCGTGAACTCTATGTTGTCACCGACTCGCTTGTAATACATGAGTTGCCCTATCAATGATACCGTACCACTGGTCATCAGGAAGTAGTTGTCATTCTCTTTGATGAGGAAGCCACCCTTCGGGTAATTGTGTAAGAGTTGTAAAGACTCCTCCCACGATGTAGGAAGTGGTTCTTTGTATTTAGAAAACGGAAGTTCTATACTTTCGCTGTGAATGTAATTTGTTTGGAGTGGATTCAACCAGCACCACGTAAGCGGTACATCTGTCGGTATATCCATCGTTAGGTCTACCATCAGTTCCTTTGCTCTATTGCGTACAGCACCTCGATGTACCTGTATGAGTGTACTGCAATCGGTGACAAACCAGTATTCGCTCGGTGTAGCAATCTTGTGTGCCACGAATCCATGCTCATCTCTTGTGTAGGGTCGCAGTGGTACGAACATCTCCTCCACCAACTTGTCCTTACCAATACCTGTAAACACCATCTGTATCAGCATTTCAGGATTGTAGTTGCTAATGTCCGACATGTTAAGCATCATCTTCAACCACTTGACCATACGGTAGCGTACTGATGACCAACGGTACTCCAATGCCCAACGCCAAAACATCTCGGCTTCGATTAGGGACATTGAACGGCACAGGTCAAGCACCCACTCCTCATCAGGTACGTTGTGTACCAATGCCACCAGTTCATCAACGTCCAAGCCTTTGCTTTGGTCGTTGGATTCCCATGTCAAGATTTTCGAGATGTGTGCATTGTCACCTACTGCATCGAGTTGTTCGACAAAGCAACCACACTCCTTCGCAAGTTGTATCTTAACACGTCGTGCTGTCATGGGTAATCTTTGTTTAGCATCCAAGAAACGCCATACTGCGAGGGCTTCTTCCATTGTCAAATCATTCGTTGTAAGATGACGTGGCATCTTTGAAACCAATACACATAGACGCTGGAACTTCATACGTGTACCCCCAAGTATATCCTATCACTATCATCAACGATGAGGTTCTCAATCCACCCTGCACCATGCTCATCATGCTCGTACAACGCACCCGTCTTATCAGAACGGACTTTCAAAAACGGTGTAGTTTCAGGGTGAAAGTTTTTGCTCACTATGAGATGACATCCTTTGTGCAACGCACTTCGTGCAATCAATGCGCTTTGACTACGCAATAGACTGTGTACTACATCGGTGAGCGTGAAGGAAAGGCTCTCACCTGCGAGTGGTCCATCGACAAATTCCCATGTCCTATTCCGTTGTTTCCAACGGAGAAGGTATGCTTTCATCTTCTTCCCTCGCAATCCTTCGTTCTTCTTCTTCGCTATGGGAGTCGATGTGGTCGAGTATCTCGACCAGTACTGGGAGGAGTTCTCGTATTTGATTCGGTGTGAATCGTACCCCTTCTCTTGTATGTTCATAACCATCGTCCTTCCGCTTTAGCATACGAATGTCAATCCAGTTTCGTCCTTTGAACTTAATCCATGCAGTGCGAACCTTTCCCTTTCCCGCACCCCACTTTTGGGTCTTCCCGTCTTGGAGAAGATAGTCCCGTTCAAAGTTGCTCATTCTTCTTCCTCGTCCTTCTTACGTGTTGTACGTTCAACCAACAAGCCCCACATCCACGGAGGTACTTTGCCCTCATCGTGGTCGCTTCCTAAGACGTGATACAGTGAATTGTCATTCAAACTCTCGGTGGTAAAGTACCCCTTGTCGGCTCGCTCTTTCAACTCGATGCGAGTCAATGCCTTGTAGGTGTGGTCGTCTGTGTGCCACGTCATGTACAACTCGTCACCCGCAAGCAGGTGGTAGTCCTGTGGCTCCATTGCAATGTCAGCACCACACGCAGGGCATGTAATGTGTGTACGCCATAGTTCAACTGGTGCAGTGTTCCCGCTATCGAGTTGAGCCTCGATGGTTTCAACGAATTCATCAGACTTTCTTTCAAGGTTAAAGTTTGCAAGTGGTTCACCACAGTCGCACGCCCAACCTGATGCAATCGCTTGTCGTTGTTGGAACTCTTGCTCCGCAACTTGTGTCGGGTCAAGTGGTGGTACAACCATTTCAAAACCGTCAGGTGTTTGAACAGTGACACCCAGTTCACCGAACAAATCCATCACGCTGTTGTGGAATGCGTGTGTGTCAGGATGGTCGTACATGGACATCAACGCCCATGTGGTTTCGTCTTGTTTGTGGTATTGAACACCTGCACCCTGTGGTGACCATGTGCCACCAACGGGTATGCTGTCAATGTGTTCCTTCGCCCATACAATCAATTCTTCGTTTACTTCAAATGCTGTCATTTCATTCACCTCTCTTTACTTTGCACACCGTGAATATTTCACAATGCTCACATGCAGTCAAAACCAAGTCGTCCTTGTCAAGTACATACACGTCAGCATTCGGTGCGTCACATACAGGGCACTCGGTTTCGTTCTTTAGTGTAACGGCAACATCGTACTTCTTACCAAAGACTTTGATGGTTGCTGATTCAAGCAACTCATGGTCACCCATTTGTACTTGCAACTTCATTGAATCACTTCCAATGCCAACTCCCAAGCAATCTTCTTCTTGCGAGCGTAAGGACCGAAGATGGCCGACTCAATACCCTTGCGACTCTTCTCACCATTGCGGAGCGTCGTAGCGTGATGGTCGATAAACTCGGTGACAGCATTGTATGCCGCCCACCATGTGCCACCCATGTCACCCACATTGTTCTGTGGACTTGAGAGCAACTGCATCAACTTATTCATCTTGAGTTTTGTCTTGGTGTTGTCAGCCATCTCACCCGTTTCAGGGTCACGCTTGAGGCCAAGCACATCAATGAAGTACTCCTTGACATCATCAATCTCGTACTCAACAGTAGCCAGTTCGCTTGCTTGTTCACCCCATTCGATGAACTGCTTGTTCATGATACTCAATGCTCGACGCACATCATCAACACGCTCACCCATCTTGGATGTGTGGCGCACGTTGTAGGTGGATGCCTTGCCTTGTCCAATCGCTCCACTCAATGTGTTTTGACAAACGACACGGATTGGTGTAGGAAGGAACTTCACTGCACCTGTACCGTCGTGCTTGTTCGTGATAAGGAAGTATTGCTCAACTGGGTCTTGTCCGTTGATGATAATGGTATCAGGCAACTTCGCCAAAATCCATACGGTTTCTCCGTTACCCAACGCACCTGCAACTTCGATAGCCGCCTCGTGCGATTGTAGAATCTCATCCATGAATGCAAACGCATCCACGTTCTGTAGTGGTTTCCATACCCGACCTACGGCTTTGCCTCCACGAGTGAGTGGGACAAGTCCCTCCTCGCTCTCACGGAAGACACCGTATGTATCAGGTACGGGTTTGTATAAACCACACCCATTATCCGATTCATCGTAGTTTAACGGTAACTTCACCACACTCCAATCAAGGTGTGCTTTCTGTAATGCTTCCGTCGTAGTCATCAGACCCTCGACAGATGTTCCCAGTCCATGCCACGGTGTACTACCCGCCCATGCTGTCATGTATTCTCCGCTTGCTGTTTGTGCTAAATCGTGTGCCATATCTATTCCTCCTGTTCTGCTAATTCGTTAATCCATTCACGCTGTTTAGAACAATCGACACTGTATATCGACTCGTATCGTTGATAGAAGTCATCAGCGACTTCCCAGCCACAGATTTCGACCATCATCTCTACATCCTCTCGGTCATATTCGTCCACGCCTGCTTGTGCTACAAAGCACGCAAGTCTTGTCATCTTACTGTAATTCCATCCCATGTTTAGTCCTCCTGTAGTATCTCGTATTCCACTGCGTCAAACAATGTGTCACCGAATGGTTTGCCGAACAACTTGTGTACGACCCACAACTTCTCTTCAAGTTCTTCTTTGCTGTCAGCAAGTATCTCGCCTTCGTACGTTACTTTGACCATGAATGTTTTCATCTCAAGCACCTCGTCCATACCGCAATACCATTGCCAACAATTCAGGATGCGTTTCACGCAGGGTCTTGATTGGTGTGTGGTAAATCAAATCATCAAACACACTCAACAGGTCATCCCGTTGTACACCCATGATGAGTAGTACTTCTCCAACAGGTACGTCTTCAACGTCACCCACTCGGTATTCAGGCTTGATTGCTTCAACGACTTCGCTCGCTTGTTGTGCATCAACATGCGATTGATTCCATTGCTTTGCACCTGAAATGATACGACTGTATACCATGCGTTTCCGTGACGGACACTTACGCTTGGTTACAAATCCCACCTGTGCCATGTTCGATAATTGCTCGGACAAGTTCTTGTACGATACATTGGAACGCTTGGAGATGAACGGGAAGAGTTCTTCTCGTGAACACTCCCTATCTCCAAACTCTTCATGCAATACTCGCCAAACATAGTTGCGCTTCGTTTCTTTTGGTTGTCTTTTGTAAACTGCCATTTTTCTCACCTTCTTTCTCTTTGCCGATTTATAAAGGAAATCGGTCATTCCTCCTCATAAGCAATGCGCTCATTGTCGTACACCATACCATAATCGTCCAGTGTAGTGTATTCTTCTGTAGGTCTGTGTTGTATGCCCCACTGGTACATTGTGTACCACACATCATTCAATGCACGAGCATACGTTTTGTCAGGGACGCTTGCTTTGAAATTGTCATAGTCAATGCGGTTAATCTGTGTGTTCATGTATCTCTTGAACTCCTCTCTTGTGACGTACATTCGATATGGATAATCCGCATCGAGGTCTATGAAGATACGGTCATCCTCAAGCGATGGATGTTCCTGTAAATACAACAAGACACAGATTAGGTGCGCCTCACTGCGAGCACGCACCAGTAGTTCATCTGTCCCACGTTGCTTGACGACGCTTACCCATCCTTCATTCGTTGCTACCCACACGGTTATCCTCTCCCATAATCATTTCAATTCCTTTGAACTGCCACACTTCAAACCACATTGATTTGCAATCAGCACAGGCCACGTCGATTGACCCACTCATGAAATCGCTACGGTATCGTAACTGGTCACTTCCACAAGAGGGACAATGTACAATCTCTTCTTGCTCTTGTTGTGAAAGTATCAACTCACACAATTCTTTCTTCGTCTTTCTCATCAATTTTTTCTCGTCCATTTGTGCTCCCCCATTGGTCAGCCATCGCATCAGCGATGCCTTGGAATGTAATACTGCGTGCTTTCATGCGTTCAAGTGGCGGTAACTTCATTGTGTCCATGTGCCACTTTGAGTCTGTACCTTTGCCGTTCTTGTACTGAATGATGTTCGGTTCAACAATATCGGTAGGTACAAGACATGGTAGCCCTTTGAGCCACAGCCCTGTCTTCTTACGTTCAGGGTCACCGAACTCATACGGCTGAATGTATTGGTCAGGCTTACGGAATCTTGTGGACATAATACCCACAGGATTCTCAACAGCAATCTTTGGAATGTCGGCTTCCATCATACCCATGAAAAATTTAACCGCCTCCTCTCGATGCTGTCGCCTGTTTGGAAATCGTGGATGAGGTCTACGCTCATCTGTTGGTAGGTGCTTGTCATCAGGATGGTAGAACCAACTGTTGCCAGTCACCGTCAAGTACGTGCAAGGTGGGTGTGCAATCATCAAGTCCCACCCCTTGTCAAGTACATCAAAGACATTGCATTGGTAATGATAGGGTGAGTCGTCGTCAGCAGGTAGCAGGTCGCATGACCATGCATCATGACCCTTCGCTCGGAACGCTTCTCGTACACGTCCACTAAACTCACAGGCTACAAGAACTCTCATTGTTCCAACCTCACATACAAGATGTAACCATACTTACTCGGAATAACACGAGCCTTTCGACCCTCATACCGATGAGCCTTTGCGAAGTATTGTGCTCCATCTTTCGTTGAATGCACATCATCAATAAGATACAAGTGACCATTGAAGGTGCGATTTGATGACACCTTTGCCATCAAACCCCTGTTCTTGTAGGTATACATTTTATTGAATATAGGGTATGCTCTACCATCATCAGTCGTCGCCACACATTCACGATGTATCGCTAAGTCCAAAGTCCAACGCTTACGCAAGCCCTTGTGTGTTTTGACAAATTTACTCATCGTTATCTCTCCCTCTTTCCAGTTCACGAATGACACTTTCATACAACAGAAATTTTCTTGATATTTTATCAGTGAAAGTATCGACCCCAATCTTTGGTCGCACTGTACCCATGAGTTCCAATGTGTTACCATGATTCTTGTACGGAAGCAAGTGAGAAAGCACAATGAAACCTACACCGCCAGTGCGGTCACGCCCATGTACACAGTGTAGCAGTACGTGCTTACCCTCGTCGAGTAAGTCGAGCACCAACTCCGAGGCATGTTGCCAAATGTACGGGTCGTTGTTGTGCGCTCGGAAGTAATAGTGATGTCGCTCTTGCTTGTCACTGTCAATGAAGCGTGGCGGGAATCGGCACAAGGTCACAACCGTGTGTGTCGGCTTGAGTGTATCTCGAAAATCCTCAAGGTCACACATGGTTAGTGACGAGCCATTCGCAAATGTGATTGGTGTGTTCCTCATGCTTTAACCTCAAATCCTTGTTGTATCTCTTTGGCACTCATATCGTGATGCCACAGTTCTTGTAAGTCGATTTGACCTTCCATCTCTATGCCACAATCTCCGCACTTCCACACAATGTCAATCGTACCACAACCATAGTGGTCGTTCATGGACACGATTTCAATGGCAGGGTGAAAACATTCAATGCGCTCACTCGCTGTATTAAGACAGGCTTCCATGCTTTTAATCGTGTACTCAAATTCTTTTGTTAATTCAGTATCGGTTAAGACATCATTCTTTTTCAAATCAATTGCTGTATCGTACAAGACTCGCAATTGAGTACGCATCTTTTCTATTTTCTTTCGTTGTACTTCTATATCCATATTCATTCCTCCTCTCGTAGTGCAAAGCAGTGTGAGCAAGCCATCGTGCCGTCCACATCGTACTCCTCAACGCTATCGACAATCTTGCCACACACGTCGCATTCATACGATGCATTCGCTCGGTCTTCCCACATCTGTGCATCCATCTTTTCGTACCAGTCGTACATGTTCATTCCTCCTCCCGTAGTTCATCGAATGGGTCTTCAATCTCGGTATCGGAGAGTGTGAATACAGTCCTACGCATTAAACCGCACATGATACAGATTTGCAAGTTCTTCACAATCTCACTACTGTTATCATCGTACCGAAGACCAGTCCATCCGTCTTGCCACTCTATGTCATGCCAGTCATGGTATGGTTCTTCACAGATATGTGTCCTGTAGCCTTGCCTCTCAAACTCTTCAAGCAGTGCCAGTCGTCGTTGCAGTGCTTGCAACTCCACACTTATCTTCATCTTCGCATCAATCATCTTGTCAGTTGCCGTCATTTTATCACCCTCTTTCTCTTTGCCAGTTTATAAATCAACAGTGAAAGTATGCTCACTCTTTCGCCTCCTCACAATCCTTACACTTCGGCAAGGACTTAGCAAAGGCATCCGTCATGCACTTGTCATGCCATGAGCCTTCACGTTCCATACCACACAGGTATGTGTTACCGTCAATGCTTGTATGCAATACCGTAGGTGTGTATCGCTTCTCACCGTGTGAGAATGTTGCTTTCACGCCGTCACCTCCTTGGAATGGGGTGGGCGTAGACAATCAGAAGTTTCGCAGTTCCAACAGACCTCGCTCCGTAGAAACCACGGAACGCCTCGCCAAGCCTTTGCTCCACCATTCGCAATACGAATCCGTTTGTAGGTGCGTCCGTTTCTATAACAGGTGTATGTCACTCCGTCACCTCCACGCTTACATTAACACTTACGTGAATGATATTCCCACAACCTGAAACTGTATTCTCATCATAACATTCAAGCGTCCAATTGTAACCATCACCATCAAGAGGTATCATCTTTCCTATCTCACATTTGTGACATACCTGTTCCCCTGTGAACTTCACTAAGCCACCTATTGCTAAATCATAATACCTACTCACGCCGTCACCTCCATGATGAACTTTTCAAAATCCTCAAACGAAAACAACCAATCACACATTCCCTTCCCTTCTTTTTGATTACCTACGAAGGCAACCCGATAACCTTCGGGTGGTTCAACAGACTTTCCATGATTGTAAGCATCTCGCTCATGGGCAAGTCGTGCATAGTGTTCCCATGCAGGTTCAGGGAATCCCCTGTCACTCACATCTTGCACCCAATCTTCTCTATCTTCAACCAATAACACTTCAAAGGTAACGAAGGATGAAAGTGGGGGATAGTTGCTTTCTTTCTCACTCACGCCGTCACCTCCACGCCTCGCCACCAGTCGGGAGCAGGTGTACCCTTCTCCCACTTGGCGAACTGCTTGGAATGGTAGTAGGCTTGGTATGCTTTGACTGCATCACTACCCGCCGCATGTGATACGATGTATTTGTCTTTGTCAATAGGCATCGTTGGTGTAGAGTGTTTTGGTCTATACTCGTCAGGCATAGCCAATGCGAATGGTGTGAGTCCATTGTTTGGAATAGACTTGTACATCTTTTTGTTGAGTGCATCCATTTTGACAATGGGTTGTAGGCAAGCGTGTTCTTTTCCGAAGCGGAACTCAAACTCAACACACAAAGCAATAGCGTGGGAAGCAAGCCAATCGAGGTTAGCCCATGAATCTCCCGCCCATACTGTACATGGATGATGAGCGTAGCCACCCTTGTAGGGCGTACCCTTCTTGGTGAGTGGCATTTGTTCATCAGTCGCACCATGCCTACGCAGGGCTGATGCCATCATCTGTGCCGCTTCCACGCACATCTTTGGTACGTGTTTGTCGCAGTGCATTTCAGCCGCAGTGATTGGGTTTGTGTCCAGTACAAATATGTTCATTCCTCTTCCTCCATCATTGTAAGATAATGTGTAATCGTATCAAGGGCTTCTTCCCACAAACACATTTCTATCTCACAAAGTTGTTGAGCCTCTATGAGTTCAGCCATTGTCATGTCCTTTGCGGAGTTGCGTATATCATCAGCACTCATTCTTCTTCACCTTCGTATCGCCATACTGTGTCGTGACCTGCAATGGTACACACCATGAGGTCTTCGGGATTCCATCCACTCTCAATCAAACATTCAAGATTAAATTCAGCAGCACTCGATGAGTACATGACATAGCCCTCTTGTGGAGGGTCAATTTCGTCACGCATCTTCCATAGTACGGAGTCGCAAATCCAGTAGTCTTCGTCGTGTGCAATCTCAATTTCTTTTGTTTCCATTACTTCAACTGTTATTCTCATATTCATTCCTCCAATTGATAATCGAAGTACAGATAAGCAATTGCTTCCGCTATGCTTTCGGGTGACATGAACCCTCCTCTTCTAACGTAACAGCCCCTTGTTTCTTCCCATGCTTCTTCCAATCCTAAACCACAAGCGTGCTTACACGCTTTGTCGGCTTCTTCAAATCTATCTTGCTTCTTCCATTCGTCTATGTTCCATTCGTCTGTCATATTCATTCCTCCTCTTGTGTAAATTCAGGAAAGTGATGTGCGATGATGTCCTTTGCGACAGTCACCATAATGTCGTCGGGAGTGTGATAATCATACATGTAATTGGGGTCATAAGCATTCAATTCAGCGCACAGTTTGAGTATGTTTTTGACTTCCGTTTTGCTTTGTGCATCCCAATCACTCACTGTGTAACCATCACGCTCCATCCATGCCGCAAGGTTGCGAGCGCAATCATCTAGTGACCATACAGTAGGTCGCATAGGTATTTTCATCATGATTGTACCATTTGTTCGCTCGCAAGGTTGCCATTGACTACCGTAACTTGTACCCATGTTCATCCCACCCTGTAAATGAAGTACGTGACATTCTCGCCTTCTTCGTTTGAGAAGGACACATAGTTTTCTTCAAAGTCGTATGGTGCAAGGAAGTGTCCTCGACCATCACAAGCAACAGCATCATCAACAAAGTAATCGAAGTCCTTAATCATCGCAGTGATGACTTCGTTTGCACTTTCACTCATGCTCCCTTGCATTCGCCTGATTGTGTCAATGCTTACATCAGTGTGTGCTTGGAGGAAGGATGGGCTGAACGCCCACACCGTTTCCTCGATGTACTCACGCACTGCTTCATCCGCTTCCTCATCAGTATACACAAGGTAATCGTTGTCGATGTAACCGTCCATTTCTTCAAAGTCATAGTCATCAAGATGTATCGCCAGTGCAATGACACGCTCACGGTCATTACCTATGTCTTCAAATGCCTTCTCCCATAATTCGTTCTTCATTCCTTCAATTGTTTTTGCTTTCATTCTCTCACCTCATCCCATAACAGGTTCAACCATTCGTTCACAATAGCCATACCCTTGAGTAACTCTTTCTTGCATATCATTGCCCAATCACTCATGTCATTCATATCGTGTATGTGATAGAAGGACAGGATGTTGTCGGTCAGACGATTAGCCTGTACCTTGAGGTCCATTGCTCCCACTTTCATTTCTTCAATGCTTTCGCTCATACTTTCACTTCCAATGTTTTCACCTTCTTTCTCTTTGCCGATTTATAAAGCAAAGATTACTGAATCAAGCCACTCGTCGTGCAATGTCTTGCACTCGTTGTTGCATGACGTTGCGAGTCATGGGGTTGCGAATGGCATTCAACGCTTGTGTCATTGCATCTTCTCCCCCATAAATATCGAATGAACGTCCCATGTCTTGTTCAGACATATGCCCGAAGGCATCACGGTTGTGTTCTTGAAGTGTATCAAGTTCATTCACCTGTCCAGTAAACGGTTGTCCTATGTTGGCTTTCTCTCCTCCTTGCGCTCGGAAGTCACCAGTTCCGCCTAAGTCCACATACGATAATTGTCCCGAAGGTCGATGGAGTACGTTGTCGTGTTCCATACCTATGACATCCCAGTTTCCTATGGCCGCATGTGGTACGTAGTCTTCCCTAAGTTGCTCCCTATCTCTTTGAAAATCAAGAGGTTCAGCACCTTCTTCAAAACGTGTAAGCATCAATGGTGAACCCCCTACGTTGCGAAGTTGTGCTTCGGGTACTCCAACACCGAGAGCATTGAGATATTGATTCATGTCAAATTCATTGAGGACATGCTGTGGGTGCGCTCCTCGTTTACCCACGAAACTACCTTCACTGGTATTGTATCTTTTCGCACCAGTCGAACCAGCAGGGTACATTTGAGAACCCCTCGCCCCTGATTGTATCAGGGCAAAGGCTTCATCGAATGGACTAACCATGAAAGTACGAGAGAGTACATCTATTTAATTCAGATGGGGAAGGGCTTCATTGAGAAAACAACTAAACAACTATCTCCGAGGTTAAACCTTTGGCCCTTATTATTGGATAAACCCATGTAAATCTAATCAAGTGGGTGTTGTATATTTAGGTCACCCAGTACCCATCGCAGTGCTTTGACGACACCTTCCAGTGCTTTGTAGTTTCTCATGTGATACATGCGCTTGTCCTTTGGACAGTCTTGCATGGCTGTGATGTGCATGTTCTGTTTGCGCTCCGCTTTGTCGAGCATCTCTTCAATCTCCACCCACGTTCTTTCATAGGTAAAGTGTTCACTGTCTTGATGGTCGTTCATTCACTCAACTCCCTGTATTTTTTGTCCAAGTGCTTTACACAATACTACAAGCACATCCGTTTCGCTGGTGTAACCGATAGCCCGTTCAATTGCTTCACGCAACCGCTTGACTTCCTCAAGGAGAAGTGGTGCGTCATTCAGTAGTGCGGAGGTAGCCTCATGTTGTTCAATCGTTTCAGCGTTTTTCAGCATCCAGTTAGACCAAGCCCAAGTCTGTCCTTCACTTGCTAAGTGTCCTTCGTATTTGTCTGTGTCAATCATTCTACTTCCCCCATGTATTCCTTGAACAGTTCGTAGTGTTCGTTGCGACCCGCTTCACCGAGTCCATCCCATACGGACTGAATGAAATCACGCAACCGCTTGACTTCTTCAGCGAGAAGTAGTGCGTCGGCTATGAGTCGTGCGTCTGCTTCACTAAGCGATACTACTTCCCCATCATCATTTCTTCTTTCAATGAAGGCGTAGGGGTCATCATGTTTAGGTGTTATAACAACCCACCCCCGTTCATCATCACCATCAGCAATCCACGGTGCAGGTGTGTGTCCTTCGTATTTGTCTGTGTCAATCATTCTTCTTCACCTCTTACAGTGAATTGAATTGATTCACTTGATACTTTGGTTTCATCATCCCATTTGTATGAGTATGGAATAAACGTAGAAATTGAACCACCGTCAGGTGCGGTGTAAACACCATGCTCATTCAAGAATTGAAAATGTAAATCATGCTTGGACATGAAGTTCATAGCACAATGAGCAAAGCGATTCATACGCTTGACTTCTTCAAGCAGTAGTGGTGCGTCTGCTATGAGTCGTGCATTAGGATGGTCGTTGTCAGTGAAGTAAGATGTTTCAGTCACCAGTACCCCGTTTGCATCTACAATGTCAAGGTGAGAGCCTTCGTCATCGTATGGTTGTCCTTCGGCAGTTCGCCACGGTGCGTCGTTATGTCCTTTGTATTTGTCTGTGTCAATCATTCTTCTTCCTCGTTTGAAACGCCTTGTGTTGGTCGCTTACCTTCACACTGAATGTACGCATTGTTTTGCTCAACGAAGTCAATCATTTCACTGCACTTCTTGAAATCAACATCAAGTCGCCATGTGTTTGAGAAGTTGAACTTGAACACATGCTCAAGGTCTGGATGCATCACTGCATTGTTTGAGCCGTCAATGACCAACTGGTAGCCATCATCATACTTTTCAACACTGATGTTACGCACGTAACATAATGTATCTGATGCAAACGACGTATGTGTTGCTTTGAGAGCATGTAAATACGCTCCCACATCAGGAGGCATGGTGTACTTACCTGCGAAACCGTAATCACGGTTGATGGTAACTTCACCAAAGCCCTGTACATGCATGACACCAATGCCCTCGCCACTGATTGTCCTTACCTGCAAGGTCGGTTCTTTCACTTGTTTTGCTTTTTTGTATTCTTCGTTTATTGTTTGTTCTTTCATGTTGTTCACTTCCACATTCATTGGCGCAAATAGTTTCGCAATGAAATCTTCTGCATCTTTTATTTGTTCAGTCATTTCTTTTGTTTTGTCTTCATTGTTTTCTGTCATTGTAATCCCTCTCTTGTTTTATGTTTTTCATGTCTTTCAGCACTTGCTTCCACATGTCTATGATGTGTGGAATGTACTCAATAATGTCATCCACTTCTTCATCAAAACCGTACTCTTTCAAGTCCTTGAGTGTAATCCGTCCAGCACCACTCCAATGATGGTTGTATGCTAATTCGTCCAGTGTCGCAGGGCAACTCACCATATTCATTCCTCCTCCTCGTTCATGTAATCAGGTAGGTTCATCGGTATCAGTGATGCTCGATTGGGTACGACATACGATGGTCCGACATCCGATAGGTCGTTGAATAACTCCCATCCACGAGTCGTCTTGCGTACCATGTAGCCCACGTATCGCTCGTCACCGTTCTCAACGAAGGTCACTTGATACCAGTTCGTGTTCACTCGTTGCATCTCATACCAATGCGTTGTGCTTAATACCAGTCTGTAATAGTCATCCATAGTTTTCATCTCCTTTCTCTTTGCCGATTTATAAAGCAGTGATTGATGATAGTCATCAGACTCACGCATCAGCCTCCGCCTCTTCCTTCTTCACACGCTGAATGTGCAAAGGCAACTTAGGGAGGTTATCATACATACCACTGTAGTTGCTCTTGCTCGCAGGTGCTTTGAGAAATTCTTTGAACATGTCTTGGGGTGTGGGTAAATCTTCAACAAACACATCGGGCTTGAGTCGTAACTCGTAACTCATCTTCTCCACCGCACTCGTTACCTGTCGGTCTTCGATGTTGAACTCTTCATCAACTTCTCGATACACTGGGTACGCACCCGATGGTAGTGGCAATGCTTCCACCAACATATCCCTGTATTGTAGGGCAGTGGCTTCATCAGCAAAGATGTAAGGTGCTGATACACTACTCGCATCGAAACGTGGATGGTACTCCCACTTGTGTGTTGTGTAGTTGTACGATTGATTGTGACCTAACCTACCACCAACGATTTCGACTTTGAAGTACGACAACTCCTCGACGGGTTTCCAGTGATACTTGTTCACCGCTATACCCCAATAGTCTGTCGTGTTCTTTACAGCGTACTCCCAGCCGTTGATGGTGTCACCAATCTTACGGTTGAACGAGTTGCTTACAAGAACTTCTTGGCGTACAGTTTCCAACCATGACCACTCTCGCCACTCGAATGTACGACCTCGACCCATTGATGTTTGTCTGCATCGTCCGTTCTTGACCATGCGATTGAAACCTTTGTTGATACAGCGAAGCAATTCTTTCTCACCATCCTTGTCAGTAAGCACTCGTGTCAGACCACGCCAATCTGAATCCGATACTTCTGTTAGGTGACTGGTTGATTGCCAATTCCTAAAGTGTGAACGATTTTTCTCCCACGATGAAATCAACTTACCACGATACAGTGGATGTAGTATTGAGGCGTTGCTTTCTTTCATCTCCTTCCATGTGCTTCCACTGTTAATCCGTTCCAACAAATTCGTTCTCATGTGCCACGACATTCCACTCACCTTCGGGTACTTACCGTGTTGCTCAAAGTACGCTTGATTCGTTTTGTCCTCGACCTTCGTATCAACGAGAGCAAACATTCGTGTGTCGTACCAAAAGGCACGTCGTGTCTGTTCGTTGATGCACTCCTTTGCTGTCACTTGTACATCGGGTCCGAATGACATCAGTGTATAGGTCAGCGCAATGTCCATTGCACATGACCTGCGACACATGTCTTTGGTCTTACCAATACCAAGTGTCGATACAATCTCATCATCGGTGAAGCGTAAGGATGTACCTACTAACCCTACCTCTTCCCATTCGTTTGCGCTTCTATGTGTGTTGTGGTTTGTTCTTCCCATGTTTCTCATCTCCTTTCTCTTTGCCAGTTTATATATCAGTTCTTACTTTTACAATCAAAGCATGTCACTGTGGAATCTGTAGTGTCAGCCACATAGATGTGACGCACAGGCTTGTGCTTGAGGCATACAGTACATTGCACTGTAGCCTCGTTATCTTTCTTAGGTGGTTTGAATACCAATGGTTTTGCACCAGTGCGTAGTTCAGCATTCATACGTTCAACAGTACAAGATGCACAGGAATCATCACCCTCCACAATGTAATGCTCACGCACGTTGAGGTCACGGTCACAGTCTAAGCATGTCTTCTTGTCTTTGTTCTCGGCTTCTCTCGATGTATCGTAATCGCAATCCATACAGATACCGTGGTCATCCACATGGTCATTACCACAAGCAGGACACACGTATATCTTCACATCAGGTACGCCACCAATAGCAAGACCACAAGAAGGACAGTCGCCATACTCGTAGTCTGTTGCGCTAAGAAAGTTGCCACAGCCTTCACAGATGTCATCATCGTCATCTTGTGAACCTGTGGCCGACTCAAAATGTGTGTCGCCCCATTTCTTGTAGGGGTTGTACCCAGTGTAGTACGAGGTGCTGTACTTCTCAATCTTCGCCTCCCCTACTGGTAGGTCACACACATCAGCGATGTACTGCTGTTGGGCAGTGGTTTCGACAGCGTGGTGGCAGTGTGCATCACGCACCCAATCAATGAGTTGCCCAGCAGTGGTGATACCTGATGCCTCACGTTCTTCTGTGGTGAAAGTAAGATAGCGGAAGATGCACAACTGCACACCAGTCCGACCATGCCCACCCGCACATTGAACAGACACACGAGTAAGTTTATGCTCACGTATGTCATCAAGTAGTGCATACCAAAACAACACTGGTGAAGCAGGGATGCCAAAGTCAGGGAAGTCCAAGTGGATGAACAACGGTTCGGGTTCGGGCGAACCGATGAACTCGGCACACGAGAAACCATCGGGCACAGTGGTGTCATCTGATGATGCAGGTGTACCATGCATTGTTTCACTCGGCCCCATTGCGAGGTCGGGCAGTGGTGACATCTTGTGCCAACCACCTGAACGATTCTTACCACCACCATAGAAGGTGATGCCATCTGATGTAGTAAAGATGGGCTTCTGTCCTGTGTGGCACGATGTCTTGTCCCACTTGTTTTTCTTCGTCGTCGTATCTGTAATTGGTTTCATGTTTTTTCCTCCTGTATTTTTCTTCTTTCGTTGTTGCTTTCGTGTCTTGCGTTTGTTACGTCGTCCCATCATTCTTCCTCCAATGTAGTTACCTGCTGGAATGTGTCAATGTATTCACTGCTGAACATGAGTGAATAGAAGTGAGCAAAGGCTTCACTCGATTTCTGTTTGTGGTATGGGGTCATCATGTCCCATTTGGTTTCAATGTCCTTGCCCATGTCGAGAGTCTTGGTGATGAATGATTCACTCAATGTACCTTTACCTCGCAGTGCTTGCTTGAGTATGACCACACCGCTATACATGATGTTGGATTGTACTTCATCAACAGTGGATATTGTTGGGAAGTCCAAGTCAAGTTTAGTTGCACTAGACTTTATCTTGTACAATGGGAGGTTCATTTGGATGTTGTTGAATACCATGTCTTTACACTTCGTACACTGGGACGAACCACATGGAATGAATGAGTCCACTGTAGTGTTTGCATTTGTGCCGTGGCCGTGGAACTTGTCGTAGTGTACAATTGCATCTTCGATGTCCTTCATCTCTTGAGGTATGTCCTTGCGTACAAAGATAGGTAAGTTACGAAGGTCATCTTCTGATATGTTCTCAACATACTTGAGGATGTGAGTAACGTCAGTGGATGGGAAGTCTGTGTCCTCATTGAATTGATACGCATCAAAAGCGGAGTAGTACACACGGAAGAATTCGTGAGGGTTCAAATCAATCTTGGTTGCATCAGTACCCCAGTCGAGTGCTGTCTTGGATAGGAACTTGTTGAAGAAGAACCCAGTGTTGTGTATGTTGTTCTCACACAGGTTGGCTTCACCAATAACATCGAGCATGTTCTTCTCGGTAGGTTTGCTCATGTAACGCTTGATGGACTGTGCAAGTTTGAGTGTGTTGTCCACCGACTTCTTGTACTTCGCACCACCGTAACCATTCGACCAACCACCGTAATACTTCTTGCTCGTCCACTTGAGTAGTGCAATGATGGAGTCAAGGTTGATAGGTGTTTGCTCAATGGCTGTGTAGTAGTGCTTACGATTACCCGATAGAATTTCACCCGATAGTTTCTGTGCTTCCTCACCATAGATGGATGCAACCACGAGTGGTGTCATGTAGTTGTGCTTCTCGGAGCGCATACCTGATGAGTGTCGCAACTCACCAACTGATACGGACAGCCCTGCATTGACAAGCCAACCGACAAACACACCACCGAAGAAGGCAGTATTGGATGGGTCAATCAATGGCGCACCAATGAACTGATGGAAGTGATTGGAGAGCCAACCATGTTGGCGAGCGAAACGATACAGTCCTACGTTAAGTCCCTGCTTGAACGCATCACTGAACTCGAATGGATTGTATGGCTTGGCCTTTAACTTCATGTTGGTTGTCACCCAACCCGATGCAACCTCTTTCCATGACTGTCCGACCTCAACCTCATTGACGATGTAAGGAACTCCATACTTACGGCACTGCCCTGCATGGTGGGACAGGTGAGATGCACCTGTACCAATGTGTGATACAACTGTACCCTTTGGTGGGTCGCTACGTAGCAACTCCTCAAGGCGAGCCAACTCTTCGTCGCCCGAATCGTGAACAACGTGTACGGCCTTGACCTTGACCTTACCTTGTGGAATCGAACCGTTGATGGTTACACCCGCAGGTGGAGTGACCAGTGGAGTGTGTCCTGATGAGCCACGCAACTGAACAATGTACGATGAGTGATTCACTGCATAAGAGTTACGAACATCGTCACGGTTATTGTACCCCTCGCTCTTTTGCGAGATAAATTCCAACTCAATGTGAGCAGGGTCAATGGAGAGTTCTTCCAAATTTCTTCTTGTTGCAAAGTCACCTGTGTGTGGGAGAGCAAGGCGAAGGGTTGCGCTCCCTGCTGTAATACCATCGTGTGTATCACCCATCATGATGTATGAGTTGGGCGCAACAACTGCTGATGCATCAGCGTTGATGAATGGTTGAACAATGATGCAACCGAATGGGTCAATGAGTCCGTGGTCATATGCTGTAGTGTCGGCTGTATCAACGGACAACATCTTGTCGATGATGCGAACAATGGTTTCACGCAACTCATCGACTGTGAATGCAGGTGAAGATTCGAGTACGCCCGGACGTGGTGTAAGTGGACAGGCACGAACAAAGAGTGGTCTGTTCTTGGTGGGAGAACCCATATGTAGTGCTGTGCCGTCAACTTGTTTGTCAATGAGTGCGTCGTCAAGGAAGATTGCCTTGAGTTTTTCACTCATCACTTCATTACTAACCGTACTCGAAAGTGCTTCCACGAGTTTTAAATCTTCCACGAGATTGATACGATAAGTGGAAAGTGGTTGCCAATACCCACTCATCATTCCTGCTTCGTGTGCCTTCGTGTACTTCGCTAGTGCTTCTGCCTTCTGTGATGTCATACTTTAACCTCCAATGTTTTCATCCTCTTTCTCTTTGCCGATTTATAAATCAAACCGATTCAGTCCTCCGTTTCTTAGAGAGGAAGTCTGATGGTATGTCGCCGTCTTCAATCATCTTAGCGATGAGCATGTTGGATATGCCCTCACGCTCCTCGACAGTTCCACCATCGAGTACTGCTTGTACGACCTTACGCTTCTGTTCGATAACGTAATTGAATTTCTCGTCAATGGTATTCTCGACGGACAGGTATACTGCGCTTACGGATTGGCTCTCTTGACCGATGCGATTCACACGGTCTTCGGCTTGCTCCTCGTATGCGGGAACCCACTCACGTTCAACGAACAAGGTGGTGTCGGATGCTGTGAGTGTGATGCCCTCCTTCGCTGCGATGGTCGAGCATACGAGTACCATGAGGTCGCCACGTTGGAATGCTTCGACTTGTTGTTGTCGCTTCTGTGCTGGCATGTCACCTGCAATAGCACCGACCTTACCACGTAGGTTCTCGTCCTCACGTAGTGTAGTGAAGATGGATTGAAGGATGTCACGGTGATGTGCGAAGACAACGATGGGCTTACCACTAATCTCCACGTAGTCTTTGACGTACTGGATGGCATGGTCAACCTTCATGCGACCACACTCATGACGTAGGTCGGTCAGCATGTTGAGAACAAATCCTTTGGGTAGTGTACCGTAGTGTCGGTGTGCATCGTACTCGTCAAGCCACTTGCGAAGCAGGGCATTGTAGTCCTTGGTCTGTTGCGACGTTGGATTGATGTAGTGAAGCGAGCGTACTTTAGCAGGTAATTCAGTAAGCACCTCGCTCTTGAGCCTACGAATACAGAAGTCACGAGTACGATTGTGCAACTCGTCTGTGTTGGATGCACCATTGAAATCCCATGCGAACCTACCTCGACCAATTGGTTTCTGATGTCCGTCGCAGTATCGTTTGCCGTACTCATAGAAGTTGCTGAACTCGTTGGGGCGTAGGAGATTGAGTGTGGTATAGAATTCGTTTGGTCTGTTGGTGATGGCCGTACCTGAAAGACAGATGACCGACTCGGATTGCTTGGCAATCTCAAGCACTGCTTGTGTGCGTTGAGCCTTGCTGTTCTTGAGGTAGTGCGACTCATCACATACAACAATGTTGAAACCATAGTCAAGCAGTTGCTCACGTCGTCGTGAGATGAGGTCGTAGTTTGCGATGACAACATTGCAGTGGCGAGGGATGTCACCCTTCCATCCACTAAGGACTTCGACCTTCCATTCAGGTAGCCACGCTTTGACTTCCTTCTCCCAGTTGTACTTGACCGACGCTGGACAGACAACCAGTGCAGGTGTGTTGTGCATGTTCAATGCTATGTGTGCGATGGCTTGGATGGTCTTACCGATTCCCATGTCATCACCAATCAAGGCACGACCATGTGCGAGTTGAGCGAACTTGACTCCGACATACTGGAAGGGGTACAACTCACGGTCTTCGGGAAACGATTCAATGAGTATGTCCTTGATGTCTTGAATGGCTTCGTCGTCATCGAGTACGGATGCACTGCTGATGGCGATGCGTTCAGCACGCTCTCGCATGTAGGATGCGACTTCGGGTATGGCTTCGATGGCATCAGCAATCTCAAGGAGATAAGGTACAGCAGACTTAGAGAAGAACTTGCCTTCTTGTTTCTTACGAATCCTATCAACCAACGGTGATGCTTCGGACAATGCAATGCTCCATGTCTTGTCATCAGGATTGAACTTGCGACCCTGTGTTTCTTTGATGTGGCTTAGTGTCAAGGCACGCTTTACTGGGTCTTGAATGAAAGGCCATTGTAAGATGATGCTTGTGCCTTGTAAGCGTGCGCTTACTTGCGTGACCGAAGGGGCTTCGGGCTTGGCTTGATTGAACTCGGCTGTGAGTTGCTCGGCATTGATGTACACACCTTCTTCTTTGAAGCGTTGGCGTACGAGGTCAAGTGTTTCTTGTGTGTTCTCAATCGTCCACTTCTTGATGTCGCCATTGAACTTGACCTTCGGGAATGGTGCGACAGACTTGAGTATGTTGTTCCAGTCTGTGTTGAATGGATAGGACAGACCAATGCGTACGCTTGTGAACTCCTTGCCGTATCGGTTCTTCCATACGTCATTGACATGGAAGGCTGTGATGGTTGGCACGCTTGTACTCTCCAGTAAATCCATAGCGTACTGCTCACTGATTGGTGCTTGTCCTGATGCATATTCGTTGTACATGAGTTGTACAGATGGAACAGAAGGCTTCTCTCCAGTTGCGAGCATGTGCCTACGGATGTGGTCCCTTGTCGCTGTGTCGAATGGTCGCATGGCTTCTCGCTTGGCACGAAGTGCTTCTTGCTCACGCTCGTACTTCTCTTTGGCAACCTCACCACGCTTGCGTAGGTCATCGAGGAAGGCATCGACTGAACCTTCGATGCCAGCGTCACGTAGGATGGAAGGCATCTGTGTGTTGCGGTACTTGTAGAATCGTTCCGATGCTTCGATGAGTTCACGCTCAACGAGTTGCTCTTGGTGTGCAAGGCGTGAGAAGAACGGCCAGTCGGGTTTGTTTGGACCGACATCATCCTTGTGGTCGGGTGCGCCGTAGCCCACGAAGGTTCGTATCATTTGGTGTATGGTATCGGCGTTCATTGTATCAACTCCTTTCTCTTTGCCGAGTTATAAACCTCAATCCAGTTGCCGTTCCATGCCTCACCATTGAGATACCATTGGAAGTTACGTTGGTAAATACTTACATGAGGTATAGCGTTGAGTCGTTCTTTGGTTGTGACCGT
>Ga0213866_10000743_pt1 | contig 25396 bp, 24 predicted proteins | sample PICome_11_FD_160079 | JGI IMG/M metagenome (GOLD analysis project Ga0213866, IMG submission 160079) | Coastal seawater microbial communities near Pivers Island, North Carolina, United States - PICO284 | ecosystem: Environmental > Aquatic > Marine > Coastal | place: USA: North Carolina...
TGAGATGTCCCGACCGGATTCTTACGGTAAGACGCACACCGCGAACTTCAACTCTGCGTTGATGAGCCGGTTGAACGGCGGCTGGTTTGTCGAGAAGTTCATTGTTGAGATCAGCACTGCGGGCGGCACTGGCGATCGAACAACGAGCACAACGGTGAGCAATCTGAAGTTCAAGACGGCTGGGCCGTCTGGCAAGAACCTTGTTCTGCCGGTTGTTCGGTCCAAGTCGGACCGGTCCAAGACGTATTGGATCGGGAAGACCACAACACGAAAACTCTGGCGATGACTGACAGAATTATTGGTTGTTCCTAGATACAGAAAGGTAGCTAACGTGCCCATTTATATTAGAAACTATAAGGGTCCGCAAGGACCTTGGCAGCACACCTCTTCGTGGAAGAAGCAGGACGCTACCCCAGAAGACTCTATAGATGATCCTTTGGTAGAGCCTGACGATATAGTCTCATACGTTACAGAAGAGGTTACAGAGACAGAGGAATACGTCAGCCCCTGGTTTATGAGGGCGATTGTAGCAGCGGTACTACTCCTCGTCTTGGTGATCGCTTTGCTGTTTGTTCGTAACTTGAGAGATGACGGAGGTACGGGGCTTGAAGATGTTGAAGTTGTGAGTCTTTGGGAGGAGGTTGACTTTACAACCACCTCCCTGTATACTGACTGACATCACATTCGTCTACGAAAGGTCGAAACGCTGTGAGAGAACTAATCATTGACATTGAGACATCCCCAAACCTTGCTTACGTCTGGGGGATGTTCAAGCAGAACGTCGCTCTCAACCAGATCGAGGACACTGGTGAGGTGATCTCATTCGCTGCAAAGTGGCGTGGTGAGAAGAAAGTACACTTTGCATCTACCTACCACGACGGTAAGGTTGGTATGCTGGATGCGGCGCATGCACTCCTGGATGAGGCTGATGTTGTGATCGGCTACAACAGTAAAAGCTTCGACATGAAGCACCTTCGCAGAGAGTTCCTTCTCAACAAGTATGCACCCCCGTCCCCCTGGCAGGACGTAGACCTCCTGACAGAGACTCGCCGGTTGTTCCGCTTTGTTAGTAACAAGCTAGACCATGTTTCCCAGCAACTCGGTATTGGTTCCAAGGTGAAGCACGAAGGTTTCGACCTCTGGAAGTCTTGCATCGTAGATCAGGATGAAGCTGCCTGGGGACGTATGCGTAAGTACAACAAGCAGGACGTGGTTCTCACAGAGAAGCTGTACGAAATCTACGAACCTTGGGCTATTGGTATTCCTAACAAGGCTCTGATGCTTGAGCATGATGGATGCCCTCGATGTGGTGCGCCCCCAGAGCGATTGCAGTCTCGTGGGTTCTCACACACGAAGACTGGTTCGTATCGTCGTTTCCAATGCACTTCCTGTGGGGGTTGGTCAAAGGCCGCTCGTGCAGAGAAGAAGTCTAGCGACAAGCGTACTATTTGATGGCTAAGACTACTCGTGCCCCCAAGTTTGGAGACCTAGTAAGTGTCTCCTGGGTGGATATCTTCTCTGACAATGAGAGTTGGACAGACCTCAAGGATTGGGTCGATCCAGGAGAGGCACTATCTACCACCACAGGGTACCTACTCTCAGATCTAAAGAGCGGGTACGTAGTTACCGCTGGTACCTTAATGACCCTAAAAGGTGATACTTACTACCACGATGTTAGTTACTTCCCTGAGGAAGTTGTTAGGAAGATAACTTTACTTTGACTGGTAGTTATCACACAGATATGATATGATAGTAACTTACACACGGGAAAGACTGACCTAGGTAACGTATGAGCGCACAGTTTCACAGCCCTTCATTCCGAGCAGCTAGTAGTGACCTTACTATTGCTATTAGCCCTCTTGGACTCGTTGAGCTTGCCGACGAGGAGTTTGAGGTACACGGCCCCCGCCTGAACCGCTACGCAAGCTCCTGGGCATGGTACCTAGGTCACCACCACGCATACCGTCGTGAGGTGGGTGACCAGCACGTTACTCTGAACTACGTCCGTGCGTTCGCTGACTACATCAATAACTTCTGCTTCGGTAAGGGCGTTCAGTTCCGTACCTCCGAGCAGAATGCTGCCATCATCCCCCACCTCCTTCATAAGGTCTGGGAAGTTGACAACGACAAGTCTAAGGTACTTTGGGAGATGGGGCAGCTCGCGACAGTTACAGGTGACTGCTTTGTCAAAGTTGCGTATGAATCCCCTTACCAGGACTCCCTAGGTGTTAACATGCCAGGACGTACCCGTATTATCCCTCTTAACCCCGCACATTGCTTCCCAGAATACCACCCCCACGACCGTGATCGTCTTCTCCGGTTCAAGATGAAGTACCGCTTCTGGGGAACTTCTCCAGAGGGTACTCGACAGGTGTATACCTTTACCGAGATTCTCACCGACGACACTATCGAACAGTACATCAACGATGAGATGATCGACAAGTATGACAACCCCATCGGTCATATTCCTATCGTACATATCCCTAACGTAACAATCAGCAGTTCCCCCTGGGGGCAGTCCGATATCTGGGATATCATCTCTCTGAACCGTGAGTTGAACGAAAAGATGACTGATGTCTCTGACATCATCAACTATCACGCCGCCCCCGTTACTATCATTACTGGCGCTAAGGCTAACCAGCTTGAGAAGGGTGCTAAGAAGGTATGGGCAGGTCTTCCTAAAGACGCCCGAGTATTCAATCTTGAGTCTAAGGGAGAGATGGGCGGCTCCCTTGAGTTCATTCAGGGTCTTAAGCGCTCCATGCACGAGATTACTGGCGTCCCAGAGACTGCTCTAGGACAGACCCAGCCCATCTCTAACACGTCAGGTGTGGCACTGGCTATTCAGTATCAGCCCATGATGAACCGTTACCTTATGAAGAAGGTACACTTCTCTAAAGGATTAGAGAAGGTCAACAACTTGATTATCCGTACTCAGGCGGTACACGAGCCTTGGACTCTTAACTGGGACCCCTCACTTGCCTCGTATCCTGAGAAGGATCAAGCTACTCAGCTTGATCCCACGGACGCTGCTACATATAAGACGCAGGTCCACTGGCCCGATCCGCTCCCTGTGGATTCTCTCATTCTACTTAATGAGCTACAGGCGAAGATGGGTATGGGTCTTGAGTCGAAGCGAGGGGCACTCCGTGCTCTTGGCGAAGAGTTCCCCAACGAGAAGATGGCTGAGATCTACGAAGAACTCATGGAAGATCAACTCGATCAGGGTGCGCTGGACATGGTGTCAGCGCAGATATCTGCTGGTGTTATGGAGATGACTGGGGTTCTCCCAGACGGAACCATGGGACCTTCAGTTACCAGTGCAAAGGATAGCGAAGATGATGGCGTCCTTCCTGGTATCTCCCCAGAAGGGGGAGAAATAGTAAATCAGTTGGTGCAGCGGGCATACGGAGCTAATTTAGCTCAACGTCGTGTTCCCGATGGTGGAGAATAACAAGTATACAATTATCCAGTCATATTAGAACAATTACACGAGGTATTAGCAATGTCAGAAGAAACAACTACAGAAAGCTCAACAGAGGCTCCTGCCCCTGCTGAACAAGCCCCCACACAAGAGGAAGCTGCTGCTGCCGCTCTTCAGTTCTCCCAGGAGGATATCGAGCGTGCTCGTTCACAGGAGAAGGATAAGCTTTACCCAAAGATTGAGCGTTTGCAAGCTCAAATGGAACGCTTTTCTGCCGAAGCCGAAGAAGCTAAGAATCTTGTACACGAGGAACAATTGCGTGTAGAGGAGGAGCGGAAGCGCCGAGAAGAAGAAGAAATGTCGGCCCGCGAGCTTATCGAACGTCGGGACGAAGAGTGGTCTGTTAAGTTTAATAGCGCCCAGGAAGAGTGGCAGACTAAGATCGAAGAGCTTGAAGCTCGTGATGCTGCCAAGACCGCCCTCCTTGAAAAGGAGCGAGAGTATCAGGAAGTTCAAAGTTACCGAGAGCGTAGGCTTCAGGAAGAACAAGACGGCATTATGCCTGAGCTTATGAGCTTTGTTAGCGGTAATAATAAAGAAGAGATTGATGCGTCAATTTCCGCCGTAATAGAGAGAACATCTGCTATTATGGAGTCATTGCAGGAAGCGCTGCCAGCGCAGCCTGCACGACCGAAAGGTGTCCCCTCAACCGGGGGTACACCATCAGGACCAATGGATAACACAATGGAGCAGAAAACGTTTAGCGATGCAGACATCGCCAATATGGACATGCAAACGTATGCGGAACATCGGGAAAGATTGAAGCGTGCAGCCACTAACCAGTGGTATGGACACTGATAATGGTACCTATTCATACCTTAACCAAACCTAGTAAGAAGGAAATATAATAATATGGCACTCCCAGCACCTACAGGTGGTGATGTTACTTCTGGCGTCGTAGACGGCAACGCTAGCACCATCACTGGCTACGACAATGCTTACTCCCTTTCCCCCGCTATTCAGACAATCTGGTCGAAGGAAATCCTCTTCCAGGCAATGCCGGTTCTCCGGTTTGAGCAGTTCGCAGTGAAGAAGACCGAACTTGGCGTTCAGCCCGGTTTGACCATCAACTTCATGCGTTACAACAACCTGGAAGTTGACGACGAGACAGCTTCGGAGCTTACCGAGGCCGAGCGCATGGAGCCGACCGCTCTGAGCGCTTCGCAGATCCAGATCACCGTCAAGGAGCACGGTAAGGCTGTTGCCGTCACCGAGCTTCTGCTTAACGCTTCGTTTGACGATGTTATGGCTTCCTCGTCACGGCTCCTCGGTCGTCACATGGCTACGTCCATGGACACGCAGGCCCGTAACACCCTCTATCAGAACGCTGTGCCGTTCGGTGGTGGAGCGGCTGTCCCGCCAGAGGTTGTGTTCGGTCGTACGGTAGAGGCCACGCGTGGCTCGATCTCGCCTTACGATCCCGGTGGGCTTGGTGACGCATCGGCCCCCGGCTTCATGTCACCGGCAACCGTCAAGGACGCCGTTGAGATCCTCGCTGGTAAGAACATCCCGCGCTTGGGCGACACCTACGTGTGTTTCGTCCACCCGTCACAGAGCCGCTCGCTCCGTGATTGGCCGGAGTTCATCGAGGTCACGAAGTACGCCTCCCCTGGTAACTTCATGCTCGGTGAGATCGGTCGTATCTACGACGTGGTGTTCATCGAGACGACTCAGGTTCAGCAGGGTCTCGACTTTGCTGAAATCAACCCTGACGCACCTGTTTCGGCCAGCCAAGACGCATACTCGGCCATTATGATCGGTGACAACGCCTTCGGACACGCTATCAGCCTTCCGGTTGAGCTTCGTGACGGCGGCGTGATCGACTTCGGTCGTGAGCACGGTCTCGCCTGGTACGCTATCTGGGGCTTCGGTATGATTACCCACGAATCACGTGTTGTTCTCAACACGCTTGGTGGTTCTATCGCTGCCTGATAGTAGTGCCTCCTATGAAAGGGGGTATGTTATCTGACCTCGGCCCCTCTGGTGTATTCCAGGGGGGCTTTGGTTATATATGGGGTGCTTTTTGCTTATCTTTCTGATACAATAACAGAAGGATAAAACGTCCCCGTCAACTACACAGGAGATTACCGTGGATACAGGTTCAAAAAAGGTAGCAGCCAAGAAGAAGGCTCCGGCCAAGAAGAAGGCAGCAGCCAAGAAGGCCGCTGCGAAGAAGAAGGATGTAGAGCCTATCGAAGTCATCGAAGTTGTCGAGAAAGAGCAGTGGGTCATCGACGCTATCGAAGAGCTTGTAGCGGAATCTGAAGCCGAGGTTGTGCTTGAGGAAGCTGTAGTCGAGGATGAGGAAGATGTAGTCGAGGATGAGGAATCTGTTGAGCCAGTTATCGCCACCCCTACCCATGTAGACGCCTATGTTAAAGGCACCTGGTCGCCCACGTGGGCTAACGTTAAGTACGATTTTGTAGATGGTAGGAAATACTCACTCCCCCAGAGTCTTTACAATTTCCTCCGGTCCCGAGGAAACATCTACGACACCAAGCCCCACCCCCGCCGCTGAAAGGTAAGCAATGCCTCTTATCATCCCTAACGCAAAACAAGCCACCGAAGGTTTTAAGTTCAAGTCATTAGATCAGTCAGAGCCAGACTCTTTGGACTTTGAGATCCTCGGAGACTCCGGTAACGGGGTCCTTGAGGGCTGTGAGGTCAGTCGTGGTGGTGGTAACTTCGGGATAAACGTATCCCCCGGTAGGGTAATAGTAAAAGGTGTTCACTACGACGTAGCTTCTACTGACGTGACTGTGGGGTCTGCCCTGTCTGCAAATAATGATAAGCAGTACGCTTTAATAGTAGTCGAAATTGATCCAGAGGGTAACGTTGATATTAAGGTTATTGCTGACCCTGAGAACGTGGGAGAAAACCCCACCTTTCCAGCGTCCGTTAACATCGAAGATCCTGGGTTTATCCACCTTGACCATCATGTAGTTTTGGCGTCCGTACTATTGGTAGGTGGTACCGTCCCCGACGGTACCAATATCGTTGATAAGAGGGCGATGCGGAACACTACTAACGTATCTGTCGTTAAAGACGGTGTTCCCGGTCCCAATGAGGATAAGGCCGCTCCTGGTCAGTTGTACTTTGACTCAAGTGCTCAAGGGGGGGACGAGTCAGGACTATATGTTAAGACTCGCACCGGAGGTGGATCAGAGGACTCACCTGCCTGGAAAGAGTTGGCTGTTGCTAAGCGGGTAGAGTTACCTATCGGAGCGGTGTTCGCATGGCCTTCGGCAACACCCCCCAGCGATGTAGACCGCTTTCTACCGGCTAATGGTCAAATTGTTAGTGAAGCCTCATACCCCGCTCTTGCCAGAGCGTATGACGAGACCGGTTCTTTCAAGCTCCCTGACTTGAATGACGGTTACATGCTAAAAGGTACTAAGAGCGGAACAGTCGGTTCGGCAGTCGGTTCTGACACTGTTAACATTACTAACTCTAACTTACCGCCCCACACTCACGATGTGAAAGCACACTCGCACGACATGAAGCACACTCACAACGTGGATCATAACCACGGTGCTAATCATACGCACGGCGTTCAGAAGCACTACCACAACCTTTCGGCATCTCTCAGTAATACACACTCCCACGATGTCGGAACCCACTACCACTCCATGAACCATAGTCATACTGCCAGTACGAATACCGCGGGTGCTCACGACCACTGGATTGATACGCAGGTACAGTCAAACGGTATGGATATAGCATGGTTCTGGGGACTACAGCCTACCGGCCAACTATCGACCCCCGGCGACTGGACACAGCCCATGCAGTCCCTGCACCGTGCAGCTTCGGGAGGCACGGCTGGTGATGCCCTTGCTACGAGGAGCTTCGTGTTCACACCAGACGCAGGTCATAAGCATACATTAAGTGTCTCTCCTCATACAGGTAGAACGAATCAGCCCGTAGACAGTGCTGGTGGGAACAACACAAATACCGGTAATAAGAAGATTAATTTCGATATTGACAGCACTACCGGTTCTCCAGTGGATGAGAATGGCAACGAACCAGCACCCAGAACAGGGGAGTCTTTAACGACTACAGATGCACACACAGGGGATACAGGAGCTTCAAGTATGTCGAACACCGGCAACGTGTCATCTACTACGACTGTTAACGTCACGGACTCCGCCCCTATGGATATCGTTCCTAAGGCCCGTCTGGTAGTCTGGTATGTGAGAGTATCGTGATTCCCAAGCCCGAGGACTCCTCCACCATCGAGGACCTCCTTCTACTTCGTAAGACCACTACTGGTCCTATGCGTCGTAGTAGTCCCGCCCTGGATCAGCCTATGGATGACCCTATGGGCACCTGGGAATACCCCGATAATGACTAGAGCACCTCGATGGGTGTGGTAGGATATATAACGCATGGCTACTATCAGTGATATCACTACAGACGCACGAGTTAAGATGCGTGACTTTGCACGGTTTGTACAGTCATCATTTCCTCCTGCCGGTCGTACCTACGATATGGGACGCCCCAATATCGATGTAGACACTGTGTGGGTGGGTACTGCGGGCAACACTGACGCCGGAGTTACCGAGATGCCAACCACGGACTTCGTAGTGGATGCTCGTAACGGTCTTATTCGTATCAATAACATGCCGCAAGGTATTAACAAGGTTATGATTGAGTGTTACCACTTTGAGTGGTTACTTGACTCCGATCTTGAGTACGCCGCAGGTGTTGCCAGTAATAACCTTCTGTACGGACAGGATGTGACCCTTGGTGAGGTTTCAGACCTTATGAAGGACGTGATAGTCACCGCCACCGTTGTCGAAGCTTTGTGGATGCTTCTCAACGAATACGCACGGGACATCGACGTTATCGCTTCCGAAAGCGTCCATATCACGGCTTCCCAGAGATATCGTGCGGTATCAGACCTATTGAAGCACTGGGAATCAGAGCTAGATGAAAAGATGAAGAACCTCAACCTAGGTGCTGGCCGCCTAGAGGTTCTGAACCTGCGTAGAGTCAGCAGAACTACCAATCGTTGGGTACCTGTCTATAAGCCTCGTGAAGTCGGAGACTACGGCCCCATGGAACGTATCTGGGACGTACCTGGAGATGGTAAGGTTGATATCGCTGAGCCTAAGGATGAGCTTCGTGAGGACGTTTACTCCGAGGGAGAACCTCCAGCCGGTTACATGAATGGTCACAATTGGTATTTCTAATGGTTGATATCCGCACGGAACATCTGCATATCAATAAGCATGTTAGGCATCGTGTAGACGAAGCCGGTGAGCATATCGTATGGTTTGAGTACGTAAAGCAGGGAGAGGTTGACGGTACTGTTTTTGACGATCTATACGACCAAGGCAGTCCCCTGGATGGTTACGGTAGAGTATATGCCCCTGGTATCCCTATCCCGACCATATACGTCGAGGAGATGGAAGACGCTCTCACAGTTCGTCAAGAGGGCCGAGTACCTACTCAGAACCTGAGAGCTGTAATGCTGTACGACGACGTTAAGAAGTCTGGTATCAGCCAGCCGTTTGAGTACGCCCCCCACCTGAACGATATCTTCTACTATGACGGTCGTTACTACAAGATTAGTAACTACGAGGTTCGTGGACGGTTGGACGACGATGTACTCGTTACAGCTACAGGTTACGAGGTATTCGTGGATCAAGAGTTCGGATTCGACCCAGGACCAGAAATACCTACCGTTACAGACCTCCCCTGGCCCCCATCGTTCCCTGGTATGGTGTAAGATATTAGTATCTAATAGCCGCAGTGCTTTAGTGTTTCGCTGATATAACGCCTAGAACCGGAGTGACTATGACAAGTCTTTTCTCAAGACTTCATAACGCAGTAATGAACCCTGGTTCTAGTAAGTCTATGGTCAGCCAAGGAGGACTTGGAAGCGTGACTCAGGTCATGGATCGGTTTGATAAGCTAGATCAAATCATCTCTGAGGCTGTGGCCGAGGTTGAACGACGTGCCACTGAAGAGCTTAGGTCAGAGGCTAACCTCCACCCATTCTGGAAAGAGCACGCTGATACCCTCCATGTTAAGTTCGACGGGGATATCTTCGATTATCAAACATCCTCACAAGAGGCTATGGACTTAGAGCTTGGAGGACCTGATCGTTCCCCCTCCTCCCTGCTACGATCCCAAGCTAATAGTAAGGGAGCGCAGAACAATATTATGCTCAGTCGGCTGATCGAGAAGGGGTTGAACATTGGCTGACTCCATTGCCCCCCACCCAGTAGGACCTCATCCAGGGTTCTTGTTAGCTGAGGACGCTGCTCTTAAAAGGCGGCTCAGTAATATCACTGTTACGGATAACCGTAACAGTGAACGCCTTGCTAAGGTATTCTTTGGATACCCCACTGAGGAATCAGAGAAGTTTTACCCCCTTATTACCATTGATATGATCGATATCAACTTTGCGAGTGAACGCCAACACTCGGAAGTGGAGTATTATTACTCTGCCGACCCCCTACTTAAAGATCGTATGAAAGGCCGTCCCGACTACATTGATTACTTCCCTTCAGAGCTTGATGAAGCAGGTATGGATAGTACCGCTGCATCGTCGGCTTATGTGCGTATGGATCAGGTAGTTCCTGTGGATATCCTGTATCAGGTGACCACTTACTGCCGTGTCCCCCGGCACGACATTGAGATGCAGGCGAAGATGCTCAGGAGAGTGTTCCCTCTGCGTCGAGGTTTTATAGAGATCCCAGAAGATGGCACTATTAGGAGATGTGATCTTGTTGACTGGAGAGCCGCTAATCTATTAGACCAGGAAGCTGGATATAAGAAAAGAACGTTCAGAAAGGTGTATACTATAAGAATCAATGCGGAGATTCCGCAGAGTGATTTGAGGCGAGCAGAACAAGTTACAGACGTAAATGTAGGACTAGAAGAGAAATAAATGGCCCCCCCTAACCCTAACAACAATCCAACTACGGAGGATTAACAATGAATTACACTACCCCAGGCGTTTATGTTAACGAAACGCCTCTAACTTCTCTTACCTCGTCCAGCAATGGTCAAGCTGCTGCCGTGTTCCTGGGGGAAGCTGCCCAAGGACCTACTACTCCTCAACTGGTGTCTAACTGGACCAGCTATAAGTCACTCTTCGGTGAGATCACTACTAAGTATGATCTCCCATACGCTGTGTACCACTACTTTGCTAATGGTGGCAAGCAGGCGTACGTCATCCGTGTCGCCAGTAGTACTGCCCAGAATGCTCAGCTACAGAACCCAGAACGGGACGATGACGTTAACGCTCCTTGGCAACCCGGTGAGATCGCCCCAGGCGACAACTACTTTGAATACTACCCCAAAGGTATGTCAGAAGAGCTTGATCCTGACATGGAAGAACTTGTCGACAATGACGGTAATCGGATCGTAGGCCCCCCGACAAGTGATGGCACTGATCTGGGTGATTCGCTCATCGATAGCAACGACGATGTGTGGGTGTGGAGTGTGGTCGACCCCGACAACAGCACCGACCCCGAATGGGTTATGCTGGTCGGGGACACAACCGGCGCATCGGCAGTCCCCTTCACTGTAGCAGCCCGCAGCGCTGGCTCATGGGGCAACGGGTTGACCGTGGGCCTTACCGAAGGGAACCTGGAGGCTTCCTCGACATCACGTGCAACCTTCAACCTGGTCGTTGCTCTTAACGGCAAGGAAGTAGAGCGCTGGAATGATCTTTCCCTGGACCCCGCCTCCAACCGTTACATCGACAGCATCGTTAACAACTACAGCAGTTTCATTACCGTAAGTGAAATCTCAGAAGCAGAATACGACGCTAACGAAACCTTCCCTGGGACTCAAACCCAGACGCTTCAATACGGTGCGGACTATGGAACCGTAAACGATGGCTCTGGCAACCAAATCCCTGCAAAGGTTAACTCTTCGGACTTCAACGACGCTCTCCGACAGATGGATGGGGTTAAGGGCAACCTACTCATCAACGCTGTGGGTAAGGCAGACACCCAAATTGTGGGTAACACTGTTTCTTACGCCGCAGAGAGAGGCGATAGCTTCGTAATCATCGACCCAGAGCGTAACGACGCTTCGGTTTCCGATATCCAGCAGACAGCTAGCCGCTTCAGCGCGATTGCCGGGACAGGCTATGCCGCACACTATGCCCCCATGTTGAAGATGGTTGATCCTGCCCGTACCGGTCCTGGTGCGATTCGTACGACCTTCCCAGGTGGTGCCATCGCTGGTGTAATCATCCGCACCGAGACTGAGCGTAATATCGCTAAGGCACCTGCCGGTATTTCGGCAGGAATCCGAGGCGCTATTGCAATGGAGGTTAAGCTTTCAGAATCAGAACTGGGTACTCTATACTCTGGTAAGCCTTACGTCAACTCGTTCAAGGTGATCCCAGGAGCAGGGCTGAACGTCTACGGTGCCCGCACCCTAGCTCGCACTACTCCTGACAAGTACCTCCCTGTTCGCCGCACTCTTAACTACGTCAAATCGTCTCTTAAGGATTTGACGGAGTTCGCAGTGTTTGAGCCTAACGGCCCCCGACTCTGGGAACACCTCAGCGCCCGTTGCTCAAGTTTCCTTGCTGAAATGTGGCGACAAGGCTCCCTTGCAGGGGCAAACGCATCTCAGGCTTTCTACGTTGTCTGTAATGACACAAACAACACTCAGGTCACAGTCGACCAGGGTATCGTAAACGTAGACGTGGGAGTCGCTCTGGCGTATCCCGCTGAGTTCATCGTCATCAACATCAGTCAGTGGACTGGCGGCGCAAATGCCGCTGAATCATTCTGATACCCCCTACTAAGGAGTTATAAGTAACATGGCTAGAGCCGCAAAATCAGATCCAATTCGTAACTTTAAGTTTCGAGTTTCGATTGAACCTACCTCCCCCAACCTTACCAACGTACTGACTACTGGGGATCGCAGAATTAGTGATCTCGGGTTCTCTGTTGTATCAGGTGTGTCTGTCTCTAATGAGATGATTACATACCGTGAGGGTGGGATGAACACCCACATGCACAAGATGCCGGGACAGTCCGACTTCGGACCTATCACGCTCTCTAAAGGTATGATCTCTGGAGAGAGCGACCTGTATATGTGGCAGCAGTTCCTGCACTCATGGGCTGGAGGAGGCCCAGGTTCCACAAAACAAGACAACGACTTCCGTTGTGACGTTATGGTCAAGGTGTACGACCATCCGGTTACGGTAGCGTCGTACTACGACCCCGGTGCTTCGGAGACTTCCAATAGCGAGAACATTGGTGAAGTTAAGTTTGGATTCAAAATCTACAATGCTTGGCCCGCCTCCTACAGCTTCACGGACCTTAATGCCGGAGACTCCAGCATTATGATCCAGCAGCTTGTGCTGAATCACGAGGGCTTCCATGCGGCTTACACCACAACGGATGTCGAGGCTCTGGCCGGAGGCACGGTCTTGTCCACCCAAAACTCAGGTGGAAATAGTGCCGTTTTCTCGTAAGTTTGCGTAAACCATATGAGGCGGGTATACTGTATGTATTGATATACCCGCCTCATAGTTATTAGACGATACACAAGGAGTAATACAATATGTCATCCGAACAGGATCAAGTCAGAGAGATTAACAAACAGATGCAAGACCCGATGCCCAAGGTGTCTTCCCCTCTACCTGGAACCTTTAACCTATTGGCAGGCGTTCAGGACCCAGATACGGGTGAGTGGTCAGTCGCAGCGGTTGTTAGGGAGCTTACGGGACGTGACGAGGAGGCGTTCGACCTCCTCCGCAAGAAGGATGATCTTACTTACTCTGACTTTTATACAGCAGTAGTAGCGGCAGGTTTGGTGTCTGTAGGGGGCACCCCATCGGACGCTAAGTTGGTGGATAGCCTCATTGAGGCTGACCGCAACTTAGTATTCCTGGAGACCTTGAAGGCGACCTACGGCACCGACCGGGATATCGTTAGGTATTGTCCTCATTGCGGCGCTAAGAACGACATTACAATCGAGCTTGACAAAGACTTCCCTATCAAAGGTACGGATATCGACCTCCGTGCCCCCTTGGAAGTTAATACAAGTAAGGGCACCTTTAAGTTGAGACTCCCCAATGGTGCGGACTTGGCAGCGGGTGCTCGGGGTAATACTGCAAGCGAGTCTAGTACGGCTATCCTCTCACGAGTCCTCGTGTTTGAAGAGGGAGAAGAGCCCTTCAGCAGAGAAGAGTACACCAAGGATCTGAACTTTGGCGTGCGTAAGGAATTGTTTAACGCCCTCCTTGAGGTTGAGGCGGGTCCAGATATGGGGGAGGTGGACACCCAGTGTGCGACATGCGGCGAGGATATGCCTATTGCGTTCGATTGGGTCAGTCTTCTACTCGGTTAATTACGTATCATTATATTGGGAGTACGAGTCGATAGCTACTGTGTATCAAGGGTTTACGTTAGAAAACATTAAATCATTACCGGTTCGTGAGCGTGACTTTTGGGTACGTATGGCGAAGCATCGGTATAACACACAGTAGCTAAGGATCTACGATTATGGCAGACCAGATAAACCTAGACACAGACGCCATCAACAGGTTTACGAAACTCTTTGATACGTTAAAGGCTTCCGTAAAAGGGGTTGACGAGCAGGTTACGAGTCTGTCAAGTAACCTCGATGAAGCCGTCAAGCGTATGGAGTCGCTGGGCACATCTAACCCAGGTGCTGTCGGTAAGACCAACAGTGCCGGTAGTAATAGGGCTACGGGAGGACAGGCTACGCAAACGTTGGCCCACGACAAGGCCATGGGTCACCGGAATGATGGGGGAGGTAGCCGTGTAGGGACACCTACCACACCTCAGAGTGGTAAAAGTTCCGATAAGTTCTGGGATAAGGTAAGGTCCCCAGATAACTTGCTGCAGAGCGGTAAGGCGGCGGTGATTGGACGCACCGCCATGAATATAACGTCGCAGGTAGGCCAAGCCACGTCTGATAGAATAGATAGAGGAGCAGAATACGCCCTTAGTTCAGACCGTCTAAATGTCCAGATGATGGCTCGGGCGGGGATGAATCACCAGGACGCTCAGGCTACTCGTAAACCACTTCGTGACTTCCGGTTGGGAGGTATTGAGGGAAACAATACCGTTCTACAACAGTCGATGCGTCTCAATACTAACACGGAGCAAACGGCTTCGTTCTACGCCCATCAGCGTGCTATGACCGGGTACGGTCGGTCTACTGCCGACGCCGCCCAGTCTTACGAAGAGCTACTTCGCCCAGAGATTGCTAATCAGATGCAGCGCAACTTGGGGGTCAGTCCGTACAAGATTGGCGGTGGTCTTAAAGATCCCGCACAGGTACAAAAGGAACTGTATCAAAGGTTTAACCTGGGTGACGACAAGATCCTCCAGTCTGGTAAACAGCTTGGGTCTATAACTCGTGCGGCGATGGCACAGGGTGGTTTAGGAGAGAAGCAGCAGGATGAGCTTTTCCTGTTTGCTGAATCTCAGAACACGTTTGCTAAAAAGGGAGGTAAGGGCACACTCGATCTGTCCAGGAAAGATCATCGAGAGCTTCTAGACATTGAGGACACATATGCATCCCAGAATGAGCAGACTGAGTTAGAGAAGTCTAACAGAGAGGAGCGCTTTGCTGACCGCCACATGGACCACTTTGAGGTCATGGAGGAAAACCAGCAGAAGATGGTCAAGCTCCTGGGCAACATCGAGTCAGCCCTAACCGCCCCCATTGGTTTTGGTATCAAGAATAGGCCCTTTTCGAGCGCAGCGGGTGGTGTGTCTAGCGCTTTAGGACTAGGACTATCCATGCTGCCCATTCCCGGTGCTAAGATGGCAGGTATGGCCGTGTCGGGCCTCAGCGGTTTGCTCGGTGATGGTGAGTTCGACAAGGGAGGGTCTGGAGGCTCCTCAGGGGCCGCATCAGGATCTACAGGAGCAACCTCCTCCTCTACAGGAGCAACCTCCTCCTCGTCAGGATCTAGTAACGACGGGAATATTAAGGTTCCTACTTACACTGGTTCTAAGTCTATAAGCGAGGTTAAGAACTATAAGACGTTTAAGAACATGCACCCCAATATGCAGAACCGACTCCTCAACATGATGAGGGAAGGTAAGGGTAAAGTCGGGTTTGGTGAAGGTGTACGTGACTCTAAGGTGCAGGAGAGAATGTTCCTTGACCGCTACCGTCCTGACCCATCTGGTGATATCACATATCAGGGTAAACAGTGGAAACGTGTTAAGGGCGCACCTGCCGCCCCTCCTGGACGTTCCATGCACGAGATTGGTCTCGCTGCTGACCTCATATCGACTGACGGTCACAAGTGGATGAACGCCAACGCCCACAGGTTTGGTCTTAAACACTTTGCCAATGTCAATAACGAACCTTGGCACGTGCAGCCCGCAGAACTTCCTAACTCTCGTCGCAAGTATGAAGATGCAGGCGCACCCTGGGGTACAGAGAGGTTTGAAGATTACGAATACGGAGATACCCAAGGTCTTTCGATTGCTGACCAGACAGATAGTCACAGCGGAGACGAAGGTGCTGCCTCTGGTATGGCTACTTCTGGTTTGCGTGGATATGACGATATGAACATTAACGAGATCGCTAATGCTATGGAGCAGGAGAATATCCAGCGTCTCAATGCAGCAGGTAGCGGCGGGGCTTCCGAGCCATCAGGAAGTTCAGGACGAGGAGGAGGACGAGGAGATAGTGTTTCAGGCAACTACTTAGGGGTAGAGGGTACTGTAGTCGGGGCTGAAGCCGCCGCACGAGCTGCCTATGCTGCTGGTTTCCGCGGTTCTGACCTTGTGTCTATTGTGGCTATTGCGGGCCGGGAGTCTGGGTGGAGTTCCGACGCTATGAATCCCAACACTTCCGACACCGGCATGTGGCAGATCAACTTCAGTGCCCATAAGTCTTGGTTGAAAAACATAGGAGTCACTAAGAGGGACCAGTTAAAGAACCTTTCTAAGAACGCTGAGGCAGCGGCCTACTTGTTCAAGACTGCCGGATGGAAACCTTGGAGAGCCTCCGCTTCATCTGACTACCTTGGAGGCAAGCCAGGTTGGGACCCCGATGGCAACCATTTGTGGAAGACTGATGACTTTATGACACAAGCCCAGTCTGCGTCCTCTTCTGTTGACGCATCTGGTGATGCTGTATTTGAAAAGGCACCGGCTGCCCCCACCCATGGCTCCTCACAATCATCGAGATCTAATAACGTGTCTCTTAATCAGCCTATAAACATAACGGTGTCCCCCACTATCAACGTGTCTGCTAGTAACGACATGGATCTTGACGGGATAGCTGCTACAATAGCTTCTATGCTGGAGCACAAAGTTAAAGAGCTAGATCTGAGGAGTTCGTAATGGGTTTTAGAGAAGACTCTCTCCACAACTTGTACGAAGGTGTAAACACATATACGAGGGAGAATATGAGGTTCGGCTACCCCGGCCCAGGGTATCGCAACCTTACTAAGGATGGCAAGTTTGAAGAGATTAGAGGTATGCAGAGGGGGTACATTCGTAATATACCAACGTCAGTTTATGACGTAGCACCACCAACGATCCGATGCAATTTCCAGTTTAATCCTGCCACTCTAATGCAGAGTGTTAACGCGGAGACCGCTGTGGTTGATATGGTTAGGCAGTCACCGGAGCAGTATAGCCAACCTAAGCAGGGTAATACTAACTTAGCTTTTAATCTCAAGTTTGATAGATCCTACGAGTTAAACAACTTTAGAGGTACAATTACCGATAATAACGTTGATAACTCCGATGACCAGAACTTTAGCCTGTGGAGTAGATCACCCCGCGAGGTTGGCGTCTACCACGATATTGACGCCTTGTATAGGGTTATCGGACAGGGAGCTTACAGCGATACTCAGGATTACCTTAAAGAGATAGTTAAACGTCGCACAATCTTAGAGCTTAACGACATAGAAGGAGGCTCCTCAGGAGACTGGTCCGGTGGGGATGTTGGAGGCACCGACATAGTCGCATCGAACGAGGAGAGAGACGGTACCTTTGAAGAATCTTTGGATTACTTAGTAGGAGACCAGGGGGGCTTGATGAACAATACAGCATTTCTGGTTCCTCAACCTGTTCGTCTGGTGTTCTCCTCTCTCTTCGTGGTCGAGGGTCATGTAATGGCTTCTAATGTTACGTATTCTCGGTGGACCCCCTCCTTAGTTCCTATCATGGCAGATGTCTCTCTGACTATCGATGCGAAGGATATCGGATTCTCTCGTAAAAAGATGTTCCTAACTGCGTCCCTGGAACAGTCCGCTAGCAACGCAGAGAAAGAGATAGAGGAAGCACAGGAAGCACAGCAAGAAGCTGTCACCGAGGCTCTTAATATTATCAGTTCGGCTCAAGTAGGTATCATGGACATTACTGAAAGAGAGAGGTTCGGCACCGACGACAGTTGGGGTAACACTGGCGACAGATCGAAAGGTCGGTCAGTAGGTCATGTACTTTGGCATCTTGATGATGCTTATATCGATTCCGACTCTCGTTCCCTTAGAGAAGGTAAGGGGGACACAATCTTTTCCACAATGCTTAAGTCCTGCTACCTAACGGGTGACGGAGACGAGCCTGATAAGATAGAAGACTACTTTGCAAATAATGTCATTAAACATATCTCAATGGGTTACAATGTCGAGTTGTACGGTCCCTACACAACGTCAGGAAGACACGCGGTTAAGTATTCAACTGTAGCGGGAGGACAGGTTCCGCAAACGTTGGTCGACGCAGAGCGTACCGCCAAGGAGTCAATTCCTCGACACGGCAACCCTAATTCTAACCTGCTTACCAGCCAGTCGGAGAAGAGGATCAAAGTATCCAACTTTGACGACTTTAATACTTTCTTTAGGTATACGAAGTATTGTGAGTTCGACCCAAATGAATCCTCCAGCAGCACCGATGCCCTCCAAGAAACCGCTAAGGGTTGGAGGGCTGCACAGAACGCACTTATCAATGGTGCCGCCCAGGTGTACAGGGACAATCGAGTACCCATGACGGCTCACGGCCCCCATCCATCAGTAGGGTATATCGATCTGATAAGAAACAGGGTTAACTTTAGTGGCAGCGGCGAGAAAGGTGAGATGGACTCTGATCTTAGAGAGGAGATATATGTTTATAAGTGGACGGTGGACGGTAAGGTCAGTTTTGGTGAGGGTGAGGGTATCAAAGCTGATGTTGCCACCACCAGGGCAGTAAAGTGGGGGTATGGTACAGTAGCTGACCTTTTCGACCAGGAGCACGGGAAATCGCGAGAAGATAACAAAAGTACAGTAGCTGACAGAAGGTTTACTATGAAATCGAAGATCAAACTGTCCTGGGTATCAACCTCTGTTACGTCTTCGGTAGAGGCTAGCTCATCTACCTTCCCTGACGTTCCAGCGGTGCCGATCAGGGGGTTGCCTGCTAAGAGTTCAAGTAACTCTCCCGGTGTCGAGCTGCGGGGTGGGGCGTACGCTCGCCCCCGCACCAGTGGGAGCACTCCAAGACGACGTGATAAGTCCTTAGCGGGTATTGATCCTAACGGGGCAGCTATAGCAGACAAGCGTAAGAAGGGTACACCAGGAGCACCTTCTTTCACCGATCCTAACAAGGACGGCAAAGGGCCGTCCTTTCCAATTTAAGAAGGAATATCACTGTGGATATTAAATACACCCAAGAGTCCAGGTACGAGCTTTCTAGTGACCGTAAGAAAGCATTTAGGAAGGTCTCTAACTTTGCTGTCTCTGGTAGATACTCCTTGCACACTATAAAGGAAGGCGACACTATCGAGAACCTCGCGAACAACCTTCTTGGGGACCCCTCCCGGTACTGGGAGATTGCAGACATGAACCCTCAGGTTAAGTTCCAGTGGGACCTAGTGCCGGGGGATAGTATTAGGATACCGTCGTGATTCTCGGTGCCCCAGGCAGTGTGACACCCTCATACTCCTTAACTATCGATGGAGTCTCCTTCGACTACACCTCCATAGCTGAGATTAGACTAGGTATGAAAGAGAACCATCACGATGTGCTAACAGTCAAGGTAGCAGGTCTTCCTACTAGATTCGTTAACTGGTACAAAGGCCGTGCTATAGCCTTAGAGATGGATACGGGACCCTTCTATCAAGAGACGTTTTCGGGGTACATAGACTCTGTTAACCCCACAAGTGATGTAAAAACTGGACCTGTAAATAATAGCCCCCTTCAGACTGCTAAGATTGTTGCTATCGGTGCCTCTTGTGGTATGAAAGGTGCAAAGACCCATGTTTGGGAGGGTTTCACACTCTCCGACATAGCTATAGAACTGGCTGGGAGGTATTCTCTCAGCGTGGACGTTCCTAAGACTTCATTGACTTATGAGCGCATCTTGCAGAGCCAGGAGTCTGATTGGCAGTTCTTGGTGCGTGTAGCCAATCAGCTTGGTTATAAGGTCACCTGTCACGGTACTCATATTCATGTCTTCGACCCTTACTACTCCACAAGCCGAGGCATAAGTAGGAGCAAACTTACTGACTTTGTGGATCGTGCCAACAGTCCTCTACATCCTGGGTGCGTACATATGTTTGATGTACAATCAAATCAAGAACACGCTGATGGAATCTACTTGGACTCGGTAGTGACTATTCTTGGAGAAGGGGACGCCGCCCCATACCAGTTATCTACGTCCGATATATTAGAATTGGATAAGCCTGCCAAATTCCAGCATCATATAGCACACCCTGTGGATAACTATGAAGAGGGACTGAGAATGCTCCACAACGAGAACAAGTCTCATTACGATCACGACGCAAGTGTAGGTTGTACAGTCCTCCTAGGATGTCGCCCCGGTGGTGTGGTGTATACCGATGGGTATGGCGATGATTTAGCGGGGTTCTGGTATGTATCAGAGGTAGAGCATTTGTTAACTAGAGGTAGGTCGATTACGAATCTGCAAATCCATAAGAACATTGAATCTGAGTTGGAACAATCTTCTGGTGATTTTCAATGGACTTCTATTGTCAATATCCCTAGTTCGTCTTGTGTAGACGGGGTATGGCGCACCCAGAAGGACTTGTACCGTGTCTACTAATCACCACACAGGGTTTGGTATTTATCCCGCCTACGTTGTCAGTAACTCCCCCACATTCACCACTGTAACCATCCCTGGCCTGACCGGGATGTCTTCGGTGAAGATACCTGACCCCTCTTCATCCTTCAGTAAGCCTGCGGTTGGGGAAAAGACATTCGTTGCTGTTAGTCCTGATCTCACTGTTATCCAGTGGATCTCCAGTCCTGGTGGGGGTTTAGACGGAGGACACGGTGACGACGAAGAACACGTCCTCATTGGCGACCCCTACAACCCTCCTAGCGACCTTGAGGTGGGACAACTCCTCTGGGACGGTATTGACGAGAACGTATGTGGAGTCCCCGAAGCCCCCCAAGACGGGAAGCAGTACGGACGTGAAGACGGCGAATGGACAGTTGTCGAAGGGTATGAGCTTGAGGGGGATGTCTTTGATGAAGCCCCTCAGGATGGTAAGCAGTACGGACGTGAGGACGGTGGATGGACCGAGGTAGTAGGAGACCCCTTCCCTGAGGCACCTCTGGACGGAGAGCAGTATGCTCGTCAGAATGGAGGCTGGTCGGCTGTAGAAGGAGTATCGGACGGCCCCCATGTTCTTACAGGAGATCCCAAAGCTCCCCCTAGTGAGCTTGAAGATGGGCAGCTACTATACGATGGTATTCCTAGCCCTATCGACCCTGATACCGGGGTAGACGCAGAGGAGTGGACTGGTGGTACCCTGATGGGCGTCATCGTTACAGAGATGAAGGAGCTTCGTAATAGGGTTGTAGAGCTTGAGGCGCACGTTCAAGAACTGAAGGGAGCCTGATATGGGGCTATGGCTTAAACTAGAAGACGGGACAGTAGTCCCCACAGGTAGTACCGGGGGGATGGGTTCTCTATTCCTCACGGGTACGGTTACGTGTGGTAACAGCGCAGTGTCTGTTAGCTTTGCGAAGGAGTTTGATAACCCCCCTAATATCACCTGCACCCCCGTAGATTCCGCTGGTGAGGTGTACATACAGGTTAGTAACATCACCACAACGGGATTTAGCATCGAAACCCAGGGTCCGAATGTTGATATATTCTGGCAAGCTACTGAGGATGGTAAAGTAAACCATTTCGGAGCTGTAGGAGCTACAGGAGCACCCGGTAAAGACGGTGAGGACGGTAAAGACGGTGAGGACGGCAAAGATGGTGAGGATGGTGAGGATGGTAAAGATGGGTACCCCGGCCCTCCTGGTCCTCCTGGTCCTCCCGGTGCTGACTTTGATGGTGAGCACGTTTTGAAGGGAGACCCTGAGTCCCCTCCCGCTGATCTACAACACGGTCAGTTGCTGTGGGACGGTGTACCCACGCCCATTAGTGAGGTTGACCCCGCTATCTCGGAAGTTGTTTCAACACTATTGTCCAGGGTTGAGGAACTAACGGCTCGACTTGATAGAATGGAGGGCTTATGAGTAACCTCCCCGCCCCCGCCCCTGTGCCTTGCGCTGTAAGGGTAAAAGTGGTATTATTGTTACTGAAAGGATCTTAACATGGGTTTGTGGTTAAAGAAGAGTGACGGTACAGTTGTTGAGATCAACAGCGAGGGTATCGCTGAAGCACCTGAAGACGGTAAACAGTATGCCCGTAAGGACGCAGCATGGGCAGAGGTAGAGGCTACCGACATCGATGATGCACCTGAGGATGGTCAGCAGTATGGGCGGCAGAATGCTGCTTGGTCGGTTATCGAGTTGGATAACGGCGAGCACGTTTTGACGGGTGACCCTGAGAATCCGCCTGCGGAGCTGGATGCGGGTCAGTTGTTGTGGGATGGTGTTGAGGGCGGCAGCGGTTCTGGTGGTGGCGGTTCGTTTGAGGGCGAACACGTTTTGACTGGTGATCCGCAGAATCCTCCGGCTGATTGGACTGTCGGCCAGTTGTTGTATGACGGTGATCCGTCTACTGGTGGCGGTGGTGGTGGTATTGAGGAAGCGCCCTCTGACGGCAAACAGTATGCACGGCAAGATGAGGCCTGGTCAGAAGTAGTCGCTGTTGCAGATGGTGAGCCAGCAACGATGTTGCTCCAGTACGGGGTTCTGACTAGCACCACCAACGGTGCTGGTGCTATTCAGATTAACTTCGATAAGAAATATGCCGCCGCTCCAGCGATCACAGTCATCCTTGACACACCAGAAATAACGGAAGCACGGCTGACGGCTATCTATTCGCCTGTGTCTCGGGAGATTGACGGTGATCGTGCCCAATTCATCTGCTACAAAAGCGATGGTTTGAGGCTGTCAGATACGAGTGTGACAGCGAGGTGGGTCGCAGTTGGCGAAGCCGCCGATGCTGCTGACAACAACGTTGGCGGTTCTGTCGGTTCTGGTGGTGGTGGCCCGCATGACCACGCCGAGTACGCACTGGTCGAACACGACCACGATGAGTTTGTTCACGACCATGACTATTTGCCGTTGTCGGGCGGCACGCTGACGGGTGCGTTGACTGTTGACAAAAACCTGACGCTCGCCTCTGAAACTAGCAACCCGTTGATGGTCGTCAACAGGGCGGGGAGCCGTGTCGGCTATTTCGGTGTGCCTGGTGCTCAAGCTGGAGAAAACGGCGAACTTCACCTCCGAAGTGACAAAGAGCTGATGTTGCAGGGCATCGACGGCGTGCGGACATTGCAGTGCGGGTTGACGGTTGACACCGACCTCAAGGTTGACGGCGGCACCGAAATGAGGTCCAACGCTCGGTCGGTGCGGGTGTTCACTGGCGGCTCAGGAAACGTGGCGCAAATAGGGTTCACGAGTGCAGGTAGCGACACTCCGGCCTACGGGAAGTTGTCGGGCTATGAAGTTTGGATTGACACAGGCACGACGCATGATGGCCTAGCGACCGAACTAAAGGTTGGCAGGGGCACGTCGACATTCTTCGGGAATCTACGGGTCAACGGCACGATCACTGGGACGCTGGCGTTCAACATCGCTGACGGCATCGACACCCGAGATGTGCTGGAGCGTGCCGAGACGGCCACCATGCCAGCGCTAGATGACGAGGGAGTGACCACGACTGACGCTGAGGGCGTCACGGTCAACGAGGTTGTGACTGCCCTGTTGGCGAAGGTGAAAGAGCTGTCCGCTGAGATTGAAGAGTTGAGGGGAGCCTGACGTGGGTCTGTGGTTGAAGCAGGATGACGGCTCGATAGTTGAGGTCAGCGGCAGCGGTGGTGGCGGCGACGGTGGCGGCCCGCATGACCACGACGAGTACATCAAGTCGCCGTCAACGCCGACCACTGGCAACGGGCTGGTGTGGGACGGATCGACCTGGGTGGATGAGAAACTGCTGCGGGCTGACGGGAGCAACACGTTTGATGGGGCGAAGCTGCTCGTCCCTGCGGACTTCGCTATCCAATCACAAGCGGGCACGGATCGTTCGTTGGAGTTTGATTCGGCAGGCGCAACGAGAATGTCGGTCGGCGGCGTTGCGTACATGCAGTGGTCTGGTTCACAAGTTCAAGTGACAGCGCCGAATGGCATCCGCTCGTCACATTTGGGGCAGTACACATCGACAATGACACCATCGACTACGAACAGGGTCACCGACTACGGCAAATACACATACGACGGAAACTCATCTACGGGCTATGGGCCAACTATCTTTTTCAGTGGCACGTTCACTGGTAACCCAGTTGTCGTGGCAACCGTCCAGCACAGCGCTGCAAACTCCGACGCTGGCTACTACGTCAAGATTTCCGAAATCAGCACTATGTCCGTTCGGTTCAGGCATTACACGACGAACGGCTTCTGGGGCGACGGGCAGTCTGCGACGGTGCATTGGATTGCTATGGGCATTCGTGCTGACGGGACTCGGGAGCATGACGAGTTGGAGTCAACGGACCATGTTGCGACAGGCGTAGTGGAACCTGAAGAACTGGAAGGAGCTTGATATGGCTTTGTGGTTGAAGCAGGATGACGGCTCGCTGGTCGAGGTTAGCGGCACTGGTGAGGACGGCAAAGGCTGGACAGGCGGTTCGTACGACCCAGAAACAGGCACGGTCACGTTCACGTCGGATGATGGGCTGGAGTTCACGACGGGCGATCTGCGTGGCACTGACGGCATCGACGGGCTTGACGGCAATATGTGGCACGTCGGCTCGGGCGACCCCGATCCGACGCTCGGTGAGGACGACGACTACTACTTGGACGGCGATGCGGGTTGGGTGTGGATCAAACGGTTGTCGGGCTGGACGAACCTGTATGTCAATCTGACCGGCCCGCCCGGTCCCGGCATTGAGGACGCACCTTCGGACGGCGATCAGTACGCCCGCCAGGATGGGGCGTGGACGGTCGTGTCGGGTGGCGGCGGTGACTATCTGCCGTTGACTGGCGGCACGGTCACGGGTGACCTGAAGGTTGACGGCCAGATGCTCGCTAGTCGTGGTTCGGGCACAGCCCCAGGCTTGAGTTTCGCTGATTACAAGGGCACGGGTTTCTACCCTGGGAGCAATAACGTTGCAACGCATGTAAACGGTGCATGGCAGTTTGTCGTTTACGAGGACAAAACTAGGGTCATTCGTGACCTCCAGGTTGACGGCCTTATCAAAGCGAAAGACGGCAGCGGGCAGTCCGCCCCGTCCTACGGGTTTACGGGCGACACGGAAGGGCTGGGGATTTATGGTTCGGCTGGTAGCCAGTGGTTGAGGTTCGCCGCTGGCGGTGTGTGGCGGCTTCAGGTCGCTACCGACAAGGTTACTGTCAAACCCGACCTGCAGGTCAACGGCCAGACCCTCGCACAAAACGGCACCACCGCCGCCGCTGCCTACTCGTTTGCCAGCGACACCGATACGGGCATGTATCGGTCAGCCGCTAACGAAGTCGCCCTTGCGGTGGGCGGCAAAGGTCGGGCAGTTGTCGGCACTAACGGTACCCGGATC
>Ga0213866_10000744_pt1 | contig 25381 bp, 25 predicted proteins | sample PICome_11_FD_160079 | JGI IMG/M metagenome (GOLD analysis project Ga0213866, IMG submission 160079) | Coastal seawater microbial communities near Pivers Island, North Carolina, United States - PICO284 | ecosystem: Environmental > Aquatic > Marine > Coastal | place: USA: North Carolina...
CATTAATCAAAATCGCCTTGCGACAGAGCCGAACAAATAGATAATAAGAATAACCGGAACAAGCAAAAAGAATTGATTGATGCTATCAAGAGTGGCTCTGTAGTCACGTGGCAGCATATAAATATGCACGGTGATGATTTCTCTGAAAATAAATTATACGATTCAATTGGGTTATCATTAACACAGGAGCTTTATAGTTTTGATATTATTTATAGATTATGCCTTTTAAGGCTTACCTATAATAATATTGCATATACATATCGAACATATCGTTATTTCTTTGTTCCCGTTCGGCTAGAATCTGTGCGGCATGCTCACTATCTTGGTTATGGCGTGGTTTATGTTCTTTTTTAGGTTTGGATTGTTTGTATTTTTGGGTAAATGAAGATGCCGAGATGCTACCCTCTTCTTCTTGCAACTTTTTTGCAAGTTGCTCATCTAACATTTCTTGTTGTGATCTTGAGCTTAGGCTTTCAATGTTAGAATCAATTTGATAGCCAGAGCGGTCTCGTTCAGATTTTGGCTCTTCAATCTCAGTTTTTTCTTCTTCGATATCCGATGATTGTCTTGCAAAGGTTGGAGGAGCTGTATCAGTGGTTTCAGCCTGAGTGCTACTGGTAGTTTCAGATGTAGGAGAACTACTCTTTTTAGGCTTGCCGATGATTTTTTTAAATAATTTCTTAAATACCATTATTGTAATTCTTAATGACGTTGTTTTGTAGCGGTGCGTTCCTCGTTTGATACGAAGCTGACTTCACTTGAAACACTATTTTGCCTTGGGCGTGGCTTTACCCTGTTGCGGAAACTTGTTTCTTTCGGTTCGGAACTTTTACTGGATACAAAGCTAACCTCACTTGCAATGCTATTTTGCCTGTCAGTTGTTTTGATTTTTCTGTTGGGAGGTGCTTTTTTGGGTTTGAAGTCAAGAGATCCTGGTTCTTCTGGGGCCGAACTGGCTTCAAGTTTTGCAAGGTTGTCAGAAGATAGGGTAGCGTATTTTGATGTAAATTTAGTTTCTTGTTGTTGGCGTAATATAACTTCTTTTTCTTGAATTTCTTGCGCTAGTTGCTCATCGGCTATCTCTTGAGGGGAAAGCTTCTTATCTTGCAATGGGGTGGTTTCATTTGCAGAGGCTGGTGCTAACTGTTGAATGTTTTTAGCGCTCCCTTTGTCACCTTGTTTGGACAGGCTATCAGTGGAGCTTTTTTCTTTATTAGAAGACTTTACAGACTCGTCACTTTCAACATTTTTACTATTAGCTTTTTTTAGTTTTGCTTCTTGGCGTTTTTCTCTTGCGGCTTGAAGTTCTTTTTGGTTTAGCTCCTTGCTGTGAATTTGTTCAAGGTCAGAAAGTAATTTACTGCTATCTAACTTCATTAGGAACATGTCAGGATTTTTAATATGCTGGTCGACTCCTTCCAGCTTGGGGTCATCTTTATGGGATGGCTTTACTAACTCATATAGAGGAGATACAATATTCTTTGCGATATCTTTGGGATTGTCGCAGTTCTTTATATATGTTTTTAGAAATCCTATCTGTAATTTATCACCAGGCATATCTTCGTGTAGTTGAATAAAGCTTTGTACTCTCTTAAAGGGTTTTTTCAGTTGTCTTAAAATTCCGTTTTGCTCTTTTTTAGGGGAATCATCTTTTATTAATCCATACTCAGTGGCGGCTTTCTTAAACCCTTTGGATAGAGTGTTAAGTGGTGGTGCTGAATCAGGTTTTGCTATCATTGAATCTAGCAGGGGGAGAACCACATTATTTTTTATGGTATCGTAAATATCTGTTTGGGGCGTGTAATCTGCTATTTTTGTTCTTAATTCTGTTAAGTCCAGTGATTTATCATGGTCGCTGGATTTGTCTGATTCATTGCTTAATGGTATGGCTGGCAAATTAAAAACTCACGATTTAAAATGGTTAAGTTATTTACACTATTAATTTAAATAATATAGTCAAGTAATATTCGTTAATATTAGGTGCTAAAGCTAATTCATGCATGACATTTATGTATAGTAAGTTCACCCTTTTGGATGAGACTTTTCATAAACATCCATTAAGTTCTTGGCGTCAACTTTGGTGTATATTTGAGTTGAAGAAATACTTGAGTGGCCTAGCAGCTCTTGTATTTCCCTAAGGCCGACTCCATTTTCAAGTAAGTGCGTGGCAAAGCTATGCCTGAAAGCATGGGGAGTAGCAGATTCAGGCAGCCCTAAAAGGCACTTTAGATTCTTTAGCTGCCTGCGGAATACCTCTGCTGTTAGCCTCTGTCCCCTAATCCCTACAAAAAGAGCATGTGTTAATTTCAAAGGGCAGGAGTCAACATAGTCACGTATTCTTTCCTGAATAATCGGCAATACTGGTACTTCACGTTCTTTATTTCCTTTGCCGTGTATCTTTATTACATCTGATATAGGTAGTTCACTTACGTTTAGGGATAGTGCTTCGCTAATTCTTAGTCCGCATCCATATATTAGTGTTAAAACGGCTATGTCTCTTTTGGAAACCCAGTTCTCATCAGAAATTTGACCAATTGCCAGGCTTGCATCAACCGCATCGGTAGAGTTTAAAGCCTTTGGTACAGACTTGGGGATTTTTGGAGAATTAACGTTGAATACTGCATGGTTTTGTAATATCTCCTGCTTTTCTAGATATTTATAAAAGCTACGTATAGTTGACATGGCTCGAGCAGTGGATTTGTGACTTTTACCACTGCGTTGTCTGTGTGCAAGCCAGGCTCTGAAGTCTTTTAAGGCTAGATTTTCTAAAATAGCAGCTGTTATATCTTGTCCTAAGTAGCTTGTTTGAAATTGCAAAAATGAATTTATGTCTATCTGATAGGCTCGCAGAGTATGCTCAGAATATTGCTTCTCGTTCTTAAGGTACGAATGCCACTGCGATAATATTTCAGATAATGTTTGCATCTTACATAGTTGCCAGAGGTTAGTGTTTAGCTACTAGGTTAAATAAAAAATTCTATAAGCACAACTTTTTTGCCTTAAGAGAAAAGGAACTTATATATTGAACAAACCTCTAAGGTAATCTAGTAAATAAAAGATCGCCCTTTAATTTTATAAATAAAATTCGGGCGATGACAATATGATATTATACAATAGACTGTTTGGTCTTTTCCCAGTCAGCTAAAAATGTAGCTAACCCTTTGTCAGTAAGAGGGTGATTAAATAATTGCTTGATTACCTTTGGTGGAAGTGTTGCAACATGAGCCCCCATTTTGGCACTATCTAAAAGATGGATAGGGTGGCGAATTGATGCCACTAGAACCTGAGTTTCAAAATCAGGATAGTTATGATATATCTGGCATATGTCTGAAATAAGGTCTAAGCCGTCCTGACCTATATCATCTAAGCGGCCTACAAATGGAGAAATGTAAGTTGCACCAGCCTTGGCAGCCAAAATAGCCTGATTTGCCGAGAAACATAATGTTACGTTAACCTTAACGCCTTCATCAGTAAGGCTTTTGCACGCTCTTAGACCGTCCCAAGTAAGTGGAAGTTTGATAACTACATTTTGTGCTATCTGCTTTAACTTATTTGCCTCTTCCATCATGCCTTCAAAGTCGGTTGCAACTACTTCTGCACTAACATCACCAGGTACTATTGAACATATTTTTGTGATAGTTTCTATGAAATCACCACCTGATTTCATTATAAGTGAAGGGTTGGTAGTTACACCATCGAGTAAACCTGTTTGAGCAAGTTCTTCTATCTCGTTTATATCAGCAGTATCGACAAAAAATTTCATTTTTCCACTTTTCCATATTTTAATTAGAAATATTTGCGTTGTTTATATCATAAAATATTCAGCAATCCACAGAAAATATATTCATATATATGGTATTGAGTAATAACTATAGTGACAAACTTGTAAAAGTTTTCTATATTGCCCGCAGAAACTTACCTAAGTAGAATCAAAAACTGTGAAAGGCAGATATTTTATGTCCACTAAAGAATTGAATATTGCAATTGCCGGTCTTGGAACTGTTGGTGTCGGAGTTGTTAAAATTTTACAAACTCAAGCAGAGCTTATTGAAAATAGAACCAGCAGTAAGGTTAATATCGTTGCCGTTTCTGCCCGCAGTCAAAAAGATAGGGGTGTGAACCTGGATGGTATCAAGTGGTATGACAATGCCGTTGATATAGCAGAAGATGAAAATGTTGATACTGTAGTTGAGCTAATCGGTGGTGATTCAGGAACTGCTTATGACCTTTGTATAAATTCTATTAAGAACGGAAAGAATTTTGTTACAGCCAATAAAGCCCTTGTTGCAAAACACGGTAAAGAGATAGCGAGCCTTGCAGAAGAAAATGATGTCTATGTGGCATATGAAGCTGCTGTTGCAGGTGGTATCCCTATCATTAAAGCTTTAAAAGAAGGCTTGGCAGGAAATAAGATAAGCAAGATATCAGGTATATTGAACGGCACTTGTAACTATATGCTTACAGCCATGAAAGAGACTGGTCGTGACTTTGCCCAAATATTAAAAGAAGCGCAAGAGTTAGGCTATGCAGAAGCTGACCCTAGTTTTGATGTGGGTGGAATTGATGCTGCACATAAGCTTGCTATCCTTACGTCATTGGCATTTGGTGTGCAAGTGGAATTTGATAAGGTATTTATTGAAGGAATTGAGAATATAGCTCTTACGGATGTTAAATACGCTGAAGACTTAGGTTATAAGATAAAGTTGCTTGGGCTTTGTTCCATAAGTGAAGATGGAAGAGTTAACCAAAGAGTTTGCCCTTGCATGATATCCAGTAAATATCCTGTTGCAAACGTGGATGGGGTTGATAACGCTGTTTATGTTGAAGGTGATGCGGTTGGTAAGATAGTATTGCAAGGCCCAGGTGCAGGACAAGGCCCGACTGCCTCAGCAGTGGTTGCCGATATTGCCGATATTGCTGCCGGCAGGTTCTCTCCTGTGTTTAATGTAAATGTTGATAAGCTTGCTAAAGCCGATTTCATATCAATGAATGAGTATGAAGGACGATATTATATAAGAATAAGGGTTGAAGATAAGCCAGGTGTTCTGGCGGCTGTTTCAGATGTGTTGCTCTATGAGGGAATATCGGTTGATTCAATATTGCAAAAGTCGGTATCGATAGGAGATAATCCTGATATTGTTGTTGTTACGCATAAAACATTTGAAAAATCTATTACAAAAGCAGTGGAAAAAATTGAAAAACAAGATAGTGTAATTGAAAAACCGTATGTTATACGTATAGAAGGGTAAGTTGTTTCTATAGGATGACAGGGCTAATAAAAGAAAAAAGGAATTAAAATGGTGAGCATAATGAGAAAACAAGAAGATGAGAGCGATCTAACATTGGACCGTAATTTTGCTATGGAGGCTGTTAGGGTTACTGAAGCTGCGGCTCTTTCATCATATAAGTGGATGGGGCTAGGCGATGAAAAGGCGGCGGATCAGGCGGCTGTGAACTCTATGCGTCGAGCTCTTAATACCCTTTCAATTGATGGTACTGTGGTTATCGGCGAAGGTGAGCGTGATAAAGCTCCTATGCTTTATATTGGTGAGAAAGTCGGTATTGGACAAGGCCCTGAAATTGATATTGCTCTTGACCCGTTGGAAGGTACTACTACCTGTGCAACAGGTGGCCCAAATTCTTTGGCAGTAATTGCTATGGCTGAGAAGAACGGTTTTTTACATGCGCCTGATGTTTATATGGATAAAATAGCAGTTGGTGGCGGATTGCCAAAACATGTTGTTGACCTTGATAATTCGGTAGAGGCAAATTTAAAAAGCCTTGCCAAAGCTAAAAAATGTGATGTGTCTGACCTTATAGTTTGTATATTAGATAGAGAGCGTCATGAAGAGATGATATCTAAAACAAGAGAAGCAGGCGCGAGAGTTCGTCTTATTGGTGACGGTGATGTTGCCGGAGTTATCGCAACTGCGACTGGTGACACGGAAATAGATGTTTATATGGGAATAGGTGGTGCGCCTGAGGGCGTTTTAGCTGCTGCTGCACTTCGTTGTGTTGGTGGACAAATGCAAGGAAGGCTTTTGTTCGATGATTCAGAGCAGCGTGAAAGAGCCAAGCGTATGGGAGTTTCTGACCTAAGTAAGAAATATGAAATGACAGAAATGGCAAAAGGTAATGTAATGTTCGCTGCAACCGGTGTTACTGATGGTTCGATGCTTGAAGGAGTTAAAAGATTCCAAGGTGGCGCCTCAACTCATTCGGTGGTTATGCGTTCTAAAACAGGAACTATACGTCATATTAAAGCCCAGCATTTCTATGACCGTAAGGGTAACGTGGATTCGTCAGAGTATTAATAATGCACGATATACAAATAAAACAAGTTACCTACAATTCATCTGTGCCGGGAAAGACTTTGATGATAACCGGAGTTGTGCATGGAGATGAGCACTGCGGTGCAAAAGCGTTGAACCGTTTGATAGATGCATTAGATAGTGGTGAGATTCGTTTGAAATCAGGCAAATTAATTATTGTGCCTATTTGCAACCCTAAAGCTTATGAGGCAAATACTCGCTTTATTGACCGTAATTTAAACCGTTATTTATTCCCTAAGGAAAATCCTAAGGATTATGAGGATTTTATAGATCCTATCCTGTGTGACTTACTTAGGCAAACTGATGTTCTGCTTGATCTGCATTCATATGCATCTCCGGGGGGGCCTTTTATTTTTATCAGTACCAATAAGCAAGAAGAAACAGACTTTGCCCGTGATTTGGGTATAAAGGATTTTGTGTGTGGCTGGTCGGAAGCTTATGGTGGAAATAAGCGTGAAGATGGGGACAAAGAAGGTATGGGGACTACTGAATATGCCCGTGCAGAAGGTGCGTTAGCTGCCGTTACTTTGGAATGCGGCCAGCACCTTAATGAAGATGCGCCTGATATAGGCTATGAGGCATCTTTACGTGCAATGAGCCATTTGGGTTTGTTGGAGCCGTCGTCTAGTTCGTCTGATGAAGAAAAATCACAACAACGTTTGGTAAGAATGCGTGATGTTTTCTATCGTCAAGAGGGTGCTGTGTTATCTAAAGAATATCGTCATTTTGATTATGTTGCCAAAGGTGATGTTGTAGCATCTGATGCCGATGGTAATGCTTTGTATACTGCCAATTTTGATGGCTATGTCGTGTTGCCAAAACATAAAGCTCCTGTGGGAAGTGAGTGGTTCTATTTTGGTGAGGCTGATAAGTTCTCAGATAATGCTTCGCTTAAAGAGGCTGTGGGTAGCTAGTATTTTCTTTTATTATTGATTCTTGGATTTTCAAATCAAGTTTGGAATAACCCGTGTGTTGGGCGGAGGTTACTTTGATGCCTTTTATGCAACAGGGTCATTAACGTCCACCTCTTCCATCATCACCTTTTTGCCCTAAAAGCGGCTCTGTCAGGTCTTTAAAAGTTTCTGGGTCTAACTTAGATTTAAACTCTTCTGTTAAAGGTTTTTTCTTTTCAAGCTTATCCTTTTTTTGCTCTTTTTCTTTTAAAGCACGAGTTAGAAAATCAGCCTGATCATTTTGCGGAGGTCTTTCATCCATATTATAACACCTTTGTTTTATATTAAGTCAAAACAACATTATAACACAAACGTTACATATTTCAAAAAAAGTCGTATAAACCACTAGAAATGACTATATCCCCTACTTTCCAAAACTATAGTTTTTTGCTCCTCATCTAAAACTGAAACAGCCTCACCATCTACTATATCACCTATATAATAAGCCCCTTCAGGCGGCTCAATATTATCAGCTACAGTATATAAAAGCTCATAATCATCGCCACCGGTTATCAGTTTTTGGATATTAACACCAGAATTCTTTGCATCGTCTGACAGGGGAATATCCCCCGCCCTTATAACCGCCCCCACAGTTGATGCTTTACATATATGCTCCAAATCAGCTATCAAGCCATCTGATATGTCAGTGCAAGAGGAAGCCAAGCCAACTAAACTTTCTCCCAAAGCAATTCTAGGCTCAGGCTTATAGTAACGCTGCTTTAAATAAGCTGAATCCAAATCCAATTTGCCTGATAATATCTGCAACCCCAAATAGCTGTCCCCAATCGTACCACTAACATATATTTTATCGCCCGGCTTGGCACCGCTTTTCTTAAGCGCTTTCCCTTGAGCCACCTCACCTATCGCCGTAAGGCTCAACGAAAGACCATACTTACTGCGCGTTGTATCACCACCTATTAAACACCCACCAAACCTTTCACACCCCTTAGCCAGCCCTTCACTAAAAGATGGCAACCACTTATCATTAATTCCTTCAGGCAACATTAACGTCAAAAGATAAGCTTTAGGAGTCGCCCCCATAGCAGCTAGGTCAGAGACATTAACTCCTAAAAGTTTTTGTGCTAAATATTCAGGATTATCATCTTTAAAAAAGTGAATGTCTTCTACCAAAGCATCGGTTGTAACAACAACATCAAATCCTTCAGCAGGCTTAAATAATGCCGCATCATCTTTTAACCCCAATGCATCAGGGTATTTTTCCGCCAGTGGTGCAAAATATTTTTCTATAATAGAAAATTCGTCCATATCATCAGGACCTGACTTCATGACCTATTTTATCCAGAACGCCATTTACAAAACCAACTTCTTTCTCATCAAAGAACGAGCGGGTTATCGTAACATATTCATTAATTATCACATTCAAATGTGTATCGTTGCAATTCATTATTTCAAATATGGCTGTTCGCAAAACACTTAAGATAACAGGGCCAAGTCTTTCTAACTTCCACCCTTCATTTAATTTTGACCTGATAGCATTATCCAATTCTTCAGTGTTTTTAAAGACACCCTGTATAAGCTCTATAAGAAACTCCTGGTCAAGATTCTTATTCTTCCCCTCAGTTTCAAAATAGAACTCAACTATATCTATGGTTAGCTGAGTAGGGCTTTTCTTGCTGTCGATCTTTTCATTTATCTGGGCAGCATACAAAGCCTTGACCGCAGCAAGACGAGTATTGTTACGTTTGCCGGTTGATGATGAGTTTGTTTTTTGCTCTTGCATCTAAAAGCTCATCTGTTCTTTTACTTCAAGCATCCTTATTGCCGCATAAGCTGCTCTGCCACCAACATTCTTTTTCTTTTTATCAGCCCTGATAATTGCCTGCTCAACACTATCCGCAGTTATTATGCCATACCCTATTGGGGCATGAGTGCTTATAGCAAGATCATTCAGTCCTCTGGCACTTTCGCCACAAACATAATCATAGTGCGAGGTTTCCCCTCTTATCACGCATCCCAAAGCTACGAACGCATCATATTTCTTGCTTGCAATTGCCATACCTACAGCAGCAGGTATTTCAAAAACACCCGGCACATCAACGCATTCATAATCACATCCAACCTTTTTAATGGCATCAACTGCCGCATCGGTCATTACATCAGCTATCTTTTGATAGAACATTGACTGTACAATAATAACTCTATTTCTCATTTTATTCCCGCATCAAAATTTTGTTATCTTATTAAACAATTGCATTTATATATATTTTTGACATTTTGTCACCATTAAAAGTAGTTTTACTTGCACTTAAGCAATTAAAAAATATAATGCCGCGATTATGAAAAATAAAAGATTTACTCTAACTATCTCATGTAAAGATACAATTGGTATCGTAGCTGCCGTTGCCGGATTCATGGCTGATAATGAATGTTTCATACTTGAATCCGCTCAAATGGGTGATGCTTCAACTGGAAAATTCTTCTTAAGAACGGTTTTTGAAACACATAACGGCGTTGATTCAAAAGAAAAATTCATTGAAAAATTCCAACCTGTTGCTGAAAAATTCAGCATGAAATGGCAACTACGTTGCAATCAAGAAAAGCAACGTATCTTGATTTTAGTTTCAAAACAAGGTCACTGCCTTAACGACCTGCTACACCGCTACAGCACTAATTCGCTTCCTGTTGAGATTCCCGCCGTCATATCAAATCACAAAGATATGGAAAAAATGGTAAAGGATTACGATATACCTTTTTACCACATGCCAGTTTCCAATGAAAACAGAGCCGAACAAGAACAACAAATTCTGGACATCATAGAAAAAGAGAACATAGACCTTACAGTTCTGGCTCGCTACATGCAAATCCTAACTCCCGACTTGGCCAACCAAATAAAAGGACGTGCGATTAACATCCACCATTCTTTCCTTCCGGGCTTTAAGGGGGCTAAACCATATCATCAGGCTTATGACCGAGGTGTAAAAATTATAGGTGCAACAGCTCATTATGTATCAAACGAACTGGATGAAGGGCCTATAATCGAGCAAGAAGTAACAAGAGTTAACCATACCCACACTCCTAACAAACTACTTGCCATCGGACGTGATATTGAGTGCATGGTTTTATCGCGTGCTGTTAAATTCCATATTGAGCATAGAGTGATATTAAACGGCAACAAAACTGTTGTGTTCGATTAATACCAATTACACACCGCCATTCTCCAGCACTCTTAATACGGCACTACCTGCTCAAAGGATAAGGGCTATATCCGTTTTTAGATTTCTTATCTTTTTCTTCGGATTTTTTATCCTCAGTTTCAGTAAAAGAAAGCTTTCCCCCTTGCCTTGAGGCACTAAAACTATCTATTATCTTGGCATATATACCAACTTGCTTAGATAGCTTGCTTAACGCCTCATTATTTTGAGCCAGTTGTTGGCTAAGTAGTTCATTATTTTCTTCTAACCTTTTGATGCGGTCACCTTGCTTTAACACAACTGCCGTTCCTGCGGCTCTCCTAAGTTGTGTGGCTTGGCTTCTTGCTATTTCCGAGTCTTGCCCCAAAGCCACCATAGTAGATTCGCTTTCCAAAGCAGTTTTAGTTCTACCACTCTCAAGTTCTAAAGCCTCTGCAATGTAATTACGTTCTTTGCTTGAATCACTTTCACTGCTAAAAGCCCTTATACCATCACTTACCATGCTACTTATCGCTTGTGGCTTTATATTGCTTTTACTTATAAACTTTCCGGCTTTTTGCATAAATTGCATAAAAAAACGCCTCCCAAATGCCAAATCTATCAAAATATAAATAAAATTAGTCCATACTTATCATTTGAGCAACTTAAAAACACTTCTTTAATATACAACTATCGGCATGAATAATATGGATAATTAAGCATATAACTAAATTAATGCAATTTTTCCTTTGACAAGTTGTTAATGTTTATATAGAAAAACTAACCTTCGATGAACGATGGGTCTGTAGCTCAGTTGGTTAGAGCACCGCTCTGATAAGGCGGGGGTCGGAAGTTCAAGTCTTCCCAGGCCCACCATTGTTCAGGAAGCCTCCTAAATATGCCATATTATATTTATGAAATTGCTTGTTATCATAATAAGCAATCATATCTGTGGCTACGTCACGACGCCCGTTGCGCCCTTGTACCAACCCTTTCTTGCCACAACTCTTCTGACCGTGCTTTTTTCCCCTTAACACGCTCACGCAAGTCCACAACTCTGGCACGCCAGTCTTTTTGTTGACCTTGAGGAGAAACTGTACTTTTCCATTTATCAGGACCAAGTACCATAGCCCTTTCTTTCTTTTTTCTTAATTGTCTTATCTTATTATTTTCACGCTTTAATTTTTCAGTTACATTTTCAATGCTATCCTTTACCAGCCCCTTCTTCCTGATATGGCTCATTATTATGTGTAATCTTTTTTGCCTTTGTCTTACCAGCTTTCTTCTAAGCTGCCTTCTAGAACCTGCTGTAATTAGAACACCGCCAAATGATACTGCGAACACCTTTGCCTCAGGAGACTTATCCCAAAGACTTTCCACCCCTTCAAAAAAATCACCAAGAGCAAGTGATGCTGCGGCAGCTCCGGCCTCAAGCCAGTTACCAGTAGATAATGCAAGACCTCCGGTTATAACATCAACCCAACTACCCGCCTTTGAAAGTGCAGATGGGTTATCACGCAGCCTCTTTGCTTCGCTTGCATCTATCCTGTGAACTTTTTCACCACCAATACTTCGCCCTCCGCCACCTCTGGAGCGCCCTTCTACCCTTTCTCTGTATGATTCTTTTCTGGCGGCTTCTTGCTGCATAAGACGATATTCTTCAGCAAGAAGCCTATCCATCTCATACATTACTTCAGCCCGGTTTGGGCCGTCTATATTAAATACACCGGTAGCAGAAATAAACTTGCCTATATATAGCTGTTTTTCCTGATCATATGTAAGTTCAAGCTCAGATGCGTAGATCTGAGTTGTTTGAAATATCGTCAATATTACCTCTGATGGGGTCTTTTGTACCTATTTTTTTTAATTACCACTTTTACTCAAGGCACATTATAGCATAAAAAAGTGCAAATATCTCCGATTTTCATTGTTTTTTAAGACTTTTTTGATTAACTTTCAACTAATATGTTAACCATAGATAGAAAAATACCAGCCCATAGTCATCCATGCATAGAACTTGTTAAGAAAATTTGACAGTCTCAATAACTGATTGCAAAATTATACTGGCAGCCACCTTATCATCCAGACTCTGACGCTTTTTACGCGTCATGCCAGTTTCCGATAATGCTCTAGTAGCAGCAACAGTGGACATTCTTTCATCTTTTAAAAGAATAGGAAGACCGATCTTTTTATTTAACTTATTAGCAAAATGCCTCACTGATTCACAATTTTCATTCTCGCTCCCATCTAATTCAAGTGGTAGCCCTATAACGATACCAACTACTTCATTATCAGAAGATAGCTTGCCCAAATAGCCTAAATCCTTACTCATATTGCGACGAATATACGCTTCGATCGGGCTTGCTATTATGCGGTTAGAATCGCATAAAGCTATGCCTATACGAGCCTTTCCCATGTCCAGCCCAAGCAAAGCTCCGCTATTTGTGACATTTTCTATAAATTCTTTTGTATTAATCGTTATCATTTACTTGATTTTATTGGCGTGAAGTATTAGTTAATATTGCAGTTATTATTGTAAAAACAGAGAAAATAGCATGTCTTTAACAGAAAAAGAAGTAAGAAAGATAGCAAAGCTATCAAGAATAAAATTAAAAGATGATGAAATAGGGCATTTTCAGACTGAACTTTCCAACATTTTAGATTGGATAGAGCAGTTGCAGGAAGTTGATACCGATGACGTCCCTCCTATGTCATCAGTGGTTGACATGCAGTCGCCTATCAGAACCGATAAAGTAACCGATGGTGGTTACCGTGATGACGTACTTACAAACGCACCTGAAAACCAATATGGCTGCTTTGTAGTACCCAAGGTAGTTGAGTAGAAGAATGAAAGTCATGCTGAACACCGTTTCAGCATCTAGCAGAAACAAAAGTAGATTCTGAAAATTTATTCAGGATGACATCAAACAAGGAAATATACAAATGACTGAATTAAACAAGCTTACAATAGCAGATGCACTAGACGGATTGCAAAAAGGTGATTTTTCATCTGAAGAACTGACAAACGCACACATCAATGCGGTAGAAAAAGAAGAGTTGAATTCTTTTATTGTAAAGACTCCCGAAATAGCTCTTAACCAAGCACAAGAATCCGACAAGCGCAGAAAAGAGGGCAAGGTCGGAAAAATGGAAGGCATTCCAGTTGGAGTTAAAGACCTGTTCTGCACAAAAGGAGTTAAGTCAACTTCATGCTCTCATATATTAGATGGCTTCACGCCAACTTACGAATCAACCGTAAGCAGCAACTTGTTTTCTCAAGGCGCTGTAATGCTCGGCAAGACTAACATGGATGAGTTCGCTATGGGTTCTGGCAACCTTACCAGCTATTATGGTGAAGTAAAAAACCCATGGAGTAGAAAAGATGATGATACAACATTAGTGCCCGGTGGTTCATCTGGTGGCTCGGCAGCGGCGGTTTCTGCAAATTTATGCATGGGTGCTTTGGGTAGTGATACAGGTGGTTCAATCCGTCAGCCAGCGGCTTTTTGTGGTAATGTTGGTGTTAAACCTACATATGGACGCTGTTCTCGTTGGGGAATGATTGCATTTGCAAGCTCTCTTGATCAGGCAGGTGTGTTTACTCGCTCAGTAAAAGACGCAGCCATAATGCTTGAGTCCATTTGTGGACATGACGAAAAAGACTCAACATCGGCCCCTATGGAGACTCCTGATTTTTCAAAAGCAGTTGGTGGCAATATTAAAGGATTGAAGATAGGTATACCAAAAGAATATCATCAAGACGGCATGTCGTCTGAAATTGAGAAGCTTTGGGAAGATGGCAAGAACATGCTAAAAGATGCTGGCGCCAAGATTGTCGACATATCTTTACCACATACAAAATACGCTCTTCCAACTTACTATATAATTGCACCAGCAGAGGCTTCTGCCAACCTTTCACGCTATGATGGTGTACGTTATGGCTTACGTGTATTTGAAAAAGGCATGTCTTTGGACGATATGTACGAAGCGACTCGTTCGGCAGGTTTCGGAGATGAAGTTAAGCGCCGTATAATGATAGGCACTTATGTATTATCGGCCGGATATTATGATGCATATTATAAAAAAGCTCAAAAGATACGTACACTAATAACTCAGGATTTCGAGAACGCTTACAAGGAGTGTGATGTTATACTAACACCAACAACTCCTACAGCAGCCTTTGCCGCAGGAGAGAAAATGGATCCTGTTAGCATGTATTTAAATGATGTATTCACAGTTCCTGCGTCATTGGCAGGCTTGCCAGGCATATCTGTACCTACAGGCTTAAATTCTGAGGGTTTACCACTTGGGTTACAGCTTATCGGTAAATCTTTTGATGAAGAAACTGTGTTTAAAGTGGGCGGAGCATTGGAAAAAGCTGCTGGCTTTAAAGGGCTATAAAAATTTAATCATTATACCAGCGCAGGCTTATATACATACATCGAAACCGTCATTGCGAGGAATGAAATGACGAAAATAACTTGCGCTCAAAACTTAATCTCCCCCCATCAACGGCTAAGCTACTAGATTAATTTCATTTTATACTCCTGACTCATAAACATTAGATACTTAAAACAAATTCACATGACAAACCTAAAAATATCTGACATTAATTATTGTATTATTAAAAAATAATACAGGTAGTAAATATGGTTGATAATTCTCTGGCAAATAGTCTTGTGGACACATTGAACGAACAACTAAAGATAATCGAATCTGAACCACAGAACGAAAATGCTTTATGCGAAATAGCCAAAATCTCCAATAGCATCGGCAACCACGAGCAGGCTTTAATTCATGCAAATAAAGCTTTTAGCTTAAACCCCACTAATACCAAGGCAATTGCACAGATGTCCGAATCTTTTGCATATATGGGGCGCATAGATAAATCTATAATTTGTTATAAGCAGGCACTAAAGATAAACCAGAGTGACCCTAATATTCTTGACGGACTGCAAAAAATTATAAAAAATGCCGTGAGATCAGGATACAATGCCAGACAGCTATTAAAGCAATTTGATGACACCATAAAAAATAATTACCAATTACTAGCTTTCTTTGGAACAATCCTAATAGACACAGAAGACTATGAAGGGGCATTAGAATACCTTCAACGCTCCGATAAATTAAACAGCAAATTCGTTACCAATTTAATAAACTTATCAATAGTGCATAATTTCTTAGGTAACTTTGCAAAGGCTGAAAAAGCGGCTAGGAAAGCATTAAAAATATCTCCTAATAATGCCGATGCTATTGTATCGATAGCTGTGGTCAAAAAATACACATCCGTTAATGATGCCGACATCGATATTATAAACAAGTCACTTGAGGACAAGGAAAACACGCCAACTCAAGATTCAAATCTATATTTTGCATTAGGCAAAATATATGATGATTGCCAAGAATATGAAAAAGCCTTCTCTACCTTCGAGATAGCGAATAAAGAAAAATATGAGATTATCAAAGACAGTAAAACCGTTAACTATATCGACTACATAACGCAAGAGGAAAAGGATTTCGTTTTTGACAAAGATTTTGTAAATAAGACTGAAGGTTTTGGTACTAAATTAGATAAAGCTATATTTATCATAGGCTGTCCTCGTTCTGGCAGCACTCTTATTGAACAGATATTATCATCACACCCTCAAATAGGTTCCACAGGTGAAAACACACAGAGCCTTTTTGAAACAGCAAAACTTATATCTAAAAAATACGGTGGTACATACCCTGAATGCCTAAGAAACATGTCCGAAGAAGACTCTATTTTTTTTGGAGATAAATACATAGAATCAATTACCAACATTGCACTGGAAGATTCTGATTATCTTATAAACAAGACTTTAGATAATTTTTGCCACATAGGCTTAATAAAATTGATTACACCAAATGCTAAGATCATAAATTGTTATCGCCATCCTTTGGATGTTTGCCTTTCAATATATTTTCATTCATTCGATAACATGGTAGGCAATTTTTATCAATTAGAGGCAATTGGTGAATATTATAAGAAATACACCAAGATGTTAAAAATATGGGACGAGCTATATCCTGACTTTATCCATAATATTTATTATGAGAATATCGTATCAAACAAAGAAGCTGTGATAAAAGGTCTACTGGATTCATGTAATATTAATTGGAACGATAATTGTCTAAGTCATGAAAAAAACAAACGAGCAATAAAAACCTCAAGCTCTTGGCAAGCAAGGAACCCTGTCTACAAATCATCAATCAACAGGTGGAAAAACTATGAAGAATTCATAGCTGACCTGATTGAACAGCTAGCAGATGAAATCAAGGATTACGATAAAAGACTAAAGAAAGACAAGAAGCTTTATAACAATCCATAAAATTAACTATAAATTAATTGATAAAGCTTGAAAAATATGTCTTTTCCCCTTAAAAAGGCATGGTTTAAGATATTTTATTACAATTGTCACTTCGAACGTGTTCCACAGCCCTTGTTGCAAAAACATTAGGCTAGCGTTTTGGTAAGGATGGCAAGCATCGTAATTTGTCAAATGTTATCCCCTTAATTTTTAAGAAAATTACTAGGGGATCTTAATTATTGAAAAAATAACAACTAATAAAGAAATACAGATATGGCACAAATAATAAAAGGGAATACGGGCGATTGGGAAATTGTGATAGGATTAGAAGTACACGCCCAGATTAATTCAGAATCAAAATTATTTTCCGGCTCTTCAACTTCATTTGGCGCAGAACCAAACACACAAGTATCTTTAGTTGATGCCGCCATGCCGGGTATGTTACCTGTATTGAACGAAGAATGCGTACGTCAGGCTATTCGCACTGGTTTAGGCTTAAAAGCTAAGATAAATCTTCGCTCCATATTTGACCGTAAGAACTATTTTTATGCTGACCTTCCACAAGGATATCAGATTTCGCAATTCTCTGACCCTGTGGTAGGCGAAGGAACAGTTGTTCTGGATATGAAAGACGGAACCTCACGTGAGGTTGGTGTTGAACGTATCCATATTGAGCAGGATGCAGGCAAGTCAATGCATGACCAATCACCAGATAGTTCATTTATTGACCTTAACCGCTCAGGCATAGCTTTGATGGAAATCGTTTCAAAGCCTGATATGCGTTCAGGTGAAGAAGCGGCTGAATATATGAAAAAACTTCGTACTATAGTACGTTATTTAGAAACTTGCGATGGTGATATGGAAAAAGGTTCTATGCGTTGCGATGCCAATATTTCGGTACGTCCCGTAGGTAACACTGAACTTAGAACCAGATGTGAGATTAAGAACCTGAACTCAGTGCGTTTCTTGCAACAGGCAATTGCTTACGAGGCAAACCGCCATGTTGAGGCTTACGAAACTGGCGGAACTATTGATCAGGAAACTCGTCTGTTTGACCCGAATAAAGGCGAAACAAGGACTATGCGTAGCAAAGAAGATGCTCACGATTATCGCTATTTCCCTGACCCTGACCTGTTACCTTTAGAGGTTTCAGAAGAGTTTGTGCAAAAACTGCGTGAAGACTTACCAGAATTGCCTGATGAGAAAAAAGAGCGTTATGTTATCCATATGGGGCTTTCAGCTTATGATGCTGCGGTTATTGTGGCGGACAAAACTACTGCTGAGTTCTTCGAAGAAGTTGCCAAGGGGCACGACCCGAAAATGGCGGCTAACTGGGTAACCGGGGAGTTATTTGGTGCGTTGAAAAAAGGTGGACATGATATTGACAATTCACCTGTATCTTCAAAGCAGCTTAGTGGCCTTCTTGATTTGATAAAAGACAAAACCATATCGGGAAAGATAGCCAAGGAAGTTTTTGCCATTATGTATGAAACGGGCAAAGATGCAGCCGATATCGTTGAAGAAAAAGGCTTGAAGCAGGTAACTGACACTGGTGCGATTGAAAAAATGATAGATGATATTCTTGATTCTAATCAGGATAAGGTCGAGCAATATCGTTCAGGTAAGGATAAGCTATTCGGATTTTTTGTAGGACAAACAATGAAAGCTTCGCAAGGCAAGGCTAACCCACAAGTTGTGAATGACATCTTGAAGAAAAAGCTAGCCGCTTAAGCAAGCTAAAAACTACTAAACAGCAACATTAAAGTAGCGTAGGTAAGCACTTTATGTAATAAAGGTCAGGATTTATGTTACAAAGGAACACAACTTTAAATAGACAACAAAGAAGTTTTGATAACGTTCAAAATGATTTTGATCAGTTTGTAGACATTGAAGAGTATAATTTTAATCCAACAATACTAACTGACCATAAAATAAATAACCAGATTGCTGATTCTTGTGAATTTTACGAACCTATCATGGAAGACAAAATCAAAAATAGCATTGATTTTTCTTATGTTGAAAATAATAAACAAGAATATATAGAGCCAGAAAAGGAGTGTTCAAGCATTTTCAAGACCGCAATGTCACAGATTCAAGGAATGGTTAAAGGAGCTATAAATATTTTTAATAACCTAATTATTAAAAACATTCTTTATAGCAACAACAATACAAATCTTCTAGGAAATACAGAAAACAAAATAAAAACCAAGACCTCCATTAACAATAATGAGATTGATACAAAAGAACCGAAGCAAATCAATATATCTCCTTCCCATTTGCAAATGCTTGAGGAAGGAATGTTAAACTCCAGAAAAAAGCCACATTACCAATCATGGGCTGAAAGGACAACCTCTAGCGTTTCATCAAGAAGCAGAGGTTAATTATTTAGCTGTCCAGCCACCATCTATAGAAATAGATGAGCCTGTTATAATACTTGCAGCATCAGAACACAAATAAAGAACCATCTCACCAATTTGATTTACCTGAACAAATTTCTTAGCTGGTTGCTTTTCTGACAGTAGTTTTATTTCAGCTTCTTTTATCGAGATATTTTCATTTGCCGCTATTGCATCAATTTGCTTTTGTACTAAGGGAGTAAGGACCCAACCAGGGCATATGGCGTTACAAGTTATGTTTGACTCGGCATTTTCAAGGGCTACAACTTTTGTAAGACCAACAACTCCATGCTTTGCAGCAACATATGCTGCCTTTTTAGAAGAAGCCACAAGACCGTGAGCTGATGCTATATTAACTATACGTCCCGAATTGTTTTTTTTCATATGCGGGATTACTGCCTTTATAGTATGAAATGAAGAAGACATATTTATCGCAATTATGGCATCCCATTTTTCGTCAGGGAAATCTTCAACATTATCTACATGCTGGATTCCTGCGTTATTAACAAGCACATCGATAGAACCAAACTTACCAACCGCCTCTTGAACCATACTATTTATTTGTTCCGGCTTTGTCATATCGGCATCAGAATACAAAGTTTCCACACCATTGCTTTGTAGCTCTTTTTGCAACCTGTCTATTTCATCATTATCGCCGAAGCCATTTAAAACAACATTATATCCATTTTCAGACATCACCTTTGCAATGCCACTACCTATTCCACTAGTTGAACCTGTTATTAGTATAGTTTTATTAACGGTCATAATATTAGTTTATAGTTTTGGTTTGATTTTTGTTCTAACTTCAAGCTTTTCCAACTTTTCTTTATTAAGCCCTTTTATATCCTTAAAAATAGACTTATACAATATAGCTCCACGAGTATCAGCCCTATGCATCTTTGCACCATCGAACATCGCTTTATAAAGATTGGTTTGTATCAGGTTAGTTCCTTCAAGATTTGTATTTCTAAAAATAGCCCCAGCCAAGCTTGAACGCCAAAGCTCTGCTCCTCTAAGATCGGCATCTGTGAAATCTGATTTATCAAGTTTAGAACCCCGTAAATTAGTCCTGTTAAGTATAGCACTCGTAAAATTAGCTTTTTTAACCTTAGCCTTCTCAATTGTTGCTCTGGTAAGATTAGCACCCGTAAAATCAACCTGATTTAAATTAGCATCGGTAAAAACCGACTTACTGAAGAAGCCGTAAGAAAGGTTTGCACCGCTTAGGTTTACAGATTTTAGATCAAGGTTCTCTAAGTTCATATATGAAAGGTCTTTGGTTTCTTTCGCTGCTTTTTCTATCTCATTTATCGATGTAAAGACGCCTTTTTTATGTAATCTGGAAATAATTGTTTCAACTCCCTCAACATCTAAAATTAGTACTTTATTAAGCTTTGCTTTCAAAATATCAGTATTTCTTAAGTTTGAATCCTTAATACTTGCACCTTCAAGATTCGCCCCTTCAAGCTTCGCACCAACAAGATTTGAGTCCCATATTGAAGCCTGCGTAAGATCACTATTTCTAAAATCCACAGAAAGAAGTTGCGAACCATTCATCTGCACTCCTTTTAGAAAGGAATTTGACAGGCTCGAAAGTTTTAGGTTCGCATTAATAAATGATGCTCTTTCAAAATCAGAATTATCAAGATTTGTACGCAACAAAGTCGCGCCTTTAAAATTGGCTTCTTTTGCTGTAATACCTTTCATGTCAGAGTTTTCAAAGTCAACGCCACCAAGATTTGAGCTACTAAAGGTAGCATTTCTCAAACTAGTATTCATCATTTTAGCTTTTAAGAAAGTCCCCCTGCTTGCTTTTACCTCATCCATTTGGGCACCTTCAAAATTGGTAAAATAACCTATCGCATCATCAAGGATTACCCCTTCTAAATTTGCATTTTTGAAAATAGCTCTTGATATCAAAGCTCCGGTAAGATCTGCGTTTTTCATATTAGAATCACTCAAATCTGAGCCTTGCAAATCCGAACTTTCCAGATATGTGCCTGTAAAATCAGCTTTCTTAATTAATGAACGTTGCAAGTCAGCACCGTACATATTTGCACCAGAAAAATTTGCATTATTTATATTGGACTTATACATCTTAACATTCTCAAGATCTGCATCACTAAAGTCGGCCTTGGTAACAACACTACTAATAAAAGAAACGTTATTAAGGCTGGATTTATGGAAATTAGTCCCGATTGCAGACGCATCCTGAATATCACTATCGGTTAGATCAGTATAAGAAAAGTCAGCATTATCAAGCCTTGCTGATGAAAGGTCAGCTTGTTTTAAATTAACTCTGGAAAGATTTGCACCTTTTAAATTCGCGCCATATAAACTGGCTTCTCTTAAATTAGCACCGCTGAAGTCCACTTCTTCCAAGTCAATACTACTTAAAAAAAGCTCTGCAAAGTTCGTAGTACCAAAATGTTTTACTATTTCAGCTTTCTTGCCCAGCTTCCTTTGCTCAAAAACATATTCTTCAATTTGCTCAAGAGTCGGACGGGCATGAGACTCACTCCCTAAAAAGAATATAACTACAACAGTTAGAAATAACGCTCTTATATATACATTCATACTCATTTGCCCAAATAACTTTTCAAGTAGTAGCTACATTGCTTAAAGACGCAGAGTTTAAAAGCCTATAAATAACTCTCTACCAGTTTCTCAGCGATCTGCACAGCATTTAACGCAGCCCCTTTTCTTACATTATCAGAAACTACCCAAATGTTAAGACCATTTTCAACTGTTTTGTCCTTTCTTATACGAGAAACGAATACATCATCCTCTCTGGCACACTCAATAGGCGTTACGAACTGCCCTTCAAGAGGGTTATCTATAACGGTAACACCATTTGCCTCACGCAGTATGGCACGCGCTTGCTCAACATCAATTGGGCTTTCAAATTCAATATTTATCGACTCTGCATGGCAATTGAAAACAGGCACACGCACACATGTAACACTAACACCTATTTCAGGGTCTAGTATCTTATGCGTCTCATTAACCATTTTTAATTCTTCTTTTGTATAATCGTCATCTGCAAAAACGTCTATTTGCGGAATTACATTAAACGCCATCTGACGAGAAAAATTGATAGGAGGCAATTTCTCGTTCATGTAAATACCTTTTGTCTGATTGAACAGCTCATCCATTGCGGACTTTCCGGCGCCTGAAACAGATTGGTATGTAGAGACAACTATCCTTTTTATTTTTGCAAGTTCATGTAAAGGCTTTAATGCAACCAACATCTGTATCGTAGAGCAGTTAGGATTTGCAATTATATTCTTCTTTGTGTAATCAGCAATATCTTCTGGATTTACTTCGGGCACTACCAAAGGAACATCTGGGTCCATTCTAAAATGCGACGTATTATCAATTACGATACAGCCCTGTTCTGCAGCACGCGGAGCATGAACAGCAGAAATTTTTCCACCAGGTGAGAACAAAGCAATATCAGTACCCGTAAAATCGTAATCTTCCAGAACTTCTGCTTTTAATATCGTCGTATCACCAAAGCTTACATCCTTACCTTTGGACTTTTTAGAAGCCAAAGCGACCACCTCTGAAACCGGGAAATCCCTTTCATCCAATATACTTAATATTTCTCTTCCAACATTACCTGTAGCACCAGCTACTGCTATTTTATATGACATGTTAAATCCTTTATTTTTTGTAGAGTATATATAACATTTATTACTTTGAGTCTATAATTTTTAAACGTTAGCAACCGATAATTTCGTACAAATGGCCTTGCAATTCGTTAATTTATTAACTACTTTACTTTCTAATCTATATTAACATCGAACAAATACTATAAGCAGGTATATTATGAGAGGCAAGGAAGACGGTTATAATTCATCATCTGATGAGAGTGACAAAAAAGTAAGCCCACAAGAAAAAGAGGGATTGAACCCAGACTTTTCTCAAGTTCGTTCATCACAAGGGGCTTATTATGATTCTGATGATGAAAGACAAGTAGATAGTGAATTGAACGAAGCTCTTTCAAAAATGTTATCTGGCAAAAGACCTGCAGAAAACAAAACAGACTCCTCCAAACACACAACAAGCACCCAGCCCGAATCAGATGACGAGTCAAGCCAGCGTTCAAAAAAACAAAAAAGCGAGCCTGACAGCCCAAGCAGCATAGACACGGCAATAGAGGAGGCAATAAGGGAAGGAAACAATAAAAAACAAGAGAACTTAGAATTACAAAAGGCTCTCATAGAAAGCTTTGCTTCTGAAAAAACCGTCAACAACAAAAGAAAGATGGATGACCTAGGAGATAATCTAGATAGACTTGCAGTTAACGCAAACACCTCTGAGGATGAAAAAAGCGTATCATCAGAAAATGCCGTAGATGCAGGGCAACAGCCAAGAAAAAGGCAACGTATTTTTGAGCAACCCCAGATACAGGAACCATTGGAAATCACAGTTCCATTATATAACCCCGAACAACAGGACGCCCTTCAAAACACGCGTCAAAATGCTATACAGCAGACACTACAACGTCCAAGATCGGCCTCCTTTCAGGAAGAACACGAAAAGGAAAAACAAAATTCAGGAACAAAAGAACGAAGCCGCTCTTTTTAAAAAAGATTAATTAACAAACACTTAATACATTAATGATATAATTTATTTTTATATCATTAAAACGTAGATAACATGCATATTGCAAAAGCTGTTCAAAATAATACAAGTATTAAAAAGGGTTTCACCCTGGTTGAGCTATCTATCGTTATAGTTATTATAGGGCTTATAGTAGCCGGTGTAATAGGCGGCCAAACTTTGGTCGAACAGGCAAAAGTACGCTCTATAATCGCCGAATATAACCAGTACAAAACAGCCATTAACACTTTCAAACTTGAATATAACGATATTCCCGGCGACATTCCTAATGCAACCTCATACTGGACTGGCGGAATAACAGCAGATGGTGATGGAGACAAGTACTTAACCTCCAACCCAATGAACGAAGAAGTGAGAGCTTGGCAACATTTATCTTTATCTGAGATAATAGCTGGAGAATATACAGGAACACATTCAGGTAACAGAACCGTTATTGGGGTAAATGTTCCAAAGTCCGCTTATCCAAGTAGCGGTTGGAGAATGAGTAAGCCAAGAAACTATACCATAATATATGGTAAGGAACATGGCTTTTTCTTAACCCATGCTGATTCAATCGGTGCAGCTTGGCATGACCATCAGGCTCTTTCAGGAGTCCACGCACATAGTCTTGATAAAAAGATGGATGATGGAATTGCAAATAGTGGTATTTTAATTGGGTTAAGGTCATGGCCTTTAAACAGCACGGCCGGAAGATGCGTTGATCAAAATCATACCTATTCTGGCGCTACTGTTAATTACTTGCTAACTGATCGGCAGAGAAGCTGTAGGATGCTGTTTAACATCGAATAATATTATCAATTTGATTTTGTAATGTAAGTGATGTAAGAGTGCGTTTAAAAATTAAGTGTAACAACATTATTTATGCAGCTTTTAAAAAAACTACCATGGTACGAACCGCTTGATATAGTTCCCTCATTAAAAGATGAGCAGGAAAACTGGCTGTTTTTTTATTCAGGCTTAAAAAATGATTTCACAGGCGACAGGTCAATTCTGGCAATGAAGCCAGGAAAGCAAATAAGATCATCTGAATTTAATGAACTTGCAAAAGCTTTGTCATGCAATAAGCACGAGTTTGAAAATGCATGGTTCGGTTATTTAGGATATGGCCTGAAGAACTCACTGGAAAAGCTATCTGAAGATGACGAGTTCTATATAAACATGCCTGACATGCACATGCTCAATTTTGGGCTTATTATGCTATTTGACCATAAGAAAAAAGAAATTGAGGTTTGGGCAGATTCAGAAGAACTATTGCAATATGTCCCAAACCCCACAAGGCCAGTTGCTTTAGGCCATACAATATCTGACATCTCATCTAACATGACAAATAGTGAATATCTGCAAAAAGTAGGCATTATTAAAGACGGTATATATAAGGGTGACTTATATCAGGCAAATTTGACCAGAAAATTCTTTGGCAAAATTACCGATGCAAGCCCTGTGGATATTTTCACTAAATTATGTGATATCAGCCCTGCACCATATTCTGCAATCTTAAAATTAGATGATAAGTACATTATATCCTCAAGCCCTGAAAGATTTATACATGTAAGCTCCAATGGTGAGGTTGATACCCGCCCGATAAAAGGCTCCGCCCCCCGTTTTGAAGAT
>Ga0213866_10000745_pt1 | contig 25364 bp, 57 predicted proteins | sample PICome_11_FD_160079 | JGI IMG/M metagenome (GOLD analysis project Ga0213866, IMG submission 160079) | Coastal seawater microbial communities near Pivers Island, North Carolina, United States - PICO284 | ecosystem: Environmental > Aquatic > Marine > Coastal | place: USA: North Carolina...
TCCCCCTTTTTGCCTTCTTAGCTCAGCTGGTAGAGCAGCTGATTTGTAATCAGCAGGTCGTGGGTTCAAGTCCCTCAGAAGGCTCAACTACCGTTTCATAAAAAAAACATTAATAAATTATGGAACAACTATTAGCTTTCGTTTTAGGTGTATTTGCGGTGCTAGCCATTGCTAGTGTCTTGAATATGTTTAAGACTGCCTCACAGATCAAGGATTTGCGTGGCGAATTAGAACAGGTTAAAAATGAACTCTATGCTCTTGATATGAAAATAGATGAGAGACATGAGTTAATCGATCGAAGAATCGATCAAGAAATCGACAGGGTTGACGAAATGACTCATAAATTATATGAGTATGTAGATAAACTCTATCAAAACCATGAGGATAATCTTAACGAACTTTATCGTTATGTTGATTCTCGAACTGACAAAATGGCAGATTCTATGTCGAAACATATTTCTGACATTTATGAAAATATGAATTCTAAATAAATAAAACCCGAAACGGTAGTTATAGAGAGGAATGCCAGAGCGGTCGAATGGACTGGTCTTGAAAACCAGCGTACGGCAACGTACCGGGGGTTCGAATCCCTCTTCCTCTGCCAAACCAAGTTAGAGATGCTTGGATGTTTAGGTAACATTAACATACCTCAGTTAATGCCCAGGTGGCAACTGAAATTCTTATTGAAGGAAAGACTATCAGACAGGTAGTAGCTGGTCTTTAAGATTAAAATACTGGGAATGGGAATCAAGGCAGGTAGCAGAGCCTCCCAAAAGCTTGACTTGTTTTTATGTGGTAAGACACTAATGGTTTAATTCAAGAGGAAAGAAAACCGTTAAAATCTAGCTTAGTCAATCTCGCTAAGTGTAATTTGGTCTGGTAGTTCAGTTTGGTTAGAATACTTGCCTGTCACGCAAGGGGTCGCGAGTTCGAGTCTCGTCCAGACCGCCAACTAAATGGGGAATTAGCTCAGCTGGCTAGAGCGCCTGCCTTGCACGCAGGAGGTCATCGGTTCGACTCCGATATTCTCCACAAATTAATCTTCGATGACCATTATTGGCGGATCGATGGACGCGGGTTCGAATCCCGCCATCTCCACAAAGGCATTAATTACAATGGGGATGACCGGCTTTTGACATTGGTTGATAGCGATAGTGAGAGTGGGTTAATCTACGCAAACGACAACTTTGCATTAGCGGCATAAGCCGCTGATCGTTTAGAGCTGAGAGCCTAAACCGATCACGTCCTGGTCCTAAACGAAATTAGGACCTTTATGCTCGAGTGGTGGAATTGGTAGACACGAGGGACTTAAAATCCCTTGGGCAGTAATGTCCGTGACGGTTCGAGCCCGTCCTCGAGTACAAATTTAATGAATGGACCAGTAGCTCAGCTGGATAGAGCATCTGCCTTCTAAGCAGACGGTCACAGGTTCGAATCCTGTCTGGTTCACTAATGGGCTCTTAGCTCAGCCGGTTAGAGCAACTGACTCATAATCAGTAGGTCGCAGGTTCGAGCCCTGCAGGGCCCACCATTTTTTGCCAATATGTCTTGAAACAAATCTTCTAAATGATATATAAGATTCTGTTCAAGGTTATAATACTCAAAAATAACTAGAGAACAGTTTTACCGAGGGTTTAGGAATGGCTCCAGAGCAGAGCGTCATAATTGTCCCTAGAAACAAAAGACGTTTGTGCTTGGTTATAGGTAGAGAGAGCAGACTACCAATTTGACCGTGACAGTAATGTCTGTCCGTGAAAAAGGTTCCAAACAGGTGCAACCGGTTCCTATGGAAAATCAAACTAGTATGAGGGTCCCACGACGGCGGGATGACAAGGAGAGCATGGCTTCGGTAAAGCTAGCTCTCCTTTTTTATGCACTTCTGGTAGAGAAATGTAAAAAAATTTAGCCGGCATTTTTTTATGTCGGCTTTTTTGTTTATATTAGTACTGTAATTAAAGCAATAAGCATTATGAAATATTGGAGATACTACAAAGTACCATTCTTTTTAAGTCTATTTTTTAAGAACGCAATGGAAAACAGAGGATGGAAGGTAACAAAAACCGGAGGATTGTTGATTCATAAATATAGAACATCAACCCATGACGTAGATCTTTACACACTTGGTTAAAAAACTTTAGCCGGCATTTTTTTATGTCGGCTTTTTTGTTTATATTAGTATAGTAATAAAAGATAAAGATATGAAATTCAACATTAAACCTTTCCTAATTACAATCATTTCAGTACTTATCCTAGTCGGTATGGTTACTGGAACTGTTCAAACTGTAATTCCATTTGCAGATCCTCTTAATGAGATCTTCTTCTGTGTTTTAATCAGCATGTTATTTGGAGGGTCTCTTATTGCATCTTTTTCACCTAATAAGTAAATATTAATGAAAGTAGAAGATCAAATCAGAATTGTCAGAGGACTTGTCGAAGACTATTTCGATAAGAATGCCGAATACTCGATTCAAGATAAGGCAACTCGTACTTGGGAAAGGGCTCATATTGTAGACATCGGAACATCGGTTCTATGTACTAGATGGGACATTGGTTATCCTGGAGGAAGCTTTGTACAGGCGGTCGTTAATAATAATTTGATGCAAGCCGTAAGTTCAGCCGATTCAACCAACATACATGCACTAAAATTTTATGTGCAATTAATGTATAATAATTCAATGCCAGAAGAACTTTGGCTGGTTAAAACAAATTCTTAAAATAAACATATAATAGATATGCTAAATAGACTTCAACAATTTGTAGATCAATCAAATGCAACTAATTCAAATAGCGATAAGTTGCAAGTGATTAAGGACTTTAGTGATGACGCTGAGGTCATGCAAGCACTCAGGTACACCTATACCCCCTTCAAACAATATTATGTTACTTCAAAAAATTGTAAGAAGAGAAGTGACCTGTGTTCAAAACAATCAGCTTATGATAACCTTTTTGATATGTTGGACGATCTTGACGGCCGTCAGATCACGGGACATCAAGCCATTTCAGAGGTTAATGCGTTTATTGAAGCGAATAAAGAATACGAAGACTTGATCTTCAATATTATCGACCGTAATCTCAAGACCAGATCGACCACTTCAATGATTAATAAGATCGTACCTGGACTGGTTCCAACTTTCGACGTAGCACTTGCTGACACATACAAAGATTCAACTAAGAAAAAGGTTGACTTTAATAAAGACAGTTGGTATGTTAGTCGTAAACTTGACGGCGTTCGTTGTATTGCATATGTCGATGAGTCTGGAGAGCCAAAGTTCTTCTCTAGATCTGGAAAAGAGTTCGATACTCTTGGTAAAATTGCAGAACAAATTAAGAAGGCTGGCCTACGCAAGATCGTTCTTGATGGTGAGATCTGTATGGTCGACGATAATGGAGACGAGGATTTCCAAGGAATCATTAAGGAGATTAAACGTAAAGACCATACTATTCAGACTCCAAAATTCCTAGTGTTTGACATTCTACACCAAGACGAGTTTGACAACAAGACTTCAGATAGGATCTTTAGTGAGAGACAAGATGAACTTGAGACCTTTTTTAATACCTATGATTTTGATGGGTTCATAGAACAAGTTTACCAGTTTTATGTTGATAGTGAAGAGGATCTTCAAGACCACATGGACACTGCAGTTCAGTTCAATTGGGAAGGACTAATGCTCCGTAAAGATGCACCTTACCAAGGTAAGAGAAGTAGTGATATAATGAAGGTAAAGAAGTTTCACGATGCTGAATATGTAGTAATTGACACTGAGAATGCAATCAACAGGGTGATCGTAAATGGACGAGAGGTTGAAGAGGAGATGCTACGAAATGTTATTGTAGAGCACAAAGGAAACAGGGTTCAGGTTGGAAGTGGATTCAGTCAGAGCCAGAAGCGTTATTACTATCAGAATCCAGAAGAGATCTTGGGCAAGACCATTACAGTGCAGTACTTTGAAGAAACAACCGATCAGAATGGAAATCACTCATTAAGATTCCCAGTGATTAAGGCAATTTATGAAAACAATAGAGATTTTTAATATGACACTAACAGATTTACGCAATTATTGCAACGAAATGGCAGAGAAACATCCAGAACATGCCGAAGAAATCAATTCATTTTATGATCTTGCAGAAATGGAAGTAGAAGATGGAGAATCTGAATGGAATGAATGTGAATTAGCAGTTTCAGACATAAAAGAATTAATCAATGAGTAAGAACAAAGGATATTATGTAGGCGATGCATATCGTACAAGTCACTTAAGTTTAAAACCTGGCGGCTACAAGATCGAAGTCATTTACCCGAATCATTTTCGAGTCTATGATAAGATTAAGTACCCTCAGAATTACATTGAAAAAATAGTAGAACGGGATGCTGAAATAATTGAGGTCAAATTAGAGGGTATCACTTGTTGGAAAAAAAGTTAAAAATAATTGAGTCGGCATTTTTTTATGTCGTAAAAAATGATTATATTTATACTATAATTAAAAGATACAATTATGACAAATCTATCTGAAAAAACTAAAGCTCTACTCTTAATGGGAGCTGGAATGTCTGGAAACTTTACTGAAGCATATGAATATGCTGAAGAATCTCTTTTCGCCGATGAGGCTCAAGAAATCTTTGAGTTTTGTAAGTGGATTGATAAAGAGATTGGCGGAGCTAGTCGATTTAACATCGATATTTTATGGGCGGCGTTTAAGAACCCAGAAGACAAAGCAATGACAGAACAGGCTAATAGAATTGCTGAACAAATCAAGAGAATTAAAGCATATTAAAGCATATGAGTTACAAGAATTTTAATCGACATGAGATTTTCACCGCTGAAGATTTAACAAACGTCAGAGAAGCTATCAATAATCTACAATTTGAAAAAGATTATAGCATGATGAGTCCTCTTGTAAACTCACTCTATGGCCTCTACGATGGTTATCTTTATGACGGTATCGATGAGGAACTCTATCAAGTCTTAGACTTCAAGGTTTTTTGTAACCTTACCAAGACTTTGAAAAAGATTACCGACCACATTGAAGCTAATGGAGAAGGAGTTACCTTAGTATAAATTAAATTATAAATAAAATGAGCAGAAAATTATCAACCCTAGGGCTAGTAGAAGTTACAAGTCAACGCCAAGCAGACAATGGAACTATTTGTTTCCATGATCCCGTAACAGGATGCGATTATATGAGCTACGAAAGTGGTTATGTACGTCGAGCCTATAAAACAACATCATATATAGGCCGCGGCTATCAAGCAATTTATCAACTAAACAAGACACGTAAAGTTACTCGAGTTTCTGAATGGTCGGGAAGAGAATATGAATGTGTTGAGCGAATCCTTGAACCGAACCCAGATGTACGGATCGACATGATCGCCCGTGGAGTAGTTAATTATCGTAAAAATCAAGTTAAGTAAAAATGGCACGCAAAAGAACAATCAATGAACTGCGTCAAACAAAGGACTCAGTTTATAAGCACCCCTGGATGGATAAACAAGAATTGACTGAAAGTGAAAAGATTCTTCTTGACAAGATGAACGTTAAAGCAATGTTGATTATCCAAATCGAGGAAACTCTTCAAGAGATTAAACTTCCAATGGATAAGAATGTACTCTATCAAATGAGTAGAAAAGAGTTAAATGGTCTTCTTGAGATGTTAAATAACATGGAAGAGAATCGTAAAAAGTACGCTAAGGATGAGACCAATGACTAATCTAGAAGTAGCAATCGACTGCCTTGAATGGGTAGCAAAGGATTTCCAACTAGATCCAGAACATGAGGACTATTGTGGTTTTATTAACCTCGATCCTGCTGATTTTAAGGCACCAGAATGGCGCGAGTTTTTCTCAAAGCTCTATAAAACACACCGATACTTTCAAATCGTATTTGAGCATTTTGGACTTGAACTTGAAAGCGCAGTCGATACTGAAGTTATCATTAGAAGAATTACAGAATAGTTAATATGAAATGGAATCCTAAATACTGGCAAGGTAAAAGCCAGAAAAGCATCGAAGACTCATATGAGGCTGTATTTTATGGAATGGCTATGCTATTAGTCATAGTTGTTGTCGCCCTCATCGTTAATTCGCTAGCATAATGGCGAACGAAGAGATTAAAAAGCACCTAGATAAATTTCACTATCATGAAGCAGTTGACCGCCTTAATGTTATTATGAGTAATTGTGAAGGTCATTTAATGCAACATCCTGTAATTAAAATAGAATTAGAGGTGAAACAAAACGTTGAGAAGGCGATAGAATATTTATGGAAAGCATATCAACTTACAGGGGGTATTGCTGATAAAAGATTTAATAATGAATAAGTTACTGCAAAAAATAGCATGGAGAACCCGCAAGTGGAACCTTAAAATTAACCTACTTGACATTTATCTCCATGATGGTGATAGATGTTGGGGTTTTACACTATTTGAAGTTGTAAATGGCTATCGACCATATGCACTACTCGCATTTGAGTGTAGATTACCAAATGGAGCTGAGGTTAAAAAGTTTACAATAGACAATTGGGACTTCTTGTTCTTAAGCACTCCACTTTGGAAGTGGATTAGTGACACTGATGAAAGAAAGCTTTGGGGTTCGACCCTAACCAAATGGGAAATGTTCTGGTTAAAGACACTCAATAGACTTTACAAATGATAGACGTCGTATTCATATTATTACTTATCGCCATTGTTATGTTTAGTGGCTATGGAATATTGGAACTCTTCAGATGGGGTTATAATAAGGAAAAGAGAAACGAGAGAACGGACTTATGGGGAAGACCTAATAACCATATGTCTAAAGACGACATGGATTAAAACCAAAGAGAGATGACAAAGACATTATCATTTGATGCAAGTGAAGTAACAACAATAGTACGAACTGCTAATTATTTAACAGTAGAAGTTGAAACGGACCACTTAGATGAAGTGCTGAACGAATTTGATGTTGATGAAATAATACAACATTACACTGATTTAGATAAACTATACGAAGCACTGAAAGAACACTTTGAGAGATGAAAACACCAATACAAGAAGCGATTGAAAAAGTACAATCGTTAAGACAAATTGATGCAGTTATCAATCCAATAGGAGTCATTGAATCTATTTTGAGTAATATGCTTGAGGAAGAGAAAGAGGTGATGCAAGAGTTTGCTACAGATTATGAGCGAGAGTGCAGAGTAAACCTTGAGCGTAGCATTGAGAAATGTTGGGATGAAACCTTTAAAACCAAAGAGAGATGAATATAAAAAACTTAACAGAAGAACACTTATTTGAAATTGCTAGCATTAGCACAGGAAACTGCTTTAAATCTGAGTTTGCATCTTATCAAAAAGAAATTGAGACAGGTGGTTACGGAAGAAGAAGGCTTGTGGAATGGATGCAAGATGGTGAAAAGAACTACTTTGAAATAAGTGGTGAAGCAAAAGACAGAGGATGGCATTGGTACGCTTGGGTAATTGATAAGCAAGGAGTAAAGCACAATGTAAACTGCGTCAATTTTTCTGCGGTAGTAGATTACTGTGATAAGAATAAAATTGATGTGAGAAATAATGGTGCATAAAACATTGTTGTGGGTAGTTAGCCTACGACCTAAACAGATAAATTATGACAATAGCAGAAATAATAATTATAGGGTTACTACTTTTTTTAATTGTATCCTACTACATAGGAGGTGGTACAGCAACACGTAATCAAGGTTTTATTCTTGAAAAAATAGCTGAATTAAAAAAGGAAATTAAGGAACTGAAACAAAAGTAGGCTTATTACCTACAACGTTCCGTATATGATTTGCGGAATGAAATGAAGTTAATTATATACATTGTTATAAAACGTTTTAATTATGGAAATATTAATAGGAATATGTGTCTTGTTTGGATTTATGTATGTTATGGGTTTGGCATTCCAAAAAGACTTAAAAGACATGGAGAAAACACACCCTAAATTTAGAAAGCATTTAAAGGATAGATACGACTTGTAAATGTTTTATAAGTTAGATAACATATTTTATTATGAATAAATATTTAGTTGCATTAAGCGTAGGTGGATTGATGGAGATGCCAGAAATAACTTACCAAGATTTTGATATTATTGAAGCAGATAGCCAAGATGAGGCACGAGAGAAGTATAATAATATACACAACTGCTCGTACTTTTACGGAACTTGTTTAGCTGAAAAAGTTGATGGGGTGGTAAATGTTTTGAATAAGAAGGTAAGTTATGAACAAGTAGATAGGCTAAATGCCATATAACTACTAATAAACACCATAAACTAATTTAAAACCAAAGAGAGATGATAAAGTTATACAACCCAAGTTTAAAAATAGAAAGCTTTCACCACTTTAAAGAAACAAATACCATTGAAGTGGTATTCAGAGAAGCATCTAATATAGTTTACGCAAGTAACCCAACTCAATCAGCACCTGATAAAGTGTGGAAAGAAGTTTATTCTGTTGAAGATGGAGTAATCACATTAGCAGAAACAATACAGGGAACTCATACTCCTCCACAATATATAAAAGAAAGTATAACCTTTAACACCAAAGAGAGATGAATGAGCAAGAGAAAGCCACAAAAATCCTATTCTACTTATTAGCCTTTACGATATCGATGTTTGCATTAAGTGTATTGGCTTTAGTCTATGTTTATGTACACCCAACAATCAGTTTGTAATCTTTTAAAATTACGGATATGAAGAAATTAAGCTATGTTTTTTATTTAGTGTTAGGCACAGTTAAAAAAGCCTTGACACATAATAGATGCGAAAGTTGCGGGTTTACAAAAGATGAAGTTTATGTAACTGAATATTTTACAGAATCAGGTTATATTGAATGTGAAAAGTGCTACGATGAAAGAATTAAATCTTAATTGTGCCTAAATCTGGCCGCCTAACTACTAATAAACACCATTATGAAAATATTATTAGACTTAAAATGTATATACCCAAGTATTGAAATTGCTTTTAAAACTAAAGCTGTAATTATTAGATATTGGGGTGGATTAAAATTTGATAAAGTGACCATATATAATGGTGCATAACTCCTTTTATAAAACATAAACTAATTTAACACCAAAGAGAGATGAAAAACGAAATACACGAATTAAAATTAAAAGGTAAAGAATTTGAAAGTAATACAATACAGTTTTTTACTAATGGAAATAATGAGATAGAGATAATAAAACTTTGTGATAATGGCGATATTTTCGTTAAAGGAAAACTAATAGAAAATGACAAAGAAGTTGTTGATGCTATGAGGGAGTTTTTAAAAACACAAGGATACCTTAATGGTGCCTAACTACTAATTCATACCAAACAACAAAAAAATCAATATGAAAATTAAACATTTGAGAGAGTGGTTAGATACATTACCACAAGAACTTGACGAACACAATTTGGTATTTCGTAAAATAATACCTGGTGATCTTGAACATTGGTTAGCGCATGATAAACCAATAACTGCATGTGGTATTGATGAAGGTAGCAATGAAGCATATTTTTGTGACGAAGCATCTCACAAAGTGATAAAAAACTAACAATGACCAAAACAAATACAGGACCTAAATGTATTGGTAAGACTATTAACACCAAAGAGAGATGATTAATGATAGAGTTTAAATGGACAGTAGTGATATTGACAATTGTTGTCAGTGCACTATTTATTTACTTAACGGGTAAAGAAGATAATGAACGAGTTTCTAAATAGAACAAAATAAAGATGAAACCAAATCGATGGGCGGGATATAATAAACCAAGCCAAAAAGCTATTTTAGAACACGAAGAATTAAAGAGATTAGCATGGAACCAGAAAAAGACATATTCGAACAATGGAGAGAAGAGAGAGAATCTCGTTCATGGTTACGAAGAAAGATAGATCACATCCGACTTTGGTGGGAGCATGATGGTCGATATTTAATCAAAGAATTTATTCGAGGTGTTAAAAGTATTAGGTATTGGTTTCCTATCATCTGGAAAGACCGTAACTGGGACTCTAGTTACATCTTTACTATTCTTTCACATAAACTCAAGGCACAATCAAAGTATATCGGTAGCCGTGACATTCATGTAAGTGCTAAAAGAGATGCTGAAGTAATGATGGCCTGTGTTCGACTAATCGAAAAGGTTCAAGATGAATGGTACTGCATGGAATACATGGACTATCATAAGACCAAGAATTGGTTTGAGCCATGTGAAGACAAAGAAGGATATTCAACTTGGGAGTCTAAAGAATTAGAAGAGAACTTTGATGAATACTTTGCTAAATATCCATTAATCTACAAGAGAGTAATAAATAGTGAGGGCGTCTTCAAGTTAAATGCTGATGATGACTCTTTAAATAAGCTAAGGATCGCAATGAATATTGCTCACATCAACCACGACCGAGCCCGTAAGTTACTCTTTAAAATAATGGAACAAAATATTGAAGGATGGTGGGACTAAATTATAATATAAAAGTAATGGAAGGTCCATTATCTAAAACATATAATGCGGTCAGAAAGGGTAATACTTTTTACTATGACTATAATAGTCCTATTGGTGCTTCAACGATAGATGTTAGGAACAAAAGGTTAATTTCATATGAGAAAGCATAAAAAATATTGGAACCGATTCTTGAACTGGCTATTTCCTGGTAGAAGGGCTAGAATCTTGTCTGAAATGATGAAAAGAGACCAAGAGTTGGGACTCTATGATGAGGTTACATTCCCACTTAAAGGGGAAGTCTTTGATAAGATTCCGCGATCAAACTTTACACAAACTAGTGTATCATCAAAAGAAGAAATGGACTAATGGAAAGAATACAAAGACTACAGAATAATATTGCCGAATGGTCAGATGAAACGTTTGGTACTGATGATAGAACTCTTGGCATCTTGAATCACTTGAAAGAGGAGGTTGAAGAGGTAATTGAGGCAAAACAAGTGTTTGAAGAAAAACTTGACGGCATATCACAGCATAAAATGGCAAGTGAATTTGCCGATTGTCTAATCCTGATCCTTGACGCAGCTCGTAAGAGTGATCTTAGTACGGATCTGCTAATACAGGCAGCAGAATATAAGATGCAAATCAATCGTAATAGAGAATGGAAGCCAGCAAATGAACAAGGCTACCACAAACACAAATAAGATGAAACCACTAATAATTATAGGACACCCAGATCAAGGCAGCTTTTGCTACAACGGAATTTTTAGCACAATAAAGTATACGTTTGCTGAAGAAGGAATCGAATATAAAACAATTGATCTTTATTCAGATAAACTACACAGAAACAGACAAGATCTAATATCACATTATCAAGATCTGGTAAAAGAGGCAACTCACATTTATTTTGTTTCTCCAGTATGGTGGTTTAGAATGACCCCGAAGATGGAAACCTTTTTTGATGAGGTGTTTACTCCAGGATTTGCATATAAATTCTTACCATTGTTTGGTAATTATTCATATCCTAAGCCATTCTTAAAGGATAAAAAGGTTAGAACATATATTACACATGGAGCACCGGCATTACCCGTACTAACACTCTACTTAAACTCGGTTAAACTTAGACTGGTAATGGGTGTATATACATTTGTATTTGGATGGTCACCTAAAAGATGGACCAAGACCAAGCAGTTCTGGTCAGTTCCATTTGTTAGTGACGAGAAAAGAAGTGCATACCTTCAAACCGTAAGAAAAGATATAAATAGAGACATAAACAAATCAATATTATGACAAAGGCAACAATTATCCAAAGGCTTCTAGATGAGAAGCGCATCACAGCTGAGGAGGCGATGACCTTAATGGCACAAGAACCAACACCGATGATGCCAACGGTACCAGCATGGCCCAATCCTTACCAACCTCCATTTAAGGTTGGAGATCCAGACTGGACATGGGATCCAAACAGAAACCCAATCTGGTACACAACAGATACAACATATCGTGAGGATTAATTTTGAAACAAAAATTATAACTAAAATATAAATTTATGATTTTAGCACTATTGTTAGGATTATTGTGTCTTGGATCTACCGCGTTTATCTATATAGACAGGAGAATAAGAGACATTTATGATAGAATAAATGATGAAAAGAAAAGCAATTAAAGCAGAACTTAGGAAAGAAAGTCAAACCTTTCCAGGTTATTACAAGTATGAACTAGACATTCAAGAGGAGGACGGTTCAGTTACAACAGGGGTTCCGGCCTATGGTAAAGATCTACAAGATGCATTGCAACGTACCGTAAAGCATAATAAGATCGAAATGGTAGAGCGCAGGTTTAATAGATTACCTGACTGGATGATCTTACTTATTTTTATGATCTACATGACGGGAGTTTCTATCACCTCAATTAAGCTGGGTCAGACATGGCCAATCTTTGGAGGAATGGCATTTATCGTAATCGTAGTGTTAGGGCTACGATGGATAACTACCCAAACAGAAATTAATGATTAAATTAACTCCAGTCGCGAAAGCAGCACTAAGGATTAACTTTACCCTGATTATAGTACTTACCCTGCTCGATCTGGTTAAGGTAGGTTTTCTCTATGCTGCTTTTCTGGTAGGGCTGGTAAATTATTTCTATGTTGTTCACGAAATCAATAAGGTAAAGAAGGACGAAGAAGAATCTTGAAACAATAACAAACAATTACATATAAACTTAAACAAAAATTAATATCATGCAAGAATTATTAAATGAAATGACAGACATTCTTGATCTTTTACAAGATGATGTCGCAAAGTTCGAAGAAAAAGGAAACAAGGCAGCTGGTACAAGAGTACGTAAAGCAATGCAAAACATCAAGACTCTAGCACAAGATGTAAGAGTTTATGTTTCTGAAAAGAATAAAGGTTAACAAGAATGGGGCTTTATGCCCCTTTCTTTGATAAATAGAGTATGATACTTGAGATTTGGATTTTAGAACGTAATATTGAGCAGCTAAAAAAGTTACAAACTGCTTGGTTATCAATGAAAGATAACCCAGAAAATGCAATACGCTATATGACAACTTGTCCAAAACTTGGAGACGAGTGGATCTGTGTCCATATTTCTCTTGACAATTACACTATTTTAACCGATAATAATCTTTTAGTTAAATAAGATGGAAACAGCAAACATTAATGAAGGACGCGTATTAATTGACTTTTATGCAAATTGGTGCGGACCCTGCAAAGTAATGAAACCTCAAATCAAAAAATTTGAAGAGGAGAACACTGGAGTAAATGTAGTGATGGTAAACGTAGAAGAGAATTTTGAATTAGCCTCTAAGTTTAACGTTCGTAACATTCCAACTCTAGTCTATATGGAAGATGGCGAAGTTATTAAACGTGATAGCGGCGCCAAGAATTTACAACAATTGAAAGAATTTACAAATGTTGGCTAGATTACTTAGACCTTTTACATATTGGAGAGAACTCTATCGAGAGATTAAAATCTTTATTATCTTTAGGAGAAGAGCCTATGAGAATAAAAAGATGCTTGAGAAAGAGCACAAACTCCGTGTGGATTGGTTGGGTAGAATTTATGGTGTTATCAATATACCAGAAGAAGTTGAAGGAGCTGCACAGCAAGTTCAAGAGGCATATGTCCTACAAGCAATCACAAATTATGGAAACGTAATGGTAAGGATTGGTCTTGCAGGCGTACAATATCCCGAGATCGAAAAGATTCCAGGAGCGGCAGCATATCTTGTAGTTCTTTGGCCAGAATACGAGGCACTTACCTTTTGGAGAATCATTGGTAATATTATTAGAACTTCAGCAATTATTGGATTAACCTATTTTCTAGTTAGGGTAGGAATTAGTAATTGGAGTTATTTAAGTGAATGGTTTAGTTTAACTTTCAGCTCCATAAAAAGTCTTTTATGATAGAAAAGATAAAAAGAGTTTACGATAAACACGGAAATAGATTTTACCAAGTAACAAGAGGCGGAAAAGAGGTTGCAAAACTTCCATCCGTCACTACTGTTATTGGGTGTACTGCCGATAAGAGTGGTCTTGATGAATGGAGAAAGCGGGTTGGAGAGGCTGAGGCTGATCGCATCAGTAAACTATCGATGAATCGCGGTACAATCATGCACCGCTTAATAGAATTATATAAGTCACAGACAAGCGGAACTCCAATTGAAAGGTTACAACATCTAGAGGAACTGGCAGCGACTGATGATGAGGTTAATCAATTTAGCAAAGATCCAATGGGTGCTGAATGGCTTGAAGAGGGTTGGAAATTCTTCTATAAGTTCTACAACAATCACAGCGACTTCTTAACTCCAGTTAAAAATGTATTAGCAGCAGAAGAGTTCTTATGGACCTCTCGACTTGGAGGATGGGCAGGTACCGTTGATAACATCTCAGAATTTGATGATGATATTGTGAAGATAATTGACTATAAAAATAGCCGTAAACCAAAACGTGAAGAATGGATTCAGGACTATTATCTTCAAGCGGCTGCATATTGGTTAGCATATTGGGACAGAACTGGAATCAAGGCAAATGGTGCTGAGATCTGGATTGCAAATGAAAAACATGACACTCCACAGAGGTTTCCATTAACAGTGAAGGACCTAACGTTCTACCTGAAGGAGTTTCTCAATCGCAGAGAAACCTTCCGTGAAATGTATAATATATAAGTAGTAATAAAACAAAAGATAAAATGAATAAATTTAACGCATTTTTAGCAGACCATGGAACTAAAATTATCATTGGATTATTGGTTCTAGTGTACTTTAAGTCTTGTTCAATCAATGGAGATGTTGATAAAATCAAGAAAGACTTAAGAGCAACTGAAGCTGAGATCGATACTCTTTCTTCTCAAATCGTTAATGAGGACGAGATGATCTTCTTAATCAAGACAGTTCCTGCTTGGAAAACATTGAGAATTGAAGAGATTTCAGATAAAGAGCGCATTTCAATTAATGCTCTAGAAGAAAAAGAGGACTAAATTATGCCGAAGGAGACTAGATCACAAGGATTCGGAGACGATATTGAAAAGGTAGCAAAAAAGCTTGGCCTTGATAGAGTCGCTAATACTGTTGCAAAGGCGGCTGGTAAAGAAGATTGTGGTTGTTCAAAGCGTAGAGACGCCTTGAACAAGATGTTCCCTTATAAAAATAATAACCAACAAGATGAATCAAAGTAAATGGTTGAGTAGATTTATTATTGGAACATTTGTTTCTTTATATGCACTAGTTTCGATAATTTCTACCATTCACGTAATTGACTTCTTTGAACTTTCAAATCCATATTGGTTAGCAGTAACACTTGCAATTGGATTTGAATTTGGTGCCGCGGCTTCGTTGGCATCTCTTGTCATTTTAGACAAGATGAATAAGACCCTTGTATGGGCACTATTCATTACAATTACCCTTATGCAAATGCAGGGTAATATGTACTATGCATTTACAAACCTTGAAGACTTTCAAAGCTGGTCGGAGCTATTTGACCTAATTGAAGAAGAACCTATCTTTCAGAAGAGAGTTCTTGCTGCAGTCTCAGGAGCAATCCTACCACTTGTAGCATTAGGGTTTATTAAATCATTAGTAGATTACATTAAACCTGAAAGTGAAGAGGAATTCACCCCAGAAGACAGTACATTTGGTAGCATTTCTGAAGAAGAATCAGATCCAACTGATGAATGGGACGAAGACCACGAACTTGATAGAGCACTCAATATTATTGCTGATGACATTGAAATAGTTCCAGAAGGTTGGATCGACGCTTGGAAAGAAGAAGAAATCAATGAAAAACTTGACAGAGATTTTGACCTTTCAGAAGAAGAATGGATCGATTCAGAAGAGGACGATGTTTGGGAAAACACAATCGCTGACGGTCTAGACGATGTTGAATTTGATGACGACCTACTTGATCTTCAAGAATCAATGGTGAATGAAGAATCTGAAGAATCTGAAGATGATGAAGACAAACTTGCTAAGGCTTTAAGAGAGAAGGCAAAGGAGGAGATGAAGGACTTCGTTAAACAAAAAAGAGATGGTTCAAGCGCTTCCGATAGAGCTTAAAGAATTATACGTTAGTAAAAAGGTACATCACGATACATTCACCCAAATCCTGGCAGAAAATAGACCCCAGGTATTAAAGAGAATGTACTACATTGTAAATGATATTGTTGAAAGACAAGAATTGTTTAGCTGTGATGATGAAGAATATTTTGTACTCTCTTCAGTTACAACAAATGTAGGACTTATTGGTGAGGCAAAAGAGCAGGCAAAGGTTGCTAAATTAAAAGGTTTACATAAGAGTCCACATTATAAAATACGAATAATTATAACTCGTAAGAAAGACAATCGAATGGTATTTGATTTTGAACATAAACTTACTAGAGATGTCGATGTATATGAGCTCATTATAAACTTAGAGAATGAGATAAATAAATTATTATGGAAAAAAGATTAGTACTTAAAACAGGTTATAGGGGAGATGATGTTGCCCTTTTACAAACTCTTTTAAAAATTAAAGCCGACGGTATCTTTGGTGTTAAGACTAGAGAAAGAGTCGTTGAATTCCAAAAGATGAATAGTTTACGACCGGATGGTATAGTTGGGCCATTAACCTGGGAGAAACTTGAATTTAACCCTGAAGAATTTTGGGCAGATACAGATACAACTTCATCTGCAAGTTGGATTGAACAATATCGCCTTCCAGAAGGAGAATATGTAAAAAAGAAGACTAGTAAAAAGTACATCTTTATTCATCATACGGCAGGTAGACACAATCCATTCAAATGTATCGACCATTGGGCAGTAGATCAAAGAGGTAGAGTTGGTACAAACTACGTAATTGGAGGTCTTCCTTCAACAGCAAACGTCGATGACCTATCACCAGCACAAAAGAAATATGATGGTAGAGTTATTCAAGCAATTGATGACAAATATTGGGGTTATCACCTAGGGCCAACTGGTTCTTCATTTATGACTAATCATTCTCTCTCAATTGAAATATGTAGCGCAGGCGCTCTTAAAAAGAAGGGAGATAAGTATTATACTTGGTATAACGAAGAGGTTCACCCTTCACAGGTTGAAATTTTACCAACTGAATTCAGAGGAACTAAATATTATCATAAATATAGCGAGGCTCAGCTTGAATCACTTGAGGCACTTCTAAGACATCTTTGCGATAAACACGATATTAATATTAAGTCAGGAATGCAGAAGATGGGAGCAGCAGATATGTACCATTTTAAAGGTGCTGCATGGAGAGGAGAGATTACAGGAATTCTATCACATACAAATGTTAGAAAAGACAAGAGCGATGTGTTTCCACAGCCAGAGCTTACTAAGCTGATTATGTCATTGTAAACTTTTACTAAATTTGTTATATAATTTCTAAAGGATAATTATATGCAAATGACAGAACAAGGAGTTACTGAATCTCCTAAAAACCAAGAAGATAAGATTGTTTCGCCATTTGAGGAAATCAAAGGCATGAATCTTGTTAAAGCAACAAATATTTTACTATCAGCGGCAAATGCTGCCCAAAGATCTGGAGCACTTAGTGTTAGGGATGCCGTATTGTTGGCATCTGCCGGTGAATTTATAACAGAGTATGTTAATACTAAAACTGAAGAATAATGCACATAGAAGTATCTAACGGAGAAGCTATCGACAAATATACAATTCTCCAAATTAAAGCAAAGCATATCTCAGATGCTGAAAAGTTAAAAAATGTAATGGCAGAAAAAGATGCGCTTGTCATAGATATTGCGGAAATCTACAATGTTGGGACTTACCAACTAGAACTTGAAAGATTACAACAAGATCTTTACAATATCAATCTAACCTTATGGAATATTGAGGATCAAATTCGTGAACATGAGAGAATAGAATTATTCAATGATGATTTTATTGAACTAGCAAGATCTGCATATTATATAAACAACGAAAGATCAGATGTTAAAAAGAATATTGATATATTGACCGGTTCTAATAGTCACAGTATTTAGACATGTTTACCTCCTACATTATTTCATTTTCAGAAAGTTTAGAGGAAACCGCCGATATATTACTCAGAGAACTCATAGAGTCAGGAAAAAACTTTGGAGATTTTATTCCTAAGGCTTTCTTACTGGCCCCTACTGGCCAAACTAGTAACACAGATACTCATAGTAACCGGAGGGTACCAATTGAACAGGTTAGTATACTGATTCCACGCCAAGGGCGAATCTCAGAATGCAAACAGGACCCTGCCCCCTCCAAAAATTCGTTGACTCGAGATTTCAGATTGATTCCACCAGCAATCTATCAGAAGACTCAAAGGGGCCCTGTTTCTAAAAAGCTCCTGCAGGACCTGGTTTAGCGCCCAATCCGGATAGAAAATAGATAAAAAGATGAAAGATTATATTAAATGAAAAAAATAATTGTTACAGGTGGAGCAGGTTTTATTGGCAGTCATCTTGTGGAGAGACTAGTAGAAGAGGGGAATGATGTGACAGTAATTGATAATTTTTCTACCGGAAGTTTAGAAAACCTGAAGGGTATTAATTGTAAAATAATAAAGGCAAATATAATTGACCCTTTACCAGAAATAGAACACGATGTCCTGTTTCACCTTGCAGCTCCAGTATCGGTTGCTGAAAGCCTACAGGATCCAGACAAGTATCATAATGAAATTGGAGACGGCACGGCAAATGTTGTCTATTGGTCAATTGCACATGGTGCAACATCAATCGTGATTGCATCTACTGCGGCAGTTTATGGAGAAACACAAGATCTTCCTCTTGGTGAAGAGAGAAGTCTTGCCCCAATGAGTCCATATGCTGAGGCGAAATTAATGAGTGAGAATATTCTTGAAGACCTAGTTGGTGATTTCAGTGTAGATGGAGCAGCTCTTAGATTCTTTAATGTCTTTGGAGAGGGGCAGCGGGATGAAGGAGGCTATCTAAGCGTAATACCAATTTTTAGAAAGTTATGGGAGCAGAATAGACCACTAACAATTAGAGGAGATGGAAACCAAACTCGAGATTTTATTTGGGTAGGAGATGTAGTTGATGCTATTATTAAGGCTCATCTTTTTAATAGGGGCTTTAATATCTATAATGTTGGTAGTGGAGAAGAAACTACCGTTAACCAGATTGCAGAATCATTTGGAGGAGAGGTGCACTATATACCATCAATACCAGAACCTCGTAGAAGCAGGTCATGTATTAATAAAATAAAGAAGGATCTTGATTGGTACCCATCGACAAGTGTTGAAAATTGGATTGAAACTATTCGATAAAAATGTTATATAATTTAGCGTGGAAGAAAAAGAATACTTATTGATTATAACATTTGAAGATTATACCATGTCAGTCAAAACAAAAGATCCACAAGCTGAATGTAATAAGGCATTTCAAAGAGGAGGGGTTATGTCAATAATACAGGACAGCAAATTAATTTATACACATTCAGGAATATTATGAAAAAGTTTTTAATTTTTCTATTTACTATACTATGCTTAAACACATATGCACAGAGCGATTCTGTATATGTTGTAGAGACGCCAATCTATTTAGTACATTATTCATATACTAAACAACAGCCATTAAGATTAGAATATAAAATTGATTGTCCAAACGGAGAAGTAGAAAGAAGTGGTGATTTTTGGACCGATGATAGATTCGCAACAAGCGATGGTTATGATTATCGAGATAATATTTGGGATAAAGGCCACCTTGCACCAGCCGCAACGTTTAGCTGTACTCCTGAAATGTTAAGAATGACTTTCTCATATTTGAATTGTGTACTCCAGCATGAAAGTCTAAATCGTGGAGTTTGGGCTCGTCTTGAAAGGTTTGAACGTAGTTTAGCATATTTTTATCAAGTCCAAGTAGTCGTTGATGTTGATTTTGATGAGAATTGTGAAGTTCTTGAGACTGGCGCAACTGTTCCAAAAGGGTTCTTTAAAACAATTTATTGGTCTGACAAAGAGGCCCACTTCTATTTTCCAAACGAGAGAACAACTGGAGAGGGATGGCAAGACTTCTTATTAACTCAGATTGAAGATTAAATGACATTATTAAATACACATCCAATTAAAAAGAGTGACTTAGGATTTCACGGTAATCTTTTCGGAGGTAAACTAATGGCATGGATCGATGCTGCAGGTGCCCACTATTCAATGGAACTATGCGATACTCCAAGAATGGTAACAGTTCTAATTGATAAATGTGCATTTGAAAGGCCTGCGAAGGAGGGTCAAATGCTAAAAATCTATGGCACTCCAAGCGAGGTCGGTAATAAATCAGTTACACTATACCTAGAAGCAAGAAGCCATAGTGTTTATTCAGGAGAACAAAGTGTAATTTTAAAAACATATATTAAATTTGTTAGGATTGATGAGGTTGGCGATGCCATTCCAATTAGTGATCGAGCAAAAGAAAAGATTAGAAAATTATGTGCGGAATTGTAGGATATATTGGACATCAAGAGCCAAGTAAAATAGTTATCGACGGTCTAAGAAGACTAGAGTATCGTGGATATGATAGTGCAGGTATTGCAGTTCACCATGGTGAGAATGGAATCGATGTTACCAGATCCGTCGGTGCAGTAGAGAAACTAGATCTTTTATTTAGTCAAAAGGTAACTGATACCGAGGCTAAAATTGCAATCGGACATACTCGCTGGGCAACACACGGAGTACCAACAGAACACAATGCCCATCCACACATGTCAATGTATGGAACTATTTCTATAGTCCATAATGGAATTATTGAGAATTATGAAACTCTCAAAAAGAAATTGGTTTCAGAAGGTTATGAATTTAAGTCAGAAACAGACACTGAAGTTCTAGCTAATTGGATTGAGTATAAATACCGAGAAATCTATTCTGAAACTGATGGTGATTTACAGGATGCAGTTCGTTTAGCTCTTGAAGATGTTGTTGGAGCATATGCAATTCTTGTTCTTGACTCTCATTCTGAACAAATTGTTGCCGCTAGAAAAAGTAGCCCTCTTGCTATTGGAATTGGAGATGATGAATATGTAATTGCAAGCGACGCGACTCCAATCGTTCAATATACAAGAGATATTGTTTATCTTGAAGACGATCAAATTGCAACTATTAACAGGAGCGGAGAACTCTCAATTATCGATATGGATCAACATGTGGTTGAAGCTGCTCCTGAAAAGGTAACGATGGAACTTGAGTCGATTGAGAAGGGAGGATACGATACCTTTATGTTAAAGGAAATCAATGAGCAGCCAGAAACTGTACAGAATTGTCTTCGTGGTAGATTAACTGAAGGTGAATTACCTCTAATGATGGGCGGTGTTGAGAATGTGCTTCCACAATTACTTAGAGCAAATAAGATTTATATTATTGCATGTGGAACAAGTTGGCACGCTGGATTAATTGGTAAGACGATGATTGAGACTCTAACAAGAGTTCCAGTTGAAGTTGACTATGCTAGTGAATTCCGCTACCGTAACCCAATCATTAAACCGGGTGATGTTGTAATCTCAATTAGCCAGAGCGGTGAAACCGCAGATACAAAAGCAGCAATGGAAATGGCTCAAGAAAGAGGTGCAACCCTATTTGGCGTAGTAAATGTTGTTGGTAGTTCTATTGCAAGAATGTCTGACTCAGGAATCTATACACACTCTGGTGTAGAGATTGGTGTTGCAAGCACAAAGGCATTTACGGGTCAAGTTGCTGCCCTTGCACTTATTGCGATTAAAATGGCAAAACAACTTGGATCTATATCAGATGAGAATCACTATCAACTTAAGAGAGCACTTGGACTAATTCCTGGAAAGATTAAGTCTATATTGGAAAAGACAGATCAAATCTTTGAGATTGCTGACTATTATGCACGTGATGATTTTAGAGACTTTTTATATCTTGGAAGAGGAATTAACTTTCCAATCGCACTTGAAGGTGCACTTAAATTAAAAGAGGTTAGCTACACACATGCTGAAGGTTATCCAGCCGGAGAGATGAAACATGGACCGATTGCGTTAGTCGATGAACAGTGTCCTTCAATTTTTATAGCACCTACTGACAAGTCGTATGATAAGGTCCTAAGTAATATGCAAGAAATTAAGGCTCGTGGTGGAAAGGTAGTTGCTATCGTAACTGAAGGAGATATGGCAATGAGTAAAGTAGCCGATCATGTTATAGAGGTACCATCCACAGATCCTCTGCTTACACCTCTGTTAACTGTTATTCCATTGCAGTTATTATCATATCGAATAGCATCTCAACGTGGTAAAGATGTGGATAAGCCTAGGAATCTAGCGAAGAGTGTTACTGTGGAATAAACATAGTATCCCTTGAATATATAAACTAACCAAATGGCATAAAAACAAACCAAAGGCCATGGACAACATAGATAAATTTTTAGATCTTTTTGCGGATTTCGAGATGGTAGTAGTACCAAAAGCTGACCGCAGAAAAAAATTACAAGAAGTCGAACAATCACACCAGTCTAAAAGCAAGGCTGGTCTACAGAAGGCTCTAAAAAGACTTGAAAGAGAGTACAAACAGGCTCTCAAATCTTACAAAGTAAACAAAATCTCTAAAAACGAACTATATGAGTTTGAGTGGAGAATCTTTGAACTTCAGGAGGAGATCAAGAGAATGGAACAAAAAGGAGAATAGTGAAAGCAAAGAAATACGATCAATTTATTAATGAGGCTAAGGGTGAAGTCAAGACTTCAGCTGGACTTGCAATTATTTGGGAGAACAAGGTCTTATTGGCACACACAACCGGTCGCAATTTCAAGTCAGGATATGGTATTCCAAAGGGTGGAATTGAGAAGGGTGAGACTCCAATCGATGCTGCCGTTAGAGAGGTTTACGAAGAGGTAGGAATTAAGGTATCAAAGAACATGATTGAAGGTAATTCATATCAGTTTGGTGTAGATGCTAGAAAGTGGGGTTATAAAAAGATTGTTCATTATTACATTGTTAAGCTTGAATCATTACAACAGATTGGCCTAAATGAACCAACCGTTCCAAAAGAATGGTTACAATTAGAAGAGGTTAATGATGCTCGTTTTATGGACTTAAAAGAGGCAAGAAAGGTAACGATGAAGAGTCAGCAGCCAGTGATTGATAATCTTAAAAAGCTTAAATTGTTATCAGATACTTTTTTATAAAGGATGAAAGAACTATTAAGTCAATATATTGGTGAATGGGGATGGCTAACTGTGTTGGCCATCATTACTTTTGCATTCAAGGATACGGTCACAAACTTTTTTATTGGCATTCAATTTCTTTGGGGAAATGACTTTAACAAGGACGATATTGTCTATATCAATGGAAACAAGAAGGCAAGAATAGTTCGCCAAAATGTATGGAAGACAACATTTTATGTGTATGGTCACCATCGTAAGTTTGTAGTTCCAAATAATATGGTGTGGAGATTGAACTTAGAAAAGGATCTACCAACATCTGACCTTGAAAAAGATTAATATATAGGATATGAAGCATGTAAAAGAATACATACAATATTTAACTGAAAAGTTCAGATATGTTCCTCAATATGACAATAAAGGTTACCAGGCAGCTGAAAAACTAATCAAGGATCTAAGGGCAAAAACATATAGAAGCCTAAACGATGAAGAGCTAGAAGAGTTTAAAAGAGCAATGCTTGACCACATGGATGTTGAGATACCTGATTATTTAAAAGAGTCAAGTGATGGTCTTCTTAGTGACGTTGAAGACGAAGAAGTAGTTCTTGATATTGACTTTGAAGTAGAGGACGAAGAAGGAATGACTCTTGGAGATGACCCTGAAGAGACTGGAGATTTTCCAGGAGATGAGAGAGCCCGACCTCCAAAGATTCGTAAGAAACAAAGAGAGGCAAATGCCGTAAAAGCAAAAGTAGCTAGACAACTACTAGGACCTGATTCTGAACTTCGTCCAATAATTAATAAGATCTTCTTAAAGGTACAAAAAGAGGTTAAAAAAGAAGCCGTAAAACAGGGCGTTCCAATTGGAAAAATTAACCTTGATAAACTAAGCATAAAGAGATAATGAAACTTCTATCATATACTGAATTCTTGAATGAGAGATTTATCGATCATGAAGTACCACAATTACAAATTATAATGCGTGGTAATATTGGATTGACATCGAAGGAAGAAGAATTCACAAAGGAGTTGATGAGTAAGATCTATGACAAATATGTACATCTTGTCCTGGTTAAGAAAGAGGATCAATACAACGAGGAGCCAAGAATACCTAGAAATAGAAGATACAACAAGGTAAGACATGACATCCCAATGTTAAACTTTACCTCAAATCCACATACGGAACTTGATAAGATGGAAGCCCCAATCTACAACAAGATGGAGGATATTCAAATTAGTGCCGATAAGGTTAAGTTTTATCAAAAGTTTGACCAGTGTGATTTTGTTCCGAATTGTGTATATAAGCTTAATAAACTTGAGGATTTAAGCCTTCCAATTATTGCAAAACCTGCAGAGGGCTACAGTGCACAGGGAATTGAGAAGTTTGACAGTTATGAAGATGCTAGAGGTTCTAAAATGGAATTCGATGTTTGGCAAGAGGCTAAAAAAATCGACAGAGAGTTTAGAGCATTTATTATGAATGATAAGATTATTCATATTGCTGAGAGAATTACCAATACCGAAAACGATAAGTCAGTTGGTAAGAAGGATGCAGACGAAAAGATTGACTTGGTCTACATTGATCAGGACATGGAGAAGTTTCCACACCTAAAAGAGGTTGAAAGAATCAAGAAAGAACTTGGCAAGGAGGTTAAATTAGAGTTCTATAATATTGACCTAATGTTAGACGAAGAGGGTAAGATGTGGGTTCCTGAGATTAATGGAGCTCCTGGAATAGGACCATCAATGTTCCCGGTTATCTATGAAGAATGGGTTAAGATGGCATACGACCAAGACCTTTCAAAAGAGACTAGAGAAGAACTTCAAGAAATTGCAACACTCCACAGGGATCAAATGAAACAAAACTATCCTAAAGAATATAAAAGTAGTTTGATGCCTTTATGAAGTATTTAAGAACATATAGTGATTTCGTAAATGAAGCAATGAGACCGGGTAAACCTTACCATGGTTCAAAGATTATTGTTTTTGATCTTGACGATACACTTGTCATCACAGACGCTAAGATTAAGGTTTGTGATAAGAAGACTGGAGAGTGCTATGTGCTAACACCTGAAGAATTCAATGAATACGAAAAGCAACCACACCATGAGTTAGACTTTGATGATTTCAAGAGCTTAGAAATCATGAAGGCTGGTAAATTGATTGAATACTACCTTAAGATCTTTAAAGAGGCATACAAGATGAAGATCGCAGTCGGAATTGTTACGGCAAGAGATGATCGCGAAATGATTTATAGATGGTTAAGAGAGCATGTTGGTTTTAGAATAGATAAAGACCTGATCTATGCGGTAAACGATCCAGTACACGGGTTTA
>Ga0213866_10000746_pt1 | contig 25362 bp, 24 predicted proteins | sample PICome_11_FD_160079 | JGI IMG/M metagenome (GOLD analysis project Ga0213866, IMG submission 160079) | Coastal seawater microbial communities near Pivers Island, North Carolina, United States - PICO284 | ecosystem: Environmental > Aquatic > Marine > Coastal | place: USA: North Carolina...
TGCCGCCATTCTAAAACTAAATTAGGAAATTTATGTCCTGTTGAAGCTAAATCCTCTAAGATTTTAGCACTCGTAGCTAAACTACCTTTTTTTGTTTTTTTTAACTTAGCTATTTTTAAGTCATTATAAATAATTTCTCCCAGTTGTTTTGGTGAACCGATATTGAATTTTTTACCTGATATTTTGTAAATTTCTTTTTCAATAGTTATCAATCTTTCCTCAAATTTCTTAGAAAGTTTTTTTAGATAAGCGTCATCAACTTTTATACCGTTCATCTCAAGCCTTGAAAGGATTTTGATCATTGGTTTTTCAAATTCCTCATAAATTCTTTCTAACTTTTCCTCAGTTACTCTTTCAGATAAAAATTCATATAATCTTAGAGTTATATCTGCATCTTCAGCAGCATATTCAGTAGCAGATTTAATATCTACATCTGCAAAATTTAATTGTTTTTTTCCAGTTCCTACTAAGTCTTTATACGAAATAGTTTTATGGCCAAGGTGCAATTCAGATAGAGTATCCATGTTGTGTCTATTATTTCCAGCATCTAATGTATACGAAAGTAACATCGTGTCTTCTACCGACCTTAATTCGATGCCGTTATTTTTGAATATAATAAAATCGTATTTTATATTTTGGCCGACTTTTTTTATACTTGGATCTTCTAAAATTGGTTTAAGCTTTTTTAAAACTATATCCTTTTTTAATTCTGTTCTCTCTTTATGACCTACTGGTATATAGAAAGCCTCGTTGGCCTCATAACATACTGATATACCCACAAGATCCGCTTCTTGTGGATTTAGAGAAGAAGTTTCAGTATCGACCGCTATAACTGATTTTTCATCTAGTTTTTTTATTAATTCATCAAGTTGTTTTTCTTTTGAAATAGTTTTGTAGGCCTTAATATTTATCTTATTATTTTTTTTAACTAAAATTTTATCTTTAAAATCTTTTTTTGTTGGCTCACCATAAAAACTAATTGCTTGGCTTAACAGTCTATTAAATTCCATGTCTCTTAAAAAATCATACAATTTATCTCTATTTATTTCTTTAATGATAAAATCGGCAGCATCATTCTTGAGAGGGACATCATCTTTCAAAGTAACTAATTGCTTGCTAATCATGGCTTTATCTTTGTTAGACAATAATGTTTCTCTTCTTTTGTTCTGAGGTATTTCTGATGCCTTCTTTAATAAATTTTCTAAAGTTTTGTATTTATTAATAAGTTCTGCCGCTGTTTTAATGCCAATACCTGGTACTCCTGGTACATTATCTGAACTGTCTCCAGCAAGCGATTGTACGTCAATTACTTGATCTGGTTTAACTCCAAATTTTTCAATTACCTCTTTCTCACCTATTACTTTACTTTTCATAGGATCAAATAGTCTGACTTTATTTGAAACTAACTGCATCAAATCTTTATCTGATGAAATTACAGTTGCCTTTGCACCTGCTTCTGTAATTTTTTTTGCATAAGTTGCTATAAGGTCATCTGCTTCATAATTTAAAAGTTCAATTGATGGTAAATTAAAAGCTTCAACAGATTTTCTTATATATTCAAACTGAGGAGCTAAATCATCAGGTGCTTCTGCCCTGTTTGCTTTATAATCACTGTAAATTTCATTTCTAAAATTTTTTCTAGCTGAGTCAAATATAACAGCAAAATGTGTTGGTTTATTTTTTGAGTCATCAGATCTAGCATCCTCTAAAAGTTTAAAAAGCATTGAGCAAAATCCACTAACAGCACCTGTTGGTAGTCCATCACTTTTTCTAGATAAAGGTGGTAAGGCGTAATAAGCTCTAAAGATATAGCCTGATCCATCTATAAGATAAAAATGATCTGTTTTTTTAATTGAACTCATATATACATATTACATTGAATTCTTAACTAAGATTAAATAATTATGTCTAATAATGCTTTAACTGTTGAAAATCTTAATAAAATCTATTCGAACTCTAAAACAAAAAAAGAAACTAAAGCTATTACAAATTTAACTTTTGACGTTAAAGAGGGAGAAATATTTGGTCTACTTGGACCAAATGGCGCTGGCAAAACAACTTTTTTAAGTATTTTAGGAGGAACAGTAACTAAAACGTCTGGACAGGTTAATGTTTGGGGTTTCGATCTTGATAAAAATCCAAGGCAAGTTAAGGCTTCGATAGGTATAGTTCCTCAAGAAGTAAACCTAGATGCTTTTTTCAGTCCAAAACAATTGTTAGAGTTACAAGCCGGGCTCTACGGAATAGCCAAAACAGACAGAATCACAGACTTAATCCTGCAAATGGTTTCTTTGGAGGGAAAGGCTAATGCTTATTCAAGAAGTTTGTCTGGTGGTATGAAAAGAAGACTTTTAATTGCGAAAGCAATGGTACATCAGCCTCCAATATTAATTTTGGATGAACCAACAGCAGGAGTGGATGTAGAACTTAGAAATAACCTATGGAATAATGTAAAAAAACTTAACAAAGAGGGTGTAACAATAATTTTGACAACTCACTATCTTTTGGAAGCACAAGAAATGTGTGATCGTATAGCTATCATTGATAAAGGTAATTTAGTAGCTTTAGATACAACGGAAAAACTTTTAGAGAGAATTAAATTTAAAAAAATCAATTTTAAAGTTAAAAATGTAGATTTAAATCTTTCTTTAGTTATGAAGGGGATCAAATTTGAAATCATTTCAAAAAATCAAGTTTCCGCAACATATGAGAAAAATTCATTAAACTTTGGTGAAATAATTAATTATTTTAATCAAAATGACTTGAAAATTGAGGATATTTCCACAGATGATGGTGACTTGGAAGATGTATTTGTGCAATTAACAAAGCACTAGATTTTAATGAAAAAAATGTTTATTTAGACTTATGGAATTAGTAAAAAGTTTGAAACAATCGAAAATTTTAAAATACGTTTTCTTAGCTTTAATTGGTAGTATAGTTTTAGCTGTTTCTTCAAAAATTAAGATACCTTTCTATCCCGTTCCAATGACAATGCAAACTTTAGTTGTTTTAATTATTGGGATAGGTTTTGGTTGGAAGCTAGGACTCGCAACAGTTTCTCTATATTTATTTGAAGGAATAATTGGACTACCTGTATTTTCAGGAACTCCGGAAAAAGGTATGGGATTAATTTACTTTACTGGTCCTACGATGGGTTATCTCATAGGCTTCTTGGTTGCTGTTTATATTTCTGGGAAATTCAGTTACGACAATAATTTAGTTAAAAACTTTTTAAAACTTATGCTAGCCACAAGTTTTATTTATATTTTAGGTATGTCTTGGTTGGGTAGTTTAATTGGTTGGGACAAGCCTATTTTTCAATTAGGGGCTCAACCATTTTTACTTGCAGAGCTTTTCAAAATTCTGATTGCTACCTTTGCAATTAATCAAATCAAAAAAATTAAAAAATTTATATAATTTTATCTTGGAGATCTTTTAGAAAGAATTCTTTGAAGAGTTCTTCTATGCATCTTAAGTCTTCTTGCTGTTTCGGAAACGTTTCTATTACAAAGTTCAAATACTCGATGTATATGTTCCCACTTTACTCTATCTGCGGACATTGGATTTTCTGGTGGTCTCGCTTTTGACTCAGGTGAAGCAAGTAATGCTGATTCGACATCATCTGCATCAACAGGCTTGGCTATGTAATCTATTGCACCAGCCTTAACAGCTGCCACAGCCGTAGGTAGATTCCCGTATCCCGTTAGCATAACTATTCTAGCTTCTTTTTTATTTTGACTTAGCTCTTTAACTACGTCTAGTCCATTCCCGTCCTCAAGCCTTAGATCCACACAAGCAAAACCTGGAGGTGAAGTTTTAACAATTTTAAGGCCCTCAGCTACTGTTTTAGCCTCTTTTACTTGGAAACCCTTCTTCTCCATTGCGCGTGCTAGCCTACCTCTTAAAGGATCGTCATCGTCCAATATAAGCAATGATTTATCCTCAAATTCAGACAATTTAAGCTGATCTGGCATATTTTTTTGTATTCTCATGTAATCATTATATGGGTACTGTGGACACTATTTCAACAGCCCAAATTGACTCTTTTTTTCTTTACATAAAGTCAAAAAAACCGTAAACGCAAATTAATTAAGGTTTTTTTTACTAAATTTTTTAAAAAACCTTTGTGTAAACTAACGGGGGACACATGAAATGCGAAAATTTAAATCGGTTAACGAATTAGTTAACACACTAAAACCAGATTATCCCGTATACTGTATACGGACTGATGAGATTAAAAAATCCATAAAGTTTTTTAAAGATAATTTTCCAGGTAAAATACTTTATGCTGTAAAAACTAATCCGCACGAAAAAGTAATTAAGCATATTATAGCCAATGGTGTAAAAGATTTTGATGTTGCGTCCTTAAATGAAATAAAACTTATTAGAAAAATTAATTCGGATGTTAAATTGCATTTCATGCATACAATTAAAAGTAAAGAAAGTATATCATCTGCTTACTTTAATTATGGCGTTAAAAGTTTTTCAATTGACAATAAAGATGAACTTAGAAAAATTCTTGAAGCAACAAATCAAGCTAAAGATTTAAAACTATTTGTAAGAATTGCAATCTCTAACGAACATGCCGAAATCGATTTATCAAGAAAATTTGGTGCGCTACCCTCTGAAGCATTGGGTCTTGTAAGATTATGCAAAGAACATTCTAAGAAGCTAGGTATCAGTTTTCATGTAGGCTCACAGTGTATGGAAAAAATTTCATACTCTAAAGGTATTAGGGAAATATCAAATATAATTAAAAAAACAAAGATTGTTCCAGATATTATAAATATAGGTGGAGGATTTCCAGCAGTTTATCCAGATCTAAAACCTGAACCTTTAGAAAAATATATGGAAGAAATAAAAAAATCTCTTAAAAATTTAAAATTAAATAAACTTCCTGAAATTATATGCGAGCCCGGTAGGGCAATTGTAGCAGAAAGTGGTTCTACGATAGTAAAAGTAATTCTTCGAAAAAAACAAAATCTTTATATTAATGACGGGACTTACGGATCTTTATTTGACGCTGGTGTACCAAATTTTATTTTTCCATCTAAAATGATAACTGATGGCAGAATACAATCAAAAAAATTAAGTTCATTTAGTTTTTTTGGTCCTACCTGCGATAGTTTAGATTATATGAAAGGTCCATTCCTTCTACCTAATAACATCAAAGAAGGGGATTATATTGAATTGGGTCAACTTGGAGCTTACGGGCTAACATTCAGAACTAATTTTAACGGATTTTATTCTAATGAAATATTTGAGGTAAATGATAAACCAATTATGTCTATCCACGAAGAATCAAAAGAAAAAGTTAATTCTTTAGTAGCTTAATGGTCAAAAATAATAGTCCAAAAATCGGACATAATAAAAAATCACTTCTTAATAATCCGGTTGAACATATCGACATTAAATCTTTCGACTCTAGAAAAATCATTGAAGGAATGAGCAAAATGTCTTTCACTTCAAGAGATACAGCAAATGCAGCTAGTATATATAATGAAATGTTATCAGATAAGGACTGTTCAATATTTTTAACACTTGCAGGATCAACCTCTGCTGGAGGATGTATGAATTTGTACACTGATTTAGTGAAAAATAATATGGTTGATGCCATTGTAGCTACTGGAGCATCAATTATTGATATGGATTTTTTTGAGGCACTGGGTTTTAAACATTATCAGGGCTCCCAATTTCAAGATGATACAGAATTACGTAAAAATTATATTGATAGAATATATGACACTTATATTGATGAAGAAGAACTTCAAGCTTGCGATAAAACGATCTGTGAAATTGCAAATGATTTAAAACCTAAGACATTTACATCCAGAGAATTTATAAAAGAATTGGGAAAATATTTAAAAACCAATGCCAAAAAAAAGGGCTCATTAATTGAAACTGCTTACGACAATAATGTTCCAATATTTTGTCCGGCTTTTACCGATAGTTCTGCGGGATTTGGTTTGGTTATGCACCAAGAGCAAAATCCTGATAAACACATAACAATAGACTCTATACGTGAATTTAGAGAACTTACTGAGATTAAATTAAAATCCAAACAATCGGGTCTTTTAATGATTGGTGGGGGTGTGCCTAAGAATTTTATACAAGATACTGTGGTATGTGCGGAGTTATTGGGTAAAAAAGTAGAAATGCACAAATATGCTATACAGATCACAGTAGCCGATACTCGAGATGGTGCATGTAGTAGTTCAACTTTGAAGGAAGCAAGTTCGTGGGGGAAAGTTGATGTTACCAGAGAACAAATGGTGTTTGCAGAAGCAACAAGCGTATTGCCTTTGATTGCTAGTGACGCTTATCACCGAAAAAATTGGGTTAAAAGAAAAAAAAGAAATTTTTCAAATATTTTTAATTCATAGATGGAATATCTTAGTCAAAAAAAAGGATTTTTGGGTTTTGATGCTATTCAAAATTTGGACCCAAAAGTTATCATAGTTCCATTCGGTCTAGAAAAAACTGTAAGCTACGGGAGCGGTACAAAGAACGGTCCTAAGGAGATTATAAAAGCATCTCACCAAGTAGAATTATTCGACGAAGAACTTAATAAAGAGCCGTATAAAGAAATAGGGATTAAAACTATTAAGCCATTCGTTATTAAAAAAAAAATTGAGGAAGCATTAGATCAATTATCAAAAATTAATAAAAAGATAATCGATCAAAACAGATTTCCAATGGTTTTTGGTGGGGAACACTCTATTACGCCTGGTTCTATAAAACCTATTGCTAAAAAATATGATGAAATTACACTTCTTCATTTTGATGCACATGCAGATTTAAGAGAGAGCTATCATGGAGAAAAGTTTTCTCATGCGTCGGCAATTAAACGATGTTTGGATTTTAAAAACGTTAAAGTAGTATCATTCGGTATTAGAAATTTATCTCAACCTGAAATGAATTTTTATAATGATAATAGAGATAGAATAGAAATTTTTTGGGGCAAGGATAAAAGTAGTTGGGATTTATCAAAATTAGAAAAATTTTTTAAAAATAAAACAGTTTACATTACTTTTGACGTAGATGGATTTGATGCTAGTATAATGCCAGCAACTGGAACACCTGAGCCAGGAGGTCTTCTTTGGGAGGATGTTTTACCTATTATTAAAAAAGTTTGCCAAATTTCAAATATAGTAGGCGCTGACATAAATGAACTAGCGCCAATTAAAAACTTTGATTCTTATAATTTTCTTGTAGCAAAATTGGCTTATAAGATTTTATCTTATACTTTTGAATTCAAGAGTTAAAACTTGAAGGAATCCAAGATATAGTAACTAAAGCTCCCCCCAACTCACCTTTTTTTTTAAATTGCAATTTTGCATTTTGCCTTTCTAATAAAGTTTTTCCTAGAAAAGTTCCAAGCCCTAACCCAGCATTAGAATTTAATTCTTTTGATTTTGATTTAATATATGGTTCGCCAATTTTATTTATAATATCCTCAGGTATACCTGGTCCATCATCGTTAATAATTATTTCAATTATTTTTTTATTACTAATTATTTTAATATTAACTTCACTCTTAGAAAATTTAACAGCATTTCCTATAAAATTTCTTAATCCATAAATTATTTCAGGTGTTCGTTGTATAGCAATTTTATTTTGATCATCTTTAACTTCAAGATTAATTTTTTTTGATGAAGTTTCTTTAAAAGAATTTATAATTTCTTCTAAAAGATCTTCAAAGTTTATTGAGCTTAAAAAAACGTCTTCTTCGATTTGTTTTTTTGATATTTGTTTTAAAATTTCACTACATCTTTTAGTTTGACTTACTAGTAAATCAATATCTTTTGAAAACTCTGTATTGTTTCCTATTTCTTTTTTTAATTCTTTGGCTACAACGGTAATAGTAGCTAAAGGGGTGCCTAATGAATGAGCTGCTGCAGCTGCCTGTCCTCCTAATGATTCTAGTTCATATTCTTTAGAAATTACTTCTTGAAGTTTATTTAAAGCTTCAGATCTTTTTTTTGACTCACCTGAAAATCTAATTCCAAAATAGCTAAGAAATATTAATCCAATTAATATGGAAATTATAATTCCTATTTTATAAAAATTTGGGAAATGAAGAAGAGCCATGTCTTCTCCTGGCAAAGGAAGATGAAAAAATGAAATAATAAATAAAAGTAAAGAAGTAATAATTCCTAGAGTTATAGTTGTTCCCATACTTAAAAAAGTTGAGGAAACTATTGCTGGAATAATAAGTAAAAAACAAAAAGGATTAAAAATTCCACCTGTTAAATAAAGTAAAATACTTAATTGGATTAAGTCGTATACTAAAAATATCGAGGCGTATAAATCTTTTAATTGATTAATTTTTATTCCAAATTGAAGATAAAGATTAGTTAATAAACCTATAAATATTACGACATAGGTCAGTTCTATAGGAAAGGGTAATTCTAGGTAAAAAAAAACTAAATTAACGGCAAAAAATTGACCAAAAATAGCTATATATCTTAAATTAGTAAGTGTATTTTTATCTAAGTTTAGGTTCTCTTTTACACGGAAGAGAGTTGAAAAATCCATGTTTTACTAAATGTCCAAATTAGCGACATCCAATGCATTATTTGTAATAAAATCTTTTCTAGGTGCAACTTCATCGCCCATCAACACTTTAATCATTTTTTGATCTTCTTTTGATTTCTCTTTAGTGCCTTTTGAGTATTGAACTCTAAGCATTGTTCTATTATCAGGATTTAAAGTTGTTTCCCATAACTCTTCTGGGTTCATTTCTCCTAAACCTTTGAAACGTTGAATAGAAAGTTTTTCCCTTTGTTCTTGTATAATTTTTTTATACTCTGCAGAACCTTTTTTAATTTTTTTATTTAATTTTCCTACTTCTAAAATGTAATCTTCCAAAGCTTTTTCATCTTTAATGTAAATACTTTTGTTTGCTTTTGTTATTTTGAATAGTGGTGGCTGAGCTAGGTACACATGACCTTTTTCAATAAGTTGGTTGAACGGATAATTATTAAAAAAAGTTAATAAAAGAGTCCTAATATGAGAACCATCAACATCAGCATCAGTCATTATTACAATTTTATCGTATCTTAAGTTCTCAATATTAAAATCTTTAGAGCCAGTTCCAAGAGCATTTATAAGAGTTACAATTTCATTTGACGACATCATTTTTGATAAAGCCTTTGTGGATTGATCTTCGCCATTTGATTTACCATTTACAAATGTATTCAAAATTTTTCCTCTTAGAGGTAAAACAGCTTGATATTCTCTTACTCTACCTTGCTTGGCAGACCCACCAGCTGAGTCTCCCTCTACAATAAATAATTCTGTGCCTTCTCTTTTTTGTATTTGGCAATCAGCGAGTTTTCCTGGTAAGCCAGAAAGTTCAAATGTTCCTTTTCGCCTAACACTATCTCTTGCTTTTCTGGCAACATCTCTTGCCATCGCTGCCTGCGTTATTTTTTCTAAAACGACTTTCGCTATTGATGGATTTTGATCAAACCAAGTTGAAACTTTTTCACTAATAATATGTTCAACAATATTTCTTATTTCTGATGAAACTAATTTGTCTTTTGTTTGAGAAGAAAATTTTGGATCTGGCATTTTGATAGATAATACAGCTGTCAATCCCTCTTTAATATCTTCACCGGACAATGTAATTTTATTTTTTTTATTATTCCTATCTGCGGTATATTTATTGATTACCCTAGTAAGTGCTGTTCTAAAACCAAGTAAGTGGGTTCCACCATCTTTTTGAGGAATATTATTTGTGAAAGGTAATACTTCTTCTGAATAACCTGCATTCCATTCAAATGAACATTCAACAACTACATTATTTTTTGTAGATGTAACGAAAACTGGTTTTTTAAACACCTCTTTTTCATTTTTATTAACTAAAATTGGTTTTTTATTATTTATGTGTTTTACAAATTCAAGAATTCCTCCGTCGTATTTATGTAAAAATTCTTTAGGTTTTTTGGAAGTTTTGTCTATTAATTTTATTGCTATTCCTTTGTTTAGGAAAGCTAACTCTCTAATTCTTTTTTCTAAAATTGTTGTGCTAAATTTTGTAGAAGAGAAGATTTGATTAGAAGGCAAAAAGGTAATTTTTGTACCTTTTTTTTTTGTTTTGCCCAATTTTTTAAGGGGCTTAATTGAATTTCCATCTTTGAACTTAATCTCATATTCGTTGCCATCTCTATAAATGTTTAAATCTAATTTCTCTGATAGTGCGTTTACCACAGATACCCCAACACCATGTAAACCCCCGGAAACTTTATATGAATCATGGTCAAATTTTCCACCGGCATGTAATTGAGTCATTATGACTTCAGCTGCTGACATTTTTTCGCCTTTATGCATATCAACTGGGATACCTCTACCGTCATCCTCAACAGTTACAGTTTTATCTGAATTAATTGATACCACTATATTTTTACAATAACCTGCTAATGCTTCATCGATAGAATTATCTACAACTTCAAAAACCATATGGTGTAGACCAGAGCCGTCGTCAGTATCTCCAATATACATTCCTGGTCTTTTTCTAACGGCATCTAAGCCTTTAAGGACTTTTATTGAGTCTGCACCATAAGATGGTGTATTTTTTAAATTAGAATTTTTAGACATTACTTTTTTAAGGTTCTTTTATTATATCATTTTTTTTCTAGAATAGAAAACCACTTGAGATCAAAGTGACTTAAAACTATTTAGTATCAACCATTATAGAGGAAAAAAATAAAAAAATTTTAAGATTCGGTATACCTAGATTTTCATGGGCATAATTACGTAGTAACTATTTTTATCAGATGTATCTTCTATTAAAACAGGGGATGTCGAGTCTTTTAAGCTCATCTTTAAATTTTTATCTTCAACTTCAGACGCTATGTCTATTAAGTATTTTGAATTAAAACTAATATTTAAATTTTCAGATGAAAACTCAGCTTGAATTTTTTCGTTTCCATCCCCAGAATTTGCACTATTCACTGACAATTGAACATTATCTTTATTTATCACCAATTTTACACCCTCTTTTCTATCAAGAGAAACACTGGCCACCCTCTCTATTGAATTAATAAAGTCTTTAGAAGAAACAACAAGAGACTTGTTATTATCTGTTGGTACAACTTTTTTATAATCTGGAAATTTTCCATCAATTACTTTAGATATTAATTTCATACTGCCTAAAGTAAATTTAATTTTGTTGTCGCTAGTTTCCATTGTCAGATTTTCAGAACTTTCTGCTAAAAGCGAGCATAATTGATAAACAGTTTTTCTTGGTAAGATTAAAGAATTAAAATCATTTGTGTTTTCTATTTCTAAACTGCTGGAAGAAAGCCTGTGACTATCAGTAGCTACACCTGTTAAAAAATTTCTTCCATGTGCTTCTGTAAGATGAAGAAAAATTCCATTTAAGTAATGCCTTGTATCATCGTTTGAAATAGAAATTTTGGTTTTATTTAGGAGTTTTAAAAATCTACTTCCATTTAATGAAACTTCTTTACTCTCAAATTCATCAGCAAAGGTAGGAAAATTATCAGTTGGCAAGCACAGAAGATTAAAATCTGCATTTTGACTTTGTAAACGAAGTTTATTTTCTGACTTTAATTCAAAATTTAATTCTGAGTTTGATGATATTTTTCTTAAGATATCATATAAAATTGCTGCAGAAGTGGTTGTGCTTCCTTCCTTAATTATTTTTACATCATTTATTTCATCGTAAAAAATTATATCAAGATCAGTAGCTACTATTGATAATTTCTTCTCTTTGAGTTGCAATAAAACATTTGAAAGTATCGGTAATGTATTTTTTTTTTCAACAACACCTTGAACAAAATTTAAAGATTTTAATAAAACGTCTCTTTTAACAGCAAATTGCATTTAATTATTGTTCTAATAATAAACTTTTAATCTGACTAATATTTTTTTTCATTTCGTCATCTTGCTCGGATAGTCTTGTTATTGTTTTAACTGCGTGAATTACTGTTGTGTGATCCCGGTTTGCAAATCTTCTACCTATTTCGGGTAATGACCTTGTAGTCATTTTTTTTGCCAAATACATTGCTATCTGCCTAGGTCTTGCAAGCGGTCTTGATCTTCTTTGTGAAAGCATTTCACTTAAAGCAATATTAAAATAGTTCGAAACAACATTCTGTATCTTGTCAACTGTAATAACTCTAATTTGACTGAATACATCTTTCAAAATATTTTTACAGTCAGTTATATTTAAATTTTTATTATGCACTCTGCTAAAAGCTATCACTCTGTTTAGAACTCCGATAAGTTCTCTTATGTTTGTTTTGCTCTCACTGGCAATGTAAGTAATAACTTCTTCTTCTAAATTAATAGTTTCTTTAAATTGACTTTGAATTTCTTCAATTTTCTTCTTTATAATTTTGGTTTTTAATTCCAAATCTGGGACATCAATATCAACTACGAGTCCACCAGCTAATCTTGATTTGATTCTTTCTTGCACTCTGTCTAATTTCATTGGTGAACGGTCAGCAGATATAATTATTTGGGAGCCTTTGTCCATTAGACTGTTAAAGGTATGAAAAAATTCTTCCTGTAAGCTCTCTTTACCGCTTATAAATTGAATATCATCTATTATAAAAACTGAAGATTTTCTAAAAAAATCTTTAAAATTGACCATGTCATTTTTTTTAATCGATTTAATAAAATGATACATAAATCGTTCAGCTGAAATAAACATTACATTATTATCACTTTGAAGCTTTAAACCTATGGCATTTAAAAGATGTGTTTTGCCTAATCCTACCCCTCCACAAATGTATAAAGGATTATATCGAGAAATATGCTCACACACCTTTTGTGAATATGAAAGAGCTACATCATTACTCTTGCCCTGAATGAAGCTATCAAAGCTTAAGTTCGGATTTAGTCTATTATAATTTAAAATAGAGTCCTTAATTTCAGTTACTTTATTAAGTTCGTCAATTTTTATAAACTCTTGATTTTGCTTATTTTCCTCAATTATCTTAAATTCTATTCTATTAAGGCTCATTTTAAAGCTTTTTACCTGTTCTAAAATTTTATCTAAATATCTTGATACAATCCAATCTCTGAAAAATCGTGTTGGAACACCAAGCACTAAATAATCGTTATATTCTTTGACTAAAGAAATTTTTTGTAGCCAGCTATTGTAAATTTCGCTGCCAAAAGATTTTTTAAATGCTAACTGTATATCTTCCCAATTTAGTGTCTTTTCTTCCTCAGATACAAAGGTGTTTTGTTTTTTTATATTATTATTTTCCATGTAGATTAGTTAGTGGAAATTTACTAAACGACCTTTTAAAAAATTTTGCAACACTTTTTTTTTAAAATTCAAAAATATTTTGGTTTAGGTTGTACGATTATCGTTCAGATAGAAAAAAAAAATTTTTTGCAACTCTACGATTGATGTTTCTATATTTTGTTAGATGATTCTAAATATAGAAATTTATTTTATAAACTATCAACTTGAAATTGATTATTTAGTAGAAATTTTTTTTGAAATTCTTGAAATTTTTCTCGAAGCTGTGTTCTTGCTTATGACACCAGATTTAGCAACCTGCATTAGAATTGATTGAAATTTTGAAAAATATTTTTTGACTTTTGCTTGATCCTTAGACTTTATAAGCTTTTCCATTTGTTTAACAGCATTTTTATATTTACTTTTTCTAATCCTGTTAACTTGAGTTTGTTTTTTAACTCTTCTTACTCTTCTGATTGCTGATTTAGTATTAGGCATATTTCACGATTGTATATATGTGTAATTTTACACGGTCAACTTTATTATTTTTGACATTTTGAGCAATAAAAAGAAGCTCGATTTGATATAACAATTTTAGTTATAACGTTACCGCAGTTTTTATTTGAACATTTTTCACCTTTTTTTCCATAAACACTGAAATATTGCTGAAATGTACCTTTTTTTCCACTGGTACTAGAAAAATCTTTTATAGATGAACCGCCAAGTAAAATGGCTTTTGCAATTATCTTTTTAGAATATTTTATAATTTTTTTAATCTCAACATTTGACAATTTTTTAATTTCTTTTGATGGTCTTATTCCGCTAAAAAAAAGAATTTCATTTACATAAATATTACCAAGACCGGATATAAATTTTTGATCCATTAAAATATCTTTAATAGTTCTTTTTTTTTTCATAATATAGTTTTTAAAGTATCTGATATTAAACTCTGTACTTAACGGTTCTGGTCCTAGATTTTTAAGGTGTGAACTTTGGTCTAGATTGTCTTTTTTAATGAATTTTATGAAACCAAATTTTCTAATATCGTTATAAATTAATTTTTGATTATTTGATAAATCAAAGATTACACGATCATGTTTCTTGTCTTTGTCCTTTATTATATCATAGTAAAAACTTGTTTTATATTTTGTTCTTTTTCTATCAATGAAAAAGAATTTTCCCGTCATACCCAAATGAACTAGCATTACAATATCTTTGTTAAAGAAAAATAATAAATATTTAGATCTTCTGGAAATTTTAATAAATTTCAGTCCAATAATTTTTTTGACTTTTTTGCTATCAATTTTGTATCTTAATCTTCCGTCAATTATTTTAACTGCTTTTACAATTAAATTTTGCGTTTTATTAATTAAAGACCTTTTAACAACTTCAACTTCTGGTAATTCTGGCATATAATTAACTATGAAAAGTACTATTCAAGATAAAGAGAAATTAGTCAATTCTGTATTTTCAAGAGTTTACAATAAATACGATTTGATGAATGATATTATGTCTTTAGGAATACATCGTATATGGAAGGATAAATTTATTGACTGGATGAATCCTTCTAGTAATTCTTCATTGATTGACGTTGCTTCAGGAACTGGAGATATAGCAAAACTATTTTCTTTACGAAACAAAAATTTATCAGCAGTTACTTGCATAGAACCTAACGAAAATATGTTTGAAAAAGGAAAAAGCAATCTTATAAATTTTAAAAATATTAAATGGATTAAAGCAAGGGCTGAAAATTTACCTGTTGAAGATAATAATTACGACTTTTATTCAATTAGTTATGGTATAAGAAATGTTTCTGATATTAACAAATCTCTTGAAGAAGCTTACAGAGTTTTAAAGCCTGGTGGTCGTTTTATGTGCTTAGAATTTTCAAAAATAGATAACGAATTGTTAAATTTTTTATTTAAAAATTATTCAAAAGCTATACCTACTTTTGGAAAATACATTGTAGGATCATCAAAACCTTACGAATATTTGATTGACAGCATAAATGCTTTTTATAATCAGGAGCAGCTTTTAAAATTGATATCAAAAAATGGATTCACCCAAGTAGAATATAGAAATCTTTCTAATGGTATTTCAGCTATTCATTCTGGGTGGAAAGTTTAAATGATAAAAAGAGTTTTTAAATTATTTCAAATTGCTAGAAAATTGTCCACCTCTGGTGCGATTGATATAATAAATAAAGTTCATCAAATACCAGTATCAATAAATATATTTTTTAGTTTAATTTCTATTGGTTCGAAGAATACCCATTTACAAAATAGTAATCCTGGTCAAAACCTCTGTGAAGCGCTTCAAGGTATGGGCACTACGTTTATTAAACTTGGGCAATTTTTAGCTACCAGACCAGACATAATCGGTGAGGAGATGGCAAAAGATTTAGAAAAACTTCAAGATAAAGTTCCTGCGTTTGAGCTTTATGAAGCAAAAAAAGTGATTAAAAAAGAAATTGGTGAAAAACAATACCAAAATATTATCGAAATAGGTGAACCTATTGCGGCAGCTTCTATTGCTCAAGTACATTTTGCTAAAATTAAAAATGAAAATCAAGAAAAGCAGGTGGCAATAAAAATTTTACGACCAGATATAGAACAGTTATTTAATGAAGAGTTGGATGCTTTGATGTTATTTGCATATATTGTTGAAAATACAATTTCGAAAGCTAAGAGACTGAAGCTAGTAGAAGTAGTGCACCTTTTAAGAGAAATTACTAATATTGAAATGGATCTGAGATTCGAGGCTGCAGCTGCGAATGAACTTTATGAAAATACTAAACTTGACAAGGGATTTAATGTTCCTAAAATTTATTGGAATTACACAACAAAGAAAATACTTACTTTAGATAAAGTAAGTGGTGTATCAATTAGAGAACAAAAAAAATTAGAAGAGCAGGGCATAAATTTAAAGCATTTAGCAGAGAATCTAATTCAACATTTTTTAAAACAAGCTGTAAGAGATGGATTTTTTCACGGCGACATGCACCAAGGCAATCTATTTGTAGACCCTAAGGGCAATATTATTCCAGTTGATTTTGGAATTATGGGCAGACTAGATAAAAATAATAGAAAGTTTTTAGCTGAAATTTTATACGGGTTCATACAAAGGGATTATGTTAAAGTTGCAGAGGTTCATTTTCAAGCTGGATTGGTTCCTCAAAATGCATCTAAAGATGAATTTGCACAGGCATTGCGTTCTGTTGGAGAGCCAATTTTTGGCCAATCTATTAAAGATATTTCTGGGGGAAATTTGCTTGCTCAATTGTTTGAGATAACAGAGAAATTCAATATGCCTACTCAGCCCCCATTATTATTGCTTCAAAAAACTATGGTTGTCGTAGAGGGAGTTGCAAGAAAATTATACCCTGAGACAAATATTTGGGAGGTATCTAGACCCGTTTTAGAAGATTGGTTAAAAAACTTAAAAAGTCCTAAATCAACCATAGATACAGCTTTAAATACATCTGCTGAAATAATAAAGCGAATACCTGATTTTCCTGGTTTGATGGATAAGGCTGAATATGCATTAAAACTTGTAGCTGAGGGTAAATTAAATCTTGGTACAAACAACAAAAACTTAGAAATGGAACAAATGAAATTAAAAAATTTTAGAAATAATATCGTAATAAGTTTTTTTGGTATTGTAATTGTCTTCTTGTTAGTATTTTAATCTAGGATAATGACTTTAAAAAATAAAAAAATTTTATTAATCATTGGAGGCGGTATAGCCGCCTATAAATCACTAGATCTAATTAGGTTACTTAAAAAAAATGATGTACAAATAAAGACTATTCTTACAAAAAGTGGAGGAGAATTCGTTACTCCATTGTCCCTATCAACTTTAACTAAATCAAAAACTTTTGAGAATATGTTTGACAGTGAGACAGAGGCAGAAATAGATCATATATCACTTTCTAGATGGGCCGATATCATTTTAGTAATGCCTACTACCGCTAACTTCATGAGTAAACTATCAATAGGAAAAGCTGAAGACTTAGCTACAACTGTTTTGTTGGCTGCGAATAAGGATATTCTTTTAGTACCAGCTATGAATGTAAGAATGTGGTTGCACAAAGCTACTCAATTAAATCTTAAAATTTTACAGGACTTTGGTTATCTATTTTTAGGACCTGAAAAAGGTGAAATGGCGTGTGGAGAGTTTGGTGAGGGTAAAATGTCAAGTCCAAGACAAATTTTTGCTTATTTAAAAAATTACTTTGACAAAAAAAATATTGTTAAGGGTAAAAACCTTAAAGCCTTAGTGACAGCAGGACCTACACGAGAATACATTGACCCAATAAGATATATTTCTAATGAGTCAAGTGGAAAACAAGGTTATGAAATCGCCGTAGCACTTAATAAATTAGGGATAAAAACAACATTAATAACCGGACCCTCTAAGATATCTTCCCCAAAAGGTATAAAAGTAAAAAAAATAATTTCAGCTGATGAAATGTTAAATGAAGTTAAAAAAACTTTGCCTGTAGATTTAGCTGTATGCACAGCAGCAGTAACTGATTTTAAGCCTGCTGAAAAAAGTAAAAATAAAATTAAAAAAGATAGATTAAATTTTAAATCAATAAACTTTATAAAAAATAATGATATTCTAGATTATTTATCAAAAAATAATAGAAATAGGCCTAAAATAGTTGCTGGTTTTTCTGCAGAAACTAAAAATGTTATTAAAAATTCTACATTAAAAATGAAAAATAAAAATTGCGATATAATATTTGCTAATGATGTATCTAAAAAAGATATTGGTTTTAATTCAGACTTCAACAAAGTTTCGGTAATAGATCAAAAAGGAAATATAAAAATAATACCAAAAAATAAAAAAAGTTTTATTGCTAATAAAATTGCTCAAATTTTATTGGATAAATTAATTGATGACAGAAATATTAATTAAAAGGTTATCAAAAGAAGTTACTTTACCAAAATACGCAACTGATGGATCTTCGGGATTAGATTTAGCAGCATTTATAGATAAAAATATTGAGATTAAACCAGGAAAATCTGAAATAATCCCAACTGGTTTAGCTGTTGCAATACCAAAAAATTTTGAAATACAAATAAGACCGAGATCTGGTTTAGCCGCTAAAAATCAAATAAGTGTATTGAATACTCCCGGTACAGTTGATGCAGATTATAGAGGAGAAATAAAAGTAATTTTAATAAATCTTAGTAATAAAGGTTTTATAGTAGAAAGAGGTCTTCGAATAGCACAAATGATTTTATGTCCTGTGGTAAAAGCAAAGTTAAGAGAAGTGGATACTCTTGAAGATACCAGAAGAGGTTCGGGTGGCTTTGGGTCTACTGGAGTAAAATAATTTATGAAACTTGACATAAGGGACTATAAAAGATTTGAAAAACAAATTATTTTAAAAAAAATTGGATTTTCTGGTCAAAAAAAAATTAATAAAGCAAAAGTTCTTATTATTGGAATGGGCGGCCTAGGTTGCCCTCTTCTTACTTATCTTGCATCGTCAGGCGTATGTAATATAGGTATAGTGGACTACGATAAGGTTGAATTGAGCAACTTAAATAGACAGATTTTATTTAATACTTCAGATGTTGGGAAGTTGAAAGTTAATCAAGCAAAATCAAAAATCAAAAAAATTTATAAAAAAATAAAGATTAAAACTTTTAATATAAAAATTACAAAAAAAAATATTGATTTAATTATAAAAAATTTTGATATTATTTGTGATGGAACTGATAACTTTAATACTAGATATTTGATAAATGATTTTTGTAAAAAGAATAAAAAAATTCTCATTTCAGCTGCCATCAGTAAATTTGATGGCCATCTATTTAAATATAATTTTAAAAAAAAAGGACCTTGTTTAAGATGTTTTATGCCTGATCAGCCTTTAAAAGAAAATAATTGTGAGACGGAAGGAATATTTGCTCCAGTTGCTGGGATAATTGGGGCCCTGCAAGCAAATGAAGTTTTAAAGACAGTTTTAGGTTTAAAAGATGATCTAAATAATAATATTTTAGTTTTCAATTCTTTAACTATGTCATTAAGAAAAATAAAAATTAGCAAAAACTTAAATTGTTTAAATAAATGCCTTTAATTATAATTTTATTTTTATTATTACCATATGAAATTCTTCATTCCATGGATGAATATTTTCTTACGCTAAGAAATGATAAAGTAAACTTGAGACAAGGTCCTTCATTTGATTATCCTGTGAAGATATTTTATAAAAAAAAATTTTTACCTGTACTTATTCAAGATCAATTAGATAATTTTAGAAAAGTAAGAGATCATGAAAATAATTCTGGATGGATACATATTTCTCAATTATCTAAAAAAAAGGCAGCAATCACCATAGATGATGATTTAGTTTTATTTAGCAGTTCCACAGTTTATTCTAACCCAATAGCAATACTCAAAAAAGGAAGACTTGTAAGAATAAATAAATGTAAAGATGAATGGTGTAAAATTTATACTGGAGAATTCAAAGGGTGGTTACAAAAAAAAAGTCTTTGGGGTTTGCTTTAACTAAAATCCAAAGCTAAAGCTTTTTTGTTAGCATCAGTTAATTTTGAAGTATGTGAGTACATATCATGATCAATTCCAATAAAAACTTCATTTGATAGATCTTTAAATAGTTTGATCTGATTTTCAGTAAATTCAAAGTGAACAAACTGAACTGATGAAGCTTTGCCCTCTGCTGAAGTTCGATCCACATCTTGTTCTGGTATTGATTTAATTTTTTCATCTCCAATTTTCAAAAATATTTTTTCCTCTATACCTCCAACTTTATTGAGAAATTCTGCTCTACTTAATGGATTGTCTATTTCAAACATCAAAGTAGCTACTAGTTCTTTTCCCTTTGGTATTAAAGGGTTATAAGCTGCTAATTCATCTTTTAATTGTTCATCGCCGCCCTTTTCAATATGAAGCATTTCTTGAATTTGAGCTTTCATTGTTTCATATGACTCAAAATAAAAATTTGCATATGGTCCTAATGAGACCCTTCTATCCTTTTTATAAGAAACTATTTCTTTTCTATAAGCTTTTCTGTTTTTAGCATATTCCTCTGCCGGTATTAGATCTGCTTTAGTTACTTCTCTTGCCTGTTTATTCATATTTATAATTTATATGCCTTAGCCATTATTTCGATAGGATGTAATGCCTCATCATGTCTTATCTCTGTATCTTTCGAAAGTTGATTTAAGTGTTTACCAGCTAAAGGACAATCTGATGCCATGTACTTATTTTTTTTATTATCAATTTGTCTAGCTGTTGGTCTTCCAACTTTAACCGCAAGATCATGTGTTTCTTTCATAACCCCAAAGGTACCGCCATGTCCTGCGCATCTTTCTACTACATCTATTTTTACATTGGGAATATTTTTGAGCATATCTCTTGCTTTGATACCCATGTTTTGAGCTCTTGCGTGACATGCATTATGTACGGTTACACCTCCATCTATTTCTGTTAGACCTGGAGCTAATCCCTCTTTATTTGCAATATCAACGATATACTCATCAATATCAAAAACATGTTTAGATAATTTTTTTATGTTCTCGTTATCTGGTAATAATAAAGGCCACTCAAACTTTAACATTAAACCACAACTTGCCGTAAGAGTAACTACATCGTAACCTTTATCGATCCATTTTAAGAGTTCACTTGAGACTTCTTTTGCTTGCCTAACAACTTTTGGTAAATCAGCTTGCTCTAAAAATGGCATCCCACAACATCCAGGGTATGCATGTTCTACTTCAACACCATTTTTTTTAAGGACTTTAAGAGCTGCTACACCAGTATTTTTCTTATTAAAATTTACAAAACAAGTTGAATAGATAACAACTTTTCTATTAATTGATCTTTCGAAATTAATTTTTTTTGCGTTATTTTTGAAAAAATTTGTAAACGTTTCAGAGTTGTATTTCGGCAGCCTAACTCTCCTATCAATTTGAGTCAGCACTTCCATGATTTTTCTAAAAAAACTGTTTTTAATATTCGTAAACCAATTTATAACACCTGATAAAAAAACTCCAATTTTACCATTTCTATCTAATTGCGCGAGTTGGTAGGGCATTCTAGGTAATTCATTATTTTTTCTTTGAGCTGTTCTATATCTAAGCATCAAATGTGGAAAATCTAAATTGAAATCGTGTGGCGGCACATAAGGACATTTCGTCATAAAACACATGTCGCAAAGCGTGCATGCGTCTACAACTGGTTTAAATTGCTCGCTTTTAAGACTCTCAACATCTTCACCTTTTGATTCATCAATCATGTCAAAGAGTTTTGGGAATGAGTCACAAAGATTAAAACATCTTCTGCATCCATGACATATGTCAAACACTCGTCTCATCTCATCGTCGAGTTTTTTTGGATCTAAAAAATCTGGATGATTAAAATCTACAGGGTGTCTTATGGGTGCTTCTGTGCTTCCTTCTTTAGACATTTGATTTCTTTGATTTTTTGTGGTGGAACTAAAGTTCCACCGCAAAATTATTGATTACTTAATTGACTCTAAAGTTTTTTGAAATTTTCCAGCATGTGATTTTTCTGCTTTAGCAAGCGTTTCAAACCAGTCTGCTATTTCTTCAAAACCTTCGTCTCTAGCTGTCTTTGCCATACCAGGATACATATCTGTATACTCATGTGTCTCTCCCGCAACAGCTGAAGCTAAATTTGCTTTTGTTTCACCGATTGGTTTACCAGTTGCTGGATCACCTACTTCCTCTAAATATTCTAAGTGACCATGAGCGTGACCTGTCTCACCTTCTGCTGTTGATCTAAATACTGATGCAACATCATTGTAACCTTCTACGTCCGCTTTTTGAGCGAAATAAAGATATCTTCGGTTAGCTTGACTTTCTCCGGCAAAAGCCGCTTTTAAATTTTCTTCTGTTTTTGATCCTTTAAGTGCCATGTTTACTCCTTTGTTATTAAGTAAGATATAATGATTCTAAACCTGAAGTCAAGTACTTTAGAATGATTATAAACTAGTGCTTTTGATTATCATTATCAATGTTAATTATTACATTAACTTCTTTGATAGATTTTCCTTTAGGTGGAGAAGGGAATTTTTTAAGTTCAATTTTATTATTTTCGATATCAGTTAATTCATTATTGATCTCATCATAAAAATGATGATGTGAAGTAGTATTGGTATCAAAATAATTTTTACCTTCTTTAATTAAAATTTCTTTTAAATGTCCTGCTTTTTTAAATGCATGCACCGTATTATAAATAGTCGCTAAAGCAATTTTATCCTCTGAATTTTTTTTGTTTATAGCCTTATCTAAATTTTCTACAGTGAAGTGAAAAGTTTTTTCTCTATTAAACAAGAATTCAGCTAGCTTAATTCTCTGTTTTGTAGGCCGTAAACCAGAAGTTCTTAATTTGCTTGCCAAATCTTTTTTTTTGTCCATTTTACTTAATTTTTTTATAATTTATAATCATTCTAAACTATATATATATAATTAATTTCATAAATCAAGTAAAAGTATTTTTTAAATATGCAAAAAAATAGTTTCACATATGATGAATTAATAGCTTGTGGTAAAGGTGAGATGTTTGGAGAAGGGAATGCTAAACTGCCCCTTCCTCCAATGTTGATGTTCGACAGAATTACTAAAATCGATAATAAAAGTGGAGAATTTAAAAAAGGTATCATTGAAGCAGAGCTTGATATTAAGGACAATTTATGGTTTTTTGATTGTCATTTTCAGGGTGATCCTGTCATGCCGGGTTGTCTAGGCCTAGATGCGATGTGGCAGCTAGTTGGCTTTTTTCTAGGATGGACGGGTGAACCTGGAAAAGGCAGAGCATTAGGTGTAAACTCTGTAAAATTTACAGGAGAAGTGCTTAAGAAAGTAAAAATGGCAACATATGAGATCAATATGAAGAGGATTCTTAAAAAAGAAGGAACTACAGTTGGTTTAGCAAATGGAATTCTTAGTGCTGATGGTAAAGTTATTTATCGTGCTGAAAACTTGAAAGTCGGATTGTTTAAATAATAATGAAGAGAGTTGTAATAACAGGTTTAGGGATTGTCTCGTGTCTTGGTAATAATCAGGAAGAAGTTTATAAATCATTATTAAATTCAAAATCTGGTATTTCATATGCAGAGGAATACAAAGAACATAATCTCAAAAGTCATGTGCATGGTAAACCAAATATAAAGCTTTCGGACTTCGTAGATAGAAAGACTATAAGATTTATGGGTTCTGGTTCTGCCTACAATTATATTGCTATGAAGGAAGCTATTAAAGACTCTGGACTGGAAGAGAAAGAAGTAAGTAACTTTAAAACTGGAATTATAATGGGTTCAGGCGGGCCTTCGATTGAAAATGTGATTCTCGCTGCTGATAAAACTAGAGCGAAGACTCCTAAATTGATGGGGCCTTTTATTGTTCCAAGAACAATGGGTAGTACAGCTTCAGCAACGCTAGCTGTTCCATTTAAAATTAAAGGCACTAACTATACAATGAGCTCTGCTTGTGCAACTAGTGGACATTGTATTGGGAATGCTATGGAGCTGATCCAAATAGGAAAACAAGATGTCGTTTTTGCAGGTGGGAGTGAGGAAGTACATTGGGCTATGACAGCAATGTTTGACGCTATGACTGCATTGTCTTCAAAATATAATGACAAACCTGAAACTGCATCGCGAGCGTACGATAAATCTAGAGATGGTTTTGTTATTGCAGGAGGTGGTGGTGTTTTGGTTTTAGAAGAGTATGAGCATGCGAAAGCAAGGGGGGCTAAAATTTATGCAGAAATTACTGGCTATGGTGCAACATCAGATGGTTATGACATGGTAGCACCATCGGGTGAGGGTGCTGTAAGATGTATGCAAATGGCAATGGCAACTTCTAAGAATAAAATTGATTATATAAATACTCATGGAACTTCTACTCCTGTGGGAGACATAACTGAATTAAAAGCTGTTAAAAACACCTTTGGAGAAAAAATTCCTAAAATTAGTTCAACTAAATCTTTATCTGGGCATCCATTAGGCGCTGCATCAGTGCACGAAGCTATTTATTGTTTAATTATGATGAAAAATAATTTTATTGCAGGTTCAGCAAATATAAATGAAATGGATGATGAGGCTAAAAAATTTCCTATAGTAACTAAAACTGAACAGGGAGCTTCACTTAATACTGTCATGTCCAATAGTTTTGGTTTTGGTGGAACTAATGCTGCTTTAATTTTTGAAAAGGTTTAATTATGAGTTTAATGAAGGGAAAAAAAGGATTAATCATGGGAGTAGCCAATGAAAGGTCTATTGCCTGGGGAATTTCACAAAAACTTGCAGAAGCTGGTGCTGAACTGGCTTTTACCTATCTTGGTGATGCTTTAAAAAAAAGAGTTATACCTTTAGCCGAAAAATTAAATTCAAAAGTCACTTTTAGTTGTGATGTAGAAAAAAAAGAAGAAATCATAAAACTTTTTGAGGACATCAAAACACATTGGGGTGAGATTGATTTTGTAGTTCATGCTGTTGCCTTCTCTGACAAATCAGAATTATCTGGAGAATATTTAAATACTACTAGAGAAAATTTTCTTAGAAGTATGCTCATTTCCTGTTTTTCATTTACAGAAGTTTCTAAGGAAGCATCTAAAGTTATGAAAGAGGGAGGAAGTTTGTTAACTCTTACTTACGAGTCAACAAAAGCTATTCCCAACTATAATGTTATGGGGGTCTGTAAATCAGCATTAGAGGCTAGTGTAAAATATCTGGCAAGAGATCTCGGTCAAAAAAAAATTAGAGTAAATGCTATAAGTGCAGGTCCAATTAAAACCTTAGCTGCTTCAGCTATTGGTGATGCTAAATTTTTATACAAATGGAATGAAGATCATTCCTTTTTAAAAAGAAATGTTGACATACATGACGTTGGAAATTCTGCTTTGTACTTGCTAAGCAATCTTGCTAATGGTGTTACTGGTGAAATTCACTACGTTGATGCTGGATACAATAAAGTAGGGATGCCTGATCCTAAAAATATGACTTAAGCTGAAGCTTGTTTCATTGATAATTTTACTTTGCCTCTATCAAACCCAACAACTTTAACTGAAACCTCGTCGCCTTCTTTCACAACGTCTCCAACTTTTGCAACTCTTTTATCAGCTAATTCAGAAAT